>Ga0208159_1000397_pt1 | contig 17749 bp, 9 predicted proteins | sample 9_EtaG_FD_184082 | JGI IMG/M metagenome (GOLD analysis project Ga0208159, IMG submission 184082) | Marine viral communities from the Subarctic Pacific Ocean - 9_ETSP_OMZ_AT15188 metaG (SPAdes) (version 2) | ecosystem: Environmental > Aquatic > Marine > Oceanic | place: Pacific Ocean | collected... | reverse complement strand
GTTAGTGCTGTTATTTGTATTTAGGTTTGTATTGCTTGCTGTCGAGCTACTAGTTATAGCACTAGTAGTATTGTTTGTTACGTTTTGTGTTTGAGTAATGTCAGATGTTACGTTGCTTGTGCTAGTTGTAGTATTGTTGTTTGTAGCAGTCGTAGTTATGGTACTGGTGTTTACGTTGTTATTATTATTTGTTGCAACGGATGTACTATTGATTGTATTATTATTCGTATTATTATTAGTATTCGTACTGGTTACGGTACTCGTAGTTGTATTAGTTATGTTAGAGTCCTCAGCTAGTAGAAGGCTACTAACAGATATCAATGCTACCCCTATGATAGCATACTCTCGTAGGTTTTTAATCACAACAATCTCCTATCGTTAATTAACCTGCTTCTCTTTGCATTTCTCCTGATTCTAAAAATGCAATTAATTCCTCATCACCTATGCTGCTAACGTATTGTATTAACTCTCCTGCAAGCTGTTGTTTTTGATCTTGAGAAAGTTCAGTACCATCTTTATTACGGAACGCAGAAAAGTCTACTATACTATCTTCTTCATTAAATTGCATAGGGTCTGCTGCTCCATTGATAGCTACTGCAAATGTCATATTTGTAAGTCTTCTTTTTACACCTATACCTGCAGAATAGTTACCATCAAAGAACATATCTTTAAATACTCCTGCTGCTTCAGGTCCTTGTTGTAACATGTTTTCAATTAATTTTACTTGTCCCTGAGGTAATGATTTAATATAAAATTCTATAGCAACAAACTGTGGACTTACAAAACCTCTAGCCATGTTGTAGAATCTTGAACCTAGAACTTGTGAAGTAGATTCTGGAGACACTCCTGAGTAATTTACCCTATTTCCTTCTGGAGCAAACTGTTGGTAATATAATTGTTCTTGAGGAGTTAAATTAGATGTAGGTCTTGTCTGTTCTCTAAAAGTAGGTATTCTAATAGGTTCGTTTACATCAGTAATATTTCTAAAATCAACTCTAGTTTTTTGTGACATATCTAAAGCAGGTTTAGCTACAGAATTTACCATAGCAGTATGGAATTGAGTTAAGAAAGCTAAATCATCTACTGCTTTTGGTCCAATTAAATCTGCTATTACTTCTCCATTTTTTCTCATAACTTCAAATATTGCAGGAACTTGAAATGTTTCACCGCCAGACTCAATGGTTGCCATTTTCATACCGCCTGTATCAAGATCAAAGTATTCATCTAATAAACCTTTATACATAGTAAATCTTGCAGCCTCTTTTTGAGGACCTTCTAAATTTTTTATTTGATCTGCGATACTAATAAACTCTTCGTTTATTTCTAAATTTACTTCCGCTAAATTTCTTTTTTCTAAGTTTAATGCTTGTATTAATTCCTGAGTGCTTGTAGAGGGTTGTGCTATTCCTTCAAAACTTTTTTCTAAATCTTTCATATCTCTTGTTACTTCTCTGTCTACTGAACGTTGTTCAACTTTTTCTAAACTTTTTTCATATTCTGATTTAACTTCTGCTTTAGGACCATCCTTTTTTAATGCAGATATTTTAGAATAAGTACCTTGTGGCATCCAATCTGTGTTCATTTCTATATATTCTATTGTTTCTTGTAAGTTTTTATAACTACTATCCCCTTTGTCTAGTAAATTTTTTATAGCAAGTCTTTCTAAAATAACTTTTGTTATAGATTCTCCTAGGTCTGCTTTATAAATTTCATCTGTTTTTACACCATCAACATACTTATGTAATTCAAGTGGTACTTCAAACCCTTTAGACTCTTCTATTACTAGATTTACAATTCTAACAAAAGCATCACCTTCCATGTCGTTCAAAAGATTTAAAAGAACATCTTTCTCATCCATTAAACTTTGACCTGTTCCTTGATTTTGTATATATGTATTTCCTGTCTTAGATTTTATTACAGGTGCAACGTTGTCTCTAAAGTAGATATTTGCATTAAGTAAATTTTCTGGAACTTCTGAAAATAACTCTGTTACATTATTCATAATATAATTAAATGCATCTAAATCTGTTACTTTATTTATATCCTTAGATTGTCTTTTAGAAACAATTTGTGCTAATTTACCTCTCTCTCTGTTTATATCTTGAAATTTAAAATATTTATAATCAAAAAAATCAAAAGTTTTATCACTAAATATATTAGTTAATTCTCTGTTATTTACAGCAGAATCGTTGTTTTGTAATCTTGTTTTAACTACAGCTCTTTGTGCTTCTATTTTTTTTATTTCTTTATTAATTTTATTTTGTTGAGTTTCACTTACTGCATCTTCTAGCTTCATCTTCAATTTTATTATTGCTGCATTTGCTTGACCATCAAAACCTTCTAATGCTTCTGTTACATTTACAGGATCAAATGTAAGTTCTATTTTTTTGCCTTTATTAAAATCAAGTTTTGCACTATACGTATGCCTAGGTCTTAAATCTGTACCTGCACCACCTGTTTTTTGACTTTCACCTTCTCTAAATTTTTTAAGTGATCCTTGAAAATTATTTTCAGAAATTATTAATTCTTTTCCGTTAACAGTGAAAGCTTCATCATATAAACCTGCTTTTGTATCAACTAATCTATCTAAGATATAATTAATAATTGTTTTAGTATTTCCCTGAGTTTCTACAGTTGCATTATATCTTTGTGTACTTGATATTTTACCAGTACCTTCATCAGGCACTAACCTAGGATCAGCTTTTCCAGTTTCTATATATTCTTCACCATTAAAAGATTTAATAGAATCATCTCTATTCATACCTCCTGCTACTTCTTCTTCGACTCTTGGTATATCATTTGCAAGATTTCCTGCATTATCATTTTTTGTTAGCTCCTCGACAATATATCTTCTTTCATCAATCTTTCTTGCGTTTTCTTCTACAGTTGTTCTTGCCCAGTTTCTTAAAGTCATTACATTTTGATTTACTACATTAGTTGCATCAAACCCTTCAGATTGAACTATATCTTTTAGTATCATATTTAATACCATAGCTGTTCTAGCTGATTTATCTTTAGCAGAAGATAACATTACAGATTGATCGTTTTGATTTACTATTTCTCTTGCAGGATTGCCTCCTGGACTTAATGCTACACTACTTCCTCCTGCAGCAAGATTTTGTTCTAAACCTTTTATTAATGGCATACCTAAAATTTCACCAAAAGTTAATTCTGTTATAGACTTTATAAAGTCTTCTTCATATCTTGGTTTACCAGTCTTAGGGTCTACAATTTCACGTAACCTACCTGCTACATTGTCCATTAGTTCTATCATTTCAAAGAAGTGTGCTCTTCCTGCATTATACAATTCAGGACTTTCATCTCTGTTTCTTCTCATGGCTGTTACCATGTTAATTATAAAATTTCTAGATGCTTTGTCTTTAAGCAGCCTATCAGTAGCAGCTTTTTCTGTAGGAGATAAACTTGCGTAATATTCAGAACTTATACCTGCTCTTCCTGCTATTATGTCATCTATAGGGCTTGACCAAAACTCAATTATTTTATCAAGACCTTCGCTATTACCTGAAAGTTTTCTAGGAAGCACTCTTAACAAATCTAAAGAACTTCCTACAAAATTTGTATTCCATAAAATATGGGCTGTAGTAGGAGCAGTTATAAATGTTGCTATAGTTCCAAGAGTTGATGCTATAGGACTGCCTTCTATCGTAGAAGACTTAAATAAATCCATACCCATAAAATCATATCTTTCTTGATTTGCTGTATTTTCTATAAAGTCAGCCATAGTAGCTGCCATAAAAGTATACGTAAGCACAGGTTTTATTAAACTAGGATTATTGTTAATATATTGTAAAGCTCTTGCTTTTGTTATTTTAGTTCCTGGACCTTCAGCACCCATTAACATACCTTGCCTAATTAATGGGGCAAATATATAACTAGTAACCCTATCAAACCCTTTTGCATCTGATAAGTTTTCTTTTATGTAATTAAATGTATATGTGTCAAGATCAATAATACCACCATCTGCTGCTGTTATTAAACCTTTTGATATACCTGTTTCTGTTGCTTCTTTTAAACTTTTACCTAGAAAAAATTTTGGGACATCATCAAATACAGTCACACTAGTTACAAACCCTGCAATTAAATTAGCTGCGTCTCTCTCACCTCTATCAAGATTGCCTTGTAAATTAAATTCTACACTTATTTGATCGCCTAAACCTACAGCCCCTAAAGCATCTTGAGTTTTTCCTATACCCTCAACAACTCCTGATAAAGGTCCTCCAAATTTTTTTAAACCTAATATCTCTTCATAATCATCTATATCGCCTATACCATCTTTTATATCGTCTGGTAAATTAAAATACATTTGACTTATCATATTATTTTTACTCTGTTCCGTTATTACTCTTTTTACAGTAAAGTCTGCTAAAGGTCCAAAATTTTTATAGTCTTCAGGGGTAAGACCTTTAGTTCCATATTCTCCTGGTTGTACTCTTGCACCTATTTTAGGATAATTTTGATATTTTACTCTATCATCTAAAAACCTTGCCATTTCAGATGGAGTATTAAATAAGTCTATAAACTCACCAGTAAGCCCTGCACCTATTTCACCTATTTCAAACAATTCTTTAATGCCTGCCCTAACCCCTTCGCCTACAAAAGTTATTGCACTTCTTTTCGAACTTCTAAAACGTGGTGTAAGGATTTTATCTGAACCTTCTTTATCATAATCAAAAGTATAGTAAGCACCTACGTCTTGTAGTTTTTCTTCTATTACACTATACATTTCATCTCTATTAATAGCTTCTTTTTGATCTTTACTTAACGATCCATAAGCATCAAATGTAGCTCCTTGAACATCAAATTCACCATCACTAGTAGCAAAAGGACTTTTTCTACCGTCTACATTATAGCTATTTCTACGTCTAGCTACTTCTTTAAGTAAAGGGTCATATACTAAATCAGGTTCTGAAGTTAGTTTAGTTTGAAGACCTAAAACATCTTTACCTGTTTTACGAAACATATTTGCTATTTGATTAGGCAATGTATTTTCTTCAGGTGTTTCTTCTAAAGAAGTTTCCTCTTTTATTTTTACAGGTACTATAGGATCGTCAACAATAATTTTTGGTTTTTTATCTATAGCTTCTTTAGTAACAGGGTCTATTAAATTTAATTCTTCCTCTTCCATATTCTATCCTTATTTTAATTTAGCTCGTAATATTTTTCTTTTAGCTTTAAATTCTGCTTTCTGTTCTTGACTAGCACTTGAGCTTGCACCTGCTAATATTGTGTAAGTTTCTATAAGGTTTTGTACTTTACCTATCATAATAGGACTATTAGCATCTAGGTTTTCTAGGTTTGTATATTCTTCTTGTATTTTGTTTCGTAACTCTTCATTAGTAGAATACTGTTCCCAAACCTGTTCCTCAGCTTCTCTTTGAGAGTAACTTACAGAGTTTCTTACCATAGCATCTTGTAAACGTATATCTGCTATATAAAGATCATTACCACCAACGTAAGCATTATAACTGCGTATGTCTTCTTCTCCTACATTTTTAATTATGTTATTTACTACATTTTGAACTTCTTTTGGTCTAGAAAGATCAGCTGAATTTTTTGTTATAAAATTATTAGATATACCTCTTCTTGTTATATCTTTTACCTTATCATCAAAAATTCTTATAATATCATTCATTGTATTAGTATTTATTCCTGCATCAAAACTTTCTGCTCCTAAAGCTCTTAATGCAAAAAGAACGTCAGCATCAGAAACAGTTCTAGTCCCTCCACTACCTCCTTGAATAAATGATGCATAAGTATAAGCCATAGATATTAAAGTTGCTTTTCGTCTTTCAAGATTACTTAAAGCATTTCCTGTTATCATTTTTTTTCTAATGTCTTTAATGCCTTTTATTGATTTTATATACTCTTCATATTCAGCCCTAGTAAATTTTTGGTCAAGATTAATGCCTAACTCTCTTGCTCTAGCCAATAATTTATTATCCTCATCTTCACTACCGCTTTTACTATAAAAAGACCTTGCACTAAACGTATTATTTTGGTCATACCTGATAACAGCCTCTGTTATATTTTCAACGTCACCTAACATACCTTTAAACATTTCTTTAATATTATCTGCCGCATTTTTAAATAAAGGAGAAACATTTTCTCCTTGAGGAATACCTCCAAGTATCCATTTTTGAATAGCTTCACCATAAGTTCCTGGAGTAACAAAAGGAACACCTGCACCCCTTAGATCAAGTATGTTAGCATCTATATTTTTAAGTCTAGCAGAGTATGTGCCAAAAGCATCTGTAAACTGATTTAAAGCTCTTAGACCTTCTAAAAAATCATTATCTACAGGTTCTGGACCACTAACAACTGACCTACCATCAAAATCATAATTTCTTAAAGTATAACCTTCTATAACGTCTACTATCATGCTATCATCTGTAACCCATCTATTTTCTTTAGGATTGTCGTTTAAAAATTTTAATTCATAATCTTGATATTCGTTTTCAGGTAAACTTGATATTCTAAAATTATAATTGTTTCTAGGGTCTATAAATTCTGTAAACAATTTAGCAGCTTTCTGTGAACTAGGTCCTTCTGTCTGTAAAATATTATATAATGATGCTCCTTCATATAATAGTCTAGGAACAGAACCGTCTTTATTTTTGTCTAATGCTGCTTTGTATCTATCTGCAATTTTTTCCTCTCCAAAAAAAGTGTTATCTATTTTAAATATACTATCCTGATCTGCATTTTGAGGAATTTTATCTGGTTCATTTATAAAGTAAGATTGACCATTGTCTGTAGAGTAGGCAAATAACTCGGTATTATATTTAGATAATCTTTTTTGTCTTGCTCTATAATCTTCACTAGTAAGACTATTCATTATTAAATCATCAAGAACATTAATACCTGTTCCCTCAAATGCTAATTTTCTAACTTGTTTTCCATCTTGTGTTACGGTAGTATTCCCTGCTAACCATGCAGTTCCTCCGCCTGATACATTAGACATAAATTTTTGTACTTGTGGATCATCAGGGTTATCTTTTATATGTTTATTAACTACTTTCTTATCATCATCAGTCATATTTCTTAACTTTTCTAAACCACCTGCAAAGAAAAAACTTTTATTTGTACTGGATAATGCCTCTGTTCCAAAAGGATTGTAGTTTTTGCCGTTTATTACAAAATCATTTACTTTTAATTTTTTGTTTGCCGCATCTTCGTCTGCCTTTATTTGAGCCTCAGCTACATCCAATTTACCTTTATTTGATAAAAGAATCCTTTTAAGATATCTTTGATCTTCTGCTTCCTGTTCTGCAGCCGCAGCTTTTGCTTTTCTTTCAGCATCCTGCCTTTCCCCAAGCCTTTTAGCAAATCCTCCTGCAAATGAAAATGCACTCATTCTATTCTCCTTCCATTTCTAAAAATGAACCATCTGATTCTACAGGTTGTTCCATTGAATTTATTTTATCTCTAGCTGCTGTTCTAGAAGTTATTTCTTCGTCAAGCTTGGCTAGTCTTGCTTCACCTTCTCCTGCTCTTATTTCAGAAGCTAACTCAGGGTCTAAATTATTCATATTTCTTTTTACTCTATCTTCTATGTCTTCTTCTTCTTCCATAGGTCCATCTGCAAAAGGAGTTACAGGTACGCCTGCTTCTACCCCCATCACCATAAGCATAATAGCTAATGCAGGTTTTACTATTTCTGCAACATCTACAGAAAATTTTCCTTCAGCTACACCGCCCTTAACAAACATGTTAACTATAATTTCTACAGGAAAACCTGAAGCCATCTGGGCTACTAATTCTTCAGATACTTCTGGTTGAGAAACATATCTTTTTATATCAGCAATAACAGCTTCTGGGTCATTTTCTCTTGGCGGTTGTTCAAAGTTAGCACGACCAGGTTCATCTGTCAAAGATTGTCCAGGTGTAGGAAAAGCTAATGGATCAATCTCAGCATCTATTTTAGAACCCTGTTGTTTTTCAGGCATAGGGGGTGTTGTCTGCATTATACTATCTCTCTTTTATATTTAGAATTATATTTGTCAGAACTAATTAAAAATTGTTCTAAAGAATATAATCTTTTTTGTCTTTTTGCATTTTCTTGTAACAATGCAAAATCTACTTTTTGACCTGAGGGAACTTGCATGTTAGCGTAATCTGTAGCTTTTAAATCTTTGCTTAAACCTATTTTAGGAACTGCAGTGTCTCCTGCAGATGCTTTAACTCTTGTGGAAGTTATTTCACTGTCTTTTTCTAATTGAGCTTCCATAAAGCTATACATTTCATCTATTTTATCTTCATTACTTTTTTTTGGTTTATCATCACTTTCTACACCAAGTAAAACTTCTCCTACAAATTCTCCAACAGGATTATCCACTATAGGATCAATATACTCATCTTTAAAATCACTAAACCAACCCATAATATCCTCCTATATTTTATCAAATACCCAATCTGCTACTCGACCACCTATAGCAGACCAAGCATCATTTTTAACTTCAGCATTAAATAAAGCTCTGTTTACATCACCACTTAAAGCTATCTTTGCTAATTCATGCACATACTGATCTTGATTAAATTGTTGTTGCACTAACCAACTAGCTTCATCTCTATATTGTTGCCAAATTTTGTTTAAACCTGCTTGGCTAGTCTGCAATGTATTTAGTGCATTTATTCTGTTTGCCTCATTTTGAGCAACAGTGTTTTGTGTATTTAATTGCCTACGCCAAGCTGCATTAGATTGATTAACCTCTTTAACCATAGTAGCATTAAATTTTTCTCTAGCATCAGTTAAAGATGAATTAAATTTAGCAATAGCATTTTCTTCATTAACATTAAACTCAAGCATACCTCTAACTCTATTTGCATTTTGTTGTGCAGTCTGTGCTCCTAACTGTGCAAAAAATTGTTCTACTTGATTTTCTGATTGTGCATTAAATTGTAATCTAGCATTGTCTGCTGCTTGATCTGAAAACAATGCTTGAGTTTTAGCTTGAAACTTTAATACTTCACCTTGTTGTTTATTTGTAAGGTTAGCCATATCTAATTGTAAAAAAGATTGAGCATTTTGTACGAGGGCTTGTTGTTTATTATTTAAATTAGTTAAATCCATATTTGCATAAGTTGCAGCATTTTGTAATGCTACTTTCATTTCTGCATCCATGTTTGTTAACGTCATGTTTTCCATTATTTTAGACTGATTTAAATTACGTTGTTGTTCTTCTGTAAATTTTAAATTGTTTATTTCTGCTATTCTTGCAGAATTTATTACTGCAGCCTGTTGACCATTTGTAAGTTCTTGACCTCTAATAGCAGCTTCTACTTGAGCATTTGCTAAAGCTGTCTGTTGTCCATTGCTTAAATTAGTTAAGGCTACTTGAGTATTTGCTGCACTATTTGCTAAAGAGGTTTGTTGCTCATTGTTTAAATTAATACCATTTACCTCAGCATATCTAGCAGCATTAGTAAGGTTAGTTTGTTGTTTGTTAGTAAGTTCCTGTCCTTGTACAGCAGCTTTTAGTTGTGCATTTGCTAAAGCGGCTTGTTGCATGTTAGACAAAGAATCTGATTGTAATTTAAAAGAATTAGTAGAATTTTGTAATGCTGCCTGTTGTCTATTATTTAAATTTGATAGTACAATGTTTTGAGCAGAAGCCTGATTGGCTAAAGCTACCTGTTGTTTATTAGACAGATTAGTTAGATTAATTTGTGCAAACATTTGTGCATCTTGTGCAGCTACTGGAATAGATGCTTCCATTGCAGCTTGCATAATTGCAGCACCTGCCATAGAGCTTGCAGATAAACCTCTAGCAGCCATAGTAGCTTCTGCATTTCTTATAGCAGCAGCAGCAAAAGCAGGAGTCTTACCACCTGCAAATTGCCCCATTAAATTTTCTAATTGACCTTGTACAGTTGCCTCTTTAGGAACATCTGCCATAGCTTGTTCAGCAGCAGTTGCAGGTAATCCTGCTTCTTCTGCGGCAGTAGTTTGTTGAGCTTGCATTAATGCTTTATTGTTTAACTCTGATTGTATTTGAGCTTCGCTTTGTGCAACATTTTGTCCTAAAGTTGCAGCAGTAGCCAACTCATCTGCCTGTACTTCTCTTTTAGCAGCAGCAGTAGCAACATTATAATCTGTTTGTACAAGGTTTGCAGAAGGTATAGTGCTTGCTGTTACTCCTTCTAAACCAGGAGTTTCAAAAGTTCCTTCAGCTTTTTTAATATCTATACTGTCTACTTGTGGACCTAATGATGCAATAGCAGTATTACTTAAAGTTCCTGTTGCACCAGTAGCAGAACCTGTAAGTGCATTTGTTGATGCTGCAGATAATGCTAATTTAGCTGCATCTTCACTAGCTTTAGTTGTTGATTCTATAGTATTTGCAGAACTAGGATCAGTATATCCTTGAACCTCTAACTTTTTCATTTGTTCTGCAGTTATTTGTGTAGCATCTGCGGTGGCATCTCCAGAAACTTGTGTACCTATAGAAGTTTCTAATTCTCCTGCTTGTATATTTTGTTGTATAGGGGTAACTTGTTCTCCTGGTTTTAATACAGGGTCTACACCTGTAAGACCTGCCTGATAAGCTACTTCGTTTGTAACGTCACCGAACCTACTATCAGCATTACCTCCACTTCCGTCACCAGTTCCTTCACCATCTTTTTTACCTCTATTTTTATATTCATCAGTTAGTATATACGCTGCTAAGGCTTTATCAGCCTCTTCTTTTGTTAGATAAGGTCCTGAAACTATTACACTTGCCCAAGGAATCATTTCTCCTGCTATAATACGTCTTACAGCACCTCCTTCTGTAACATAATAATGGTATATAGGAGCCGTTGCAGTTTGACCTACGTTTGCACCTGAAAAAGTTTTTTGAAAATCTGCAAAATCAAAATCTTCAAAACCTTCACCAGTATTACGATTATAATTTAAATCGCCTACTACTTTTCCATCATCACCTAATTGTAATATATTTTTACCACCTAACGATACACCAGTTGCATAAGGATCATCCGTTCCTTGGTCTGTAGAATAATTAAAAGTAGCATTATCAAATATTTCTTTTTCTAAGCCTTTATATATATTTCCTGCACCATACTTTGCTGTTAGCTTTGCTTGAGCATCTTCAAAACTTTTGTAACCAAAAGCAGTAGGATTAGCTGTAATAGCGTTTAAATACTTGTCAGCAGCTAATCCTGCTTGTCTTTCTTCTCCTCCCCTTTCACCTCCGTAGGCTCTTAAACTATCTTCTTTTGTAGTCTTACCACCTTCAGCCATACCTTTTCTTTCCAAGGCATCTAACCTTTTTTGTATTTCTGTATTTGTCAACGGTTTCTTTGGCATATCTTTTTCCTCTAGCCTATAATTATTTTAAGTAACAAACCTATTACAGAGACACTAGCCCCTATAAGTATAGCTTCTATCCTGTAAAGCCTACGGTCTATTGCCTCATACCTACTAGTACAAGCATCTACATGGTCGTCTATCTTTTGGTTTACTACACTTGCAGTTGGTTTAGTAGGCATGATTACTCCTTATTATATTTGTTCTACAATATCTCTAGAGGTATGACTTGCAGCACTTGTTGATGCAGCTCCTCTAGTGCAACCTGTAAGATTTGTTCCATCTACCCCAGTGTATGTAATTTTTTCATCATTGATTTGTACAGTACCAGACGCTGTAAATGGGTTTGAATTACCAACAGGAATAGTTGTTACAGAGTCATTAATATCAGATGTAAGGCTATTAGAACCTTTAAAATCTGCATTAGCTGACCATGAAGAACCATCATGTTTATATTTGTGACCCCAGTAAGCAGCTTGTTCATCTACGTCTGTACGCAATGTTACATTACTTGAATTACAGTCTTGAATAGTAAGTTCTGTCGTACCGCCTTCACTGATTGTGGTTTCTGTAGAAGTAATATCTACAGTTTTACTATCGGTTAGATAAAAAAGACTTATATTAGTTTCGTTTTTTACTATTGTTTGCATTTAATTTCCTTTATGTTTTTAATAATATTTCGGTAGCTGATAATGCTTTACCTATAAGTGTAGTACCAGAGGTTGCTATTGCACCTGCATCTGTTGCAAAATAATTACTACCAATAGTAAGCGAACTATGCCCTGTAGATAATCCACTAATAACATGTATTTTACCTGTTGCAGTGTCGGATATAGCTTCTTTAGCAACCCCTAGATAGTTTGTAGAAGTTAAATTAGTTTGATTTACTGCAACAGATGTAAAAAGTGATGCGTTAGGTCTGTGAATGTAAACAAATCTATCGTTTTCGCTGTCAAATACCATATTTTGATAATAAGTAGGGTCTGTATCACTTAAAGTAACTTCAGAACCAAAAGAAATATCTGTTGAGCTTATTGTACCTATAACATGCTTGCCATGATTATTGTCGCCTGAATCACGAAAAAGTACGGCAACTTTATTATTTGCACTATCAAATCTAACGCTTTTTACAACTATACTATTTGATGTAATTGTTTCTGCAGAACCAAAAGATATACTAGTTCCACTTATTGTAGCAACTATTCCTACACTTCCGCCTGCACCACCCATAGCTAAAGCAAATTTGCCTGCGTTAGAGTCAAAAGCAGCTCCCATAGAAGTTGTTTGAGAAGAACGAATATTTGTTATAGAGCCAAACGACACGCTTGTACTACTTATTGTAGCAACAACAGATTTTCCATAAAAAGAGTCGTTTACGTCAGAATAAAAAATACCAAATTTATTAGCAGCAGAATCAAAAACAGTTGTTACATACGCTGTATTTCCTGACTCAAACGAACTAGAACTACCCCAAGATACTGAAGTTCCACTTAAAGTTCCTACTATTGCTTCACCTCTAGTATTATTATAATCTTTATAACCTAAAAGAAATTTATCAGCATTGGTGTCATAGTCTATACTTTTATAGTCCATTCTTCCGCCATGTATAGTTGCAGGACTACCAAAACTTATTGAAGTTCCAGATACAGTACCTACAACGTAAGTGCCTATTCTATTATTACCAACATCTGTATAAACTATAAGCATTTTATTATTATCAGGGTCAAAAGCTATATCAAAACCTGAAGAACTTGCAGACTCAAAAACAACAGCACTACCAAAACTTATTGAACTTCCACTTACAGTTCCTACAACAGCAGTACCATAATTACTATTAGAAGTGTCGTGATAAACTATAACTACTTTGTTACTGTTAGCGTCAAATCCTATTGCTAGTTCTTCTGGGTTAGAAGATGTATATGCTGTAAAATCAGTATTTAAAAGAGAGCTTGATTGAGCAATTTCTTGTGCTTTACCTGCTGCAGTAAGTATAACTGGTTTTCTAATAGCTATATCACCATCTGCGACTCTATCTATTACTCCTCCTCCACCTGCGTCAGCCCAAGATAGAGTATTAGAACCATCTGTTTTAAGAACTTGATCTGCTGAACCATCTGCATTAGGCAATACCCATACTTCATTAGAAGCTATAGCATCAGGAGCTTTAAACCCTACATAGTTTGCACCATTAGCTGCTAATTCTTGGAATCTTAATTCTGTACCATTTCCTGTACTTGTACCATGCGGTGCTAAACTAACACCACCTGCAGCTACAACTGCTGTAGTATCATTTCCATCTTCATCATATTCTATGCTCACATCTTGATCTGAACCAAGATAAATTTTCTTATCATCTGCAATATATAAGTCACCCCACTCAAGAGATGTGCTACCTAAATCTGCACCGCCTGAAGCGTCTGGTACAACTGCTGTAGTAGCAGTAATTGTAGTGCCTTGTACCGTACCTGCTACAGTTAGTCCGCCAGAAGCTAACGTCATTAAGTCAGTATCATCTGTGTGACCTATAGTAGTTCCATTAATAGCAATGTTATCTACAGTTAATGCACTTAAAGTTCCTAAAGATGTTATATTTGTTTGTGCTGCTGTAGCTAAAGTACCTGTAATATTTCCTGTAGCTTCTAAAGTTCCTGCTACAGTTAGTGCACCATCAGCTAAAGTTAGAAGGTCTGTATCGTCTGTGTGACCTATAGTTGTTCCATTAATTAATACATTATCTATATCTAAAGAGCCACCAGATATTAAACCTGTAGTAGTTATAGTAGAAGAACCTGTATCTATATTACCAAACCCTGAAGTTATAGAACCACCATCTAAAGCACCTACTGAAGTTATGTTTGTTTGTGCAGCAGTTGTTAATGTTCCTGCAATATTACCAAAAACTACATTTCCTGCTGTACCACTAAATACCTCAGAAGAGTTTGTAGCATCTGGTATAAATGTAAATGCACCTGCAGAATCATCATAACCAAAGAAACCTACTTTAGCAGCAGACCCATTATGATATCTAAACTCAATACCTCTGTCTTTGTTATCATCAGAACCTGGAGCAGAGTCGCCACCTAATGTAAAGATAGGATCGTCTATAGTTACTGTTGTAGAGTTTACAGTTGTTGTAGTTCCATTAACAGTAAGATCACCAGTAACAATTAAATTACCTGCAGCAGTAGCATTAGCACCACTAAATGTTAATGCAGTTGTAGTACCTGATTTAATAATTAAATTACCTGAAGTATTAGTAGCACTACCGAATGTAGTACCTGCATCCTTAAAGAATATGTCTCCACCGTCTGCATCTAATACAATGTCTGTGGTAGCATCTAAAGTAATAGTACTGCCAGAATCTATCTCAGCAATAACAGGGGTTGTTAATGTTTTGTTTGTTAAAGTGTCTGTTGTTGCTTTACCAACTAAAGTATCTGTAGTAGGAGGTAGAGTTAAAGTAACATTGCCTGAGTAATCTGAGTGTGCTGCAGATTGTAGTTGTGTGTAGTGAGCATTACTTGACTCACAATAAAATCTTACATATGATTGTGTTCCAGAATTTTTAATTGATATAGAACCTGACTGCATATCAATACCATTAGAACCATCTATTCTTACAACACCAGAACCATTTGGTGTAAGTGCTATATTACCATTAGATGTAGAAACTAAACCATTACCATCTACATCTAGATCGCCACCTAATTGTGGAGTAGAATCTTCTGCAACATTAGCTATACCAGAAGAAGTAGCAAGACCTGCAACTAATGTACTTCTTGTTATTTTTTTAAGACCACCACCTGAAGCGTCTACAGCTAATAAAACATCACCAGAAGCAACTGAAGATATTTCAGATAAATCAGTTACAGCAGTAGGATTATAATTTGTACCATCTGCAATAAGCAAGTTGCCTGCAGTGTTAGTAGCCATGGTAAGATCATCACCAGATATAGTAAGATCACCTGCAATAGTTAAGTTTCTTATACCAGTTAAATCTTTGTTTGAATCTACTACAACTGCTTTTGATGCTACAACTGTTCCTGCTGTAGAGCCATCAAGTAAATTTAATTCTGCAGCTGTTGATGTAACGCCATCAAGAATATTTAATTCTGCTGCTGTTGATGTAACACCGTCTAATATATTTAATTCTGCAGCCGTTGATGTAACACCATCTAATATATTAAGTTCTGCTGCAGTAGAGGTTACTCCATCTAATATATTTAATTCTGCTGCAGTAGAAGTTACACCATCAAGTATGTTTAACTCTGCACCTGTAGAAGTTATTGTGGTGCCGCCTAAAGTAAGTGAACCTGATATATCTACATTACCATTTATATCTACAGTAGTAGCAGCTATCTGTATCTCTGTATCAGCAACTAAATCTAATTGTCCATCGGCAGAAGAATTGATGTATATTGCAGTATCTCTAAATTGTATTTTTTCTGTGGTGCTTAATAGTAGATCATCAGAAAACTGAAAGTAATCTTCATCTTCCATCCAAGTAATAACACCATCATTAGAGTTAGCATTAAATGTAACTGCTATGTCTGTGTCAGCACCTGTACCCATACTGATAGTATTACTAAATAGTGTTGAAAGGGGTCCACCATCTCCTGCTGTACTACCATCATGGGTATGTCCAGTAGATACATTAAAAGCTGCCAATATTTGGTTAAACTCATTGTTACTATGAGCTGCTGTTATTGTATCTCCTGTAGTAAAACTCGATTGTCTTGCTGAATAGCCTGCCATTGTTTATCTCCTACCTGCTGCTGCAAATTCTAAACTAAAACCTTTTAGTGAATAAGGGTTACATGTTTCTGTGGCTGAATCAGTAAATTGTAATGCTACTGCAAAACCAGAACCTACTATAGGTTGTCTTACTAATACAAATTCTGCTCCCCCATATTCTGCTGTTCCATAAGAAGCACTACCATATACGGCTGCACCTTCCTGTGCTCCTGCTATTGATATGCTGTCTGGATTTAAAACGTCATCAGAGCCATAATCATACTCTAAACCTAAATTGGTATCTAATGATCCTTCTGGTCTATAATTTAATATTGCTCTGTGAAATCTTTTTCTAATACCTGGGTCTCCCATAGTCCAGTGTGCTGATTTATATCTTCCTTTTATTGTAAGAGTAGAATCTCCTGCATTAGTAAACGTACTTCCTGTTTCTTGTTTATATATAAACCCATCATATCCTCCATGCACTGTAGTTTCTACATTAGATATATAACCACTATCAGCACAATTAGGTTTTATTCCTTTTACTTCTGAAAATTCCCACCTATCACCTCTCCATACAGCTATAATACCTTTACTTTCTGTTTCTGCCGTTCTGTCTGAAAAGAAAATTCTGTATTGTGTTTTAGCTCTTATAACTACGGATGTTATAGTATCTGCTGCATTGGTGTAATTTAATGCTGTAAATTTTCTTTGTACTGGTCTAGATATTACTCCTAATTCTACATCACCAATTTTTTCTGTACCTGCAACTGTTCTTAAACCATCTGCAGATAGGAAAATAATATCACCGCCTACTTCTTGTATACTTTGAGGTGCAACACAGCCTACATTAGTTGTTACTGGTTGCATTTGAAAGTCTGATATACTATTTCCTACTAACCTAAATATTGCATTAGTACAAAATATGTAAAGCTGTTCTCTAAATACTTTTAATCCTACTATATCACTAGTTACTGATATAGAGCCTGCACCTTTAGCAGCACTAAACTCCCCTTCTGCATACGGAGCAGAAAATATTACTTTCTGAGGTGCGGCAGACATACCTGCATAGAAAGCATGGTTTTTAAATATTTTTACATACTTAGGATTGGCAGGTGATCCTGTACCACTAATATCTGTTACTGAACTATTGTCATAAGAAGATGCATTGTTAGCACCATCAGCCCATATTATTTTTTCTGTACCACTCATATTGTAAACATCAAAATCATATCTGCCTGCACTAGTTCTACCTGTATCAATAGAGCTTACGGCACCACTACTACCTAGTTTAAATACTTCTGTACCCCTAGCTGCTATAACTTTATCTTTATAGATAGCAGACATAAGTATTGCACCTGTAGTGCTTCCAGATGTAACTTCATTTGTATTAAATTTAGCAAAGCCATTTATTCTTCTGTAACCACCACCTATATCTGGTTCAAAGTTTGTCAATTCTAAAGCTTCTCCTGGTTGCATTTCAAACATGGACTTGTTCAGTACAAGACCACCTACTAAATCAACTACATATGGGTTCAACATATCTGCCATTAGACTGCAAACATGTAATTTTTACGGTTAAGCAAATCGGTTCTCATTCTTTGTAAGCCAAAGCTATACTCTTGTAAGTATACTTGTGCTAATTGTGGGTCAGAACGTGTAAGTAAAGTATAGTAAGCTGCCCTTTTT
>Ga0208159_1000396_pt1 | contig 17769 bp, 52 predicted proteins | sample 9_EtaG_FD_184082 | JGI IMG/M metagenome (GOLD analysis project Ga0208159, IMG submission 184082) | Marine viral communities from the Subarctic Pacific Ocean - 9_ETSP_OMZ_AT15188 metaG (SPAdes) (version 2) | ecosystem: Environmental > Aquatic > Marine > Oceanic | place: Pacific Ocean | collected... | reverse complement strand
AGGTTACAAGAAAGAATTACTCGTCTTGCCTCTGGAGTCGCTGTCATTAGAGTTGGTGCTGCAACTGAAGTTGAGATGATTGAAAAGAAGCATCGCATTGATGACGCTTTGGAAGCAGTCAGATCAGCACAGGAAGAAGGTATCATCCCAGGTGGTGGTGTGGCTCTCGTAAGAGCCATCACAGGGCTTTCTGTGACCACAGACAACGAAGAGCAAGGCCTTGGTGCCAAAATCGTTCTACGGGCTTGTGAGGCCCCTTTACGGACAATGGCAAGAAATGCCGGAGAGTCCGAAGATATTATTTTACAAAAAGTGCGAGACGCACAAGGAGACGAAGGATATGATTTTCTTAACAGATGCATGGTTGCTACATATGAGAGGGGCATTATTGACCCGAAAAAAGTAACAAGATGTGCTTTAGAGAACGCAGCGAGTGCTGCGGGAACTTTATTAACCACATCACATGCGATTGTCAAGGTTTGAAACTATTTAGTGTAGTTTCATAGCTTTGGAGGGATGAACATGAGTAACAACGAAATTCTGGAATTGAAGGCGGCAATCATGGAGTTAACGGTGAATATTAAACATATGGACACCAAACAAGATGAGATGCTACAGGACGTTAAGTCAATTAAAGAAGCAATCTATAATCCAGAAACAGGGTTGTATGCTCGTGTTCGTGACCTTGAACAATGGCAATCAAGTATGTCTAGAGTAATCTGGACTGTTGGCCTAGGTTTTGCGGGCTTAATCGCAAAAGCAATTATTGAAGTAATATAGCGGAGTTTTAATGAGAGTAAAAATAAGTTACGGGGTAGAAATAGAAGAGATCCCGGAAGAATTAGAAGAGCTTTTTAGATACGTGTCAGACAAGTCTAGAAGCTCTATGAAGCAGATGCAGCAGGTAGAAACGTTTTTAGCTGACGACGAAATAGAATCTGCGATGTATTTAGTTGAAAAATTAAGACGCACCCTTGCCCTTGTGGATAACAGATTAGCTGATATTCATATGATCGGTTCAGGGTACGTAAACTATAAAACAAAAGAAGGAGTTGAAGATGTTCGAGAAGGGAGACCTAGTGTGGATACCACAGAGGAGCGTCCTCCTGATAGAGACGCCGAACAACCCCGGGGCAATCCGCATAACGCAGGAACCTGAGGTCGGCTTATTCATCGGTCATTACGATGTCGACAATGACTTCTACATCATTCTTTCTGATGGGAAAGAGTGGTTAACTAATAAGCGACATGTTAAAAAAATGAGGAAAACCAATGCTAGTAAAGTTAGTTGAATTACACAAGCCGCAAGGCGACAGAGTGCACCTAGATGAGATATACGTATCGTCATCCGCTGTGACCACAATTAGGTCTGAAAACAACACTGTCATGCTCGAGGAAGCAAAGCAACTGGGGATCAACACCTCGGCTAGCTTTAGTAGAATCACAATCTCAGAAGGTGGAATGACCCGCACCGCAGTAGTGGTAGGGTCTCCCGCAGAGATTCAAGCAAAACTAAATAAAAAAATGTTATTGAGGGATTAATGGAATATTATAAAGTCATATGCTGGACTGAGTGTCCCTTTTGTTTAAAAGCAAAAAACCTTTTGATGGAAAAGAACAAGCAATTTGAGTATTGCTCTATTGATCACAGCAGAAAGTTATTAGATTACTACAAACTAATATACAAACATGATACTGTTCCAATGATCGTCAAACTCAATACGGAGGATGACAATGAAGAATTTATCGGTGGATATACTGAGCTCAAAAAGCTCCTCGGAGACTCTTAAAGAAGCCTTCAATGACATGATAGAACTAGCAGAAGACGAGCTGTGGGTGAACGTTGAGTTTATCCATGGCTTTCTTTCGTTCTGGGTTCCAACACCACGAGAGGAGCTCCAAGAGGACAACCATCAACCATTTGGTATCATCGAGGTAGGGGATGACCAACCATGGATGGATAAGATCATATCTCTATCCCATGAAGTCGGTCACTGTCTGCACAGAAAAAGTAAGACATTCAATGGTGTAGATGACACAATGTTCTCAGAATCTATAGCATGGTTCCTTGGGTACAACTGGTTTTTTGATAGAAACATAATTATTAATATGGACGAATACCAAAGTTTTATGGTTAAGGCCCTTGAATTATACAGACTGGAGTTAGAATGATTATCCTTGCAAGCCTTCTTGGTCTCGCTTATGCACAGACCATCAACTTTTATGTTGCACCGATCCAGGTGGACAACAAGACGCGACACAAGGAGATTGAACAAGAGATAGATAAGCAACTGGCATTTGTAAATTCAGCCGGTTACTCTAAGACGCCAAAAATCAAAAATGAGCGTGGCACTTATTCTCCAACGGCTCTATCGCCATATGTGATTAACTTGTACAATGACAAGACAATCGCTTTTGTTAACCAGTGCAACTTTGTTCATGAGCCAATGAAATGCTCGAGACAAGAAAAATTTTATTTTGTTGAAACCGTGGTCACAGTCGATGACCACCAATTGACAGTACGCATGACCATGTACAACCCAGAACTTCAAGTCGTAAACAGTAGTATATCACATGAAGATATGGTCATCACTTGGATCAAACAACAAGAGGTCACCAACATCCAACAGCAAGGCAAGGATGGTTCTACCACAAACGTAACACACCATCACCTAGAAAAACTTCCTCTGAAATGGGAAGTGCCTCACTACCTTTTAGCTAAACATATTCAGGAAGCAGCTTCTGAATTGTGGATTGGGTCAAAAATCGATCCATAAAAAGTCTTTTCATGTTTCTGCTGACCTATCTACTATAGGAGGCCGAAAATTTGGGAAGAGTCTGGTCATTGCTATTTGCGTTTTTAGGAAACGAACAGCCAATAAATGATTATAATTCATTTTTTCATCAAGACGTTCACGTCTTTGCTGAACGTGGACTGAAGAAAGCATACCAATCATCTGTTATCATCAATGCACACAACGGTTCCGGGATGGGCAGCAGAGGCTCAGGCAACTACATGCAGGTCAACAATCATAAATTCATACTTACCGCTCATCATGTTATAGCGGGAAAGAAAAATATATTTGTAACAGAAAGAAGCGGTTTCACCTACAGTGCATACGTCAGATATGTTGACGAGTCAAACGACATAGCAATCTTGAAAGTTTATGAGAATCTAAGCTATACCAAGTCCATAGAATTCACAGCCAATCCTAACCGTCCGGTTGGTCGTGAAGTATTTTATTGTGGACACCCAGACAACAATTACTTTAAAATATTTGAAGGCAGGATTAACGGACGTGACAAACACTGGACAACCATCGACTCCTTCGCCTGGCCAGGATCATCGGGGTCCGTAGTTTTTGACGAATACGGTAACGCCATCGGTGTAGTGTCAGCTGTCTCAACAGCAGCTCCTACTGGGGTAGTGGTCCTGATACCGAATTTAGTACGTCTAGGCCCTCTTGATCGATTAACGCGTGATTTTATCGAGGAGGTTCTCCGTGGATGAGCAAAGAAGAGCTTCTAGGAAAGCTTATACTCGATGGGAATAAGCTCGGCGTCATAATCAATTCAATCAAAGCTGGTGAGATGGTTGAAGACGTAGCTTTTTCTTTCACCACGAGCTATGAGATAAGATATAGCGACGGCACACACTGTATAATGACAGAGGTGTCACTGCGTAGATTATTAAAGATGGGCAGAATAATAGTCTTGGAGGGGGAAGAATGAGTACTACTGGGGTACTACCCCCCTACTACCCCCCTGCTCCTCTCTACTACTGCATAGACGCTTTGATTGAAGATATATGGGATGAGAGCGTAGAACTGGAAGAGAAATATTATAAAAATCCTTCCGAAGATATCACATTCCTGTTTGCCTTCAATGTCATGAAAATCCAATATTGGGAATCAGTGTCGTTGCGAATACAGGCCGAGGGTCGGAAGTGAGCTTCAAGAAGGGAGACTTGATTGGTATACTTAAAGACGACAAGGCTGTTGCTTATATAATTACAAAGGTGGTTAGAGAAGATCGTTTTTATTTTGGATACTCTATCATCACTAAACTACACCGTTTGATTGTGCACGACCCGGCTACATGCTTTATTATTTGTCCGGGATTCAATCCACAAATACAACCTGATCATTCAATGAACACCATTAGCACTGAAATGTATGATGCCCTAGATAGGTTGTTCGGATTCTTCGATATCGACGACACCTCAATAGTGTTCGATAGTACCCTGCTCATTGATGATGAGGAAGATACCGAAGATTGAGTCGATTGCTGCGATTGCATATAAAAAACTTTACATAACTATGAATGAAGTTTTTGCAAAAACAGCAAACATGGCTATCCCTTTGTGGCGATACCATCTCGGTATCCCTCAAAAAACTTTACATAACTATGTGAAATAAAGTAAAAAAATGTTGGACAGAATTTGTCCGTTTGTTTATTTTAAGTGACGGTCAATAAATGTCCGCTACCTTCTATTATAACATATTTTTGGGGGTTGTGCAAATCAAAACGACAAAAAACTTTACATAACTATGCGAATAACTTTGCTGCATTTGCAAAAAACTTAACATAACTATTCACACGCGTGTTCCTTATAATAAAACGCATGCTACGCGATGCGGTCAAAAACTGTCCGAGAAAGGTAAAGAAAAAACTTGACAAATCATCCTCAGCGTGATACACTACCATATGAACACAGAAACATGGAGACAAAATGGAACACTATTATCAAAAGGGCGATCTCGTTGTTCTCAACTACGATGACTATACGAACATCCGAGCAGGAACATTGGGAATCGTTCGTGGTATGAACGGAAACCTTGTAAATGTGACTTTCCCACAAGGCACATGGGCCTTTCCAAAGTTTGAACTCAAACCGCTAACAAAGGAGGGGTCATGCACCCAATGATAGGCAAGACATTCTCGGTCAAAGTAGACGGGTTACTTCGTACTTACGAGATCGTAGAGGTAGACAACGAGGGTTGGATCAAATTGCTACGGCAAGACAACAACAAACACATCTATTTTCACGAGGACATACACAGACCCATGTTAAATAAGTTAGGATATAAAAGGAGACAGGCATGAAAGAAGGAGACCTATACATCTCACAGGGCACTGATCGTGTGCAAAAAGGTCACACGCTAGTGATAACAAACCTTAGCAGACAGGATCGCATTGTTGAGGCTTTCATCGTCAACAACAACAAGCGTGGCTCTTTTACAAAAGGCTATATTGATCGAAATTATAGGAGACAAAATGAAAAAACTTGAAATCGGAGACCTAGTAAAACTCTCATTGCATGGGAAGTTCTCAGTAGGCGAAGCAAACATTACCGACAAAGTCGGCATTATCTTGTGTAATGATACTCTATACGACAATCTTTACTTTGTAAAGTGGCTCGCGACAGGTAAATCTAGCGAGGTGCATGCGGACTTTATTGAAAAAGTTGAAAAAAAAACTTGACAACCTAACCAAAACGTATTACACTCTATAACATAACCCAAACGACCTTGGAGGTCACAATGAACAACAGAACCTGTATTCACTGCGAGGACATTTTCAACCTCGATTCACAACTCAAGCGACGTGTCGGCGGTAAGATCAACGAGTGCCCCGACTGCGTTGTCGAATTACAAACAGAAATCAAAGAGACTATCAGAGCCGTATCAAGCGGTGATGGTAAGATGGCTTGTATCCAAATCCTCAAGTTCAACAATGAGGACGATGCTGAACTCTACCGCAAAGGTTGGGATCAATGGTCGGGTTGGAACAACCAACGTAGCGGTTCTGTCCATGACGTAGCCTTTACAAAGGTCGGAGAGAACGCTGGAAACGGTAACCACAAGGGGAAGATATGAAAGTAGGAGACTTAGTAAGACACCCACTATCGGGCGACATTGGAATCATCACAGATGCTACGGATGAATCTACGTCATCGTACAGAACGTATTATTCCGTAGCCTTTCCCGATGGTGAGTTTCTGATACCACAAGAACACTTGGAGAAACTATGATTGAAATTGGAACACTGGTAAGACTTAAGTTTAAGTCAGTCAGATACGGTCGATACAAACTGGTATCAGAAAAGATCGAGCATGATGAGGATAAGCCCGTTGGGATAGTAGTCAAGCGTGGTTACAGTGGCCATAAAGGCCCACTCGTAGTGAAATGGATCAACGGCAATGCCGAGATTGGCCATCCAACTGGCTCTATCGGCTACTTTGATAAGTATAATGTGGAGGTGATAGCATGAAAGTAGGTGACTTAGTAAAAAGACGAAACAATGGAGACTTGGCATTGGTCATTGGAATCTCTAAAAAAAGAATGAAAATAATGCGTCTTGAATGTGGGAACCACCAGTGCGTTTGGGACTATGAATATGAGGTACTATCATGATTGAAGTCGGAGACCTTGTAGCATGGGATTGCCCGCACGAAGAAGCCACCATACATGGTGTCGTTGTCGACATTATCCACATTGGTGGCCGAATCATCATAGTAAACTTTGGGAGTCACAATGATCTTATATTTGACGAAGTAAAATTAAGGAGGATCGCATGACCCACTACCCTATTGGAACCCTAGTCCGCCATCGACATTTCAGCACTCGTACGTTGGGTGTGGTTAAGTCTGTGGACACATCCTACACGAAAGTCCTCATGACTGTCTCGTGGTTCTCCTCTTTGGAAGAAACTATGGACGAACTATGGGAACTCATAAGCATCGAGGAGATCGACAATGACGAACAATTTTAACAAAGGCGACCTTATACGCAACAATAAGTTTTCTGAATACGCAGTATTTTTAAGACACCACCCCATATACGTGGGATGGATAGAGGTGTTCATGATCTCCACAGGCGAGAGAATGAGCGTACATGATTACATATGGGAGATAGTATGATAGAGATAGGATCATTAGTAAGATACAAGAACTGGGAAGAAATTGCAATAGTCATAGACCATTGGATAGACGATACCGATGGTGATTACCACGCAGTGGTCAAGTGGCTAAATGGACTTTATGTGGGAAAACGATCTGCTGAATACAACGAAGATTTGGAGGTGATAGCATGATTGAGTTAGGAACATTAGTAAAATGGCGAACTGGAGACATGGGAATAGTTATCGAGGCCCACGAGACCAAACGGGGGACTCATGCCTACAGGATTAAATGGTTTGACGGCGGAATGGGTGTTTTATCGGCTTGGCAATTCGAGGTGATAGCATGATAAAAGTCGGAGACATGGTTGGGTTCGAGTTCAAAGGCGAAGCCCATCTAGCAATCATCACCGAGGATCTCGGCAAGGGCTACTCCTACGGCAGATACACAGGCTTGCTTGTGGGATCTGATGGAGATTTAATACCACTCAATGCAGAAGATGTTACGGTTCTAGCGAACAGATTTCAGCTCGAAGGATGGGAAAAGAAAAAAAAGTTAAGAAAAATACTTGACAAATCTAAGCCAACGTGATACCTTATCTACACTAAACACAAAACCCCCACAAACTGGAGAACAAATGAAGATATATGAAAACAAAGACCGCAAACGTGAGATTCAATGCAACTATTGTTTCCACGATGGACACAACAAGCGGAACTGTCCGACCATGAGAGCACACTGGGAGGGAAACTCACAAGTCCATGAGACCTATGACCATCTTAGTCTCAAAGGTGTTGACGTTACAATGTTTCCCTCGCATTATAGCAGATTTTGGGGTGACGAGGATGCAAAACGACAGTTCCGATCTCACTGGGTATACATGAAGAAACGCTTTGCGACCAATGTTGAGACAAAGACGAAGAAACGCAGAAAGCCAAAATGTGGATTCTGTGGTTCCACCGCACACAACCGACGTAATTGCAACAAGTTAAAGAACTTTGTCCATGTACTCAAAGAAACCAACAAAGGCTACCGTGCCGCTTTCTACGACAAGTTTGTCGAGGGCATGGGGTTGGGTGCTGGGGCACTGGTATCTACACATGGCTACAATGGCGAAGGTGTCGCATTGATCACATCTTTTCCATCAGATAAAGTCATGTTCACTAATCTTCTGAGGCAATGGAGCGACTACCATTCACGATTACCGATTAGTCTAAACGAAGGTGGCGAGAAGTACATCGTCAATCTCGGCCATGACTCATTCCGAGCGGATATCTATGCCGAGGGTTTCTTCGACGAGGTGGGAATATGGAAAAACATGTACTCAACGTGGGGACGAATCAACCATGTTGTCTCGCCTGCTCCCAATCGACCAACAAAAGAATGGTTCATGGGTCAATCTCCATGCTTCGAGTGGGTCGTGAAGAAGAAAAATCAATTGGAACTCATGTCGCAATTCTCACATCTAATCAAAGAGTTTTACCCACACAACAACCTTAGAGCCAAACTAGGAGCAAAAGTCTATGACCAATACTACACTCGATAAGCCCAAACTGGGCGATCTTATACTGGACAATTCCTCATTTGGAACCGAACTCGGAATCATTACACTGATTGAGACAGGTCTCTCAAAGACTCTCTACTTTGTTGAGTGGTCAAGTGGAGGTATGTGTGGTTACACAACTGCCCATGAACTGAGGGATATACAAAGATGGAGAAAAAATCTTCATAAAAAAACTTGACAAATTTACACCACCTTGTTACATTATCTACACTAACCCAAACCACGGAGACAACATGAAAGTATATGTTGGAAAATTTAGATACATCTATGACGGCGACACCGATGTAGTCGTTGCAACCACCAAAGAACGCATTGAGCGAGAACTCATTAAACTGGCTGAACGCTATGTCGAATACATGGACGATGATGAGCGAGAGGAATACGTCAACAATGCTAGCACATTCGATGCTTGGCAAGAACTCGGTTGGAACAACGAATGGTTCGACCTACAATGGCATCAAACCGTAGTCCTTAGTGACGAACACATCCTTAAACACGCTATGGAGGTGATATGATACAAGTCGGAGACCTTGTAAGAATAATGAAAGGGGCACATTCCGACAAAATAGGCTTGGTGATACTTCGACCGCTTCCAAACGTAGCGAGAGTAAAAGTGCTTGACTACCATGTGGATAATGACTATGTCGCCTACCACACCGAAGTATTGGAGAAACTATGATACAAGTCGGAGACCTCGTAAAGAGCAAGACGTCTGGAAGAATAGGCATCGTCACTGGTCAAGTCTCTGGTTTTTGGGGACTTCGCTATGTCCTTTTTAGCGACAATACTTACACCATTCACAAAAACAACCTCGAACTATTGGAGACAAAATGAGCAACCAAATCAAACTAACCATCGACCTGTCCGACGAACTACTGGATAAGGTACTTACAGTAATAGCCCTATCAGGCTCACAGAACCCCATGCAAGCCATGATGATGGGGATGGGTACTAGACCCCTACCCCCGACCGAAAAACCCGAAGAACGCCCGTCTATGGGCTTTAATATGGAGAGTCCAAATGACGACAAAAAGACAAAGAAAAAAGAATAAGAAGAAACAAGTCCCAAAGCAACGCAATTGGGTAGCCGTAGGTGCAATTCAGCGTAAGGCTGGAGCACACGTTGATCGCAAGAAACAACACAACAAACGAAAGTGTCGAGGGAGACACAAGGAGACCGAATGATTCTACTACTACTAGCATGCCTTACCCCCAAATACATCGGAACAATCGACATGATAGACGATGGTCTGTGCATGATTGAATTCGATGACCACTTTCACTTCTACGATGCGTCCGTTTGCAACGGCAAAGTAGAGGGTGACAAAATAAAACTGAAATAAAAACTTGACAAATTTACACCACCTTGTTACATTATCTACACTAACCACAAACATGGAGACAACATGAAAACAATCGCCAACTACACTTACTTATCCCAAATCAAAACAGCCAATCGAGAGAATGGATACCATTGGTTCTGCGAAGATACAAGACGATTCTTCAAGAGCAAAGTCTATGAGGGTGTCTACGGTGGATGCGTATTCGTTTCTTCCGAACAGAATAGTATGCCCTACGGCCCTACCCAACCACGTAAGTATTCTGTCCGTGTTGCTATGTCCGATGGTACAATCCAGTCGTATGCTTTTTGTGAGTACAGTAGCAAACGTGAAGCCGACAAAGAAGCCAAATGGCTCGGTAATGCCTTGAAAAATGGCAAAATGCGATGGTGCACTGACACCTATGAGTTTGTCGGACAACAGGCTACACTACCCCTAGACACGGAATCAAAATGAAAGCAGGAATGATAATACGTAGCAAACAACTCGTCAGTCCCCCCGACAACGACAGACGTTGGTTCATCAAGAAAGAAGGAGAACTCAAACGTAAAAATCGGCATGGCGAGCATATGGTCAAAGGCTATCGAGTCGCACCACTGGAGGACTTAGAGCATGGCTTTTGGGTTACAGAACGACAACTACACGAGAGATTCGAGGAGGTAGTATGAGCATTGGAGACATTGTAACAATCCGTGACTACCCTAGTCAGTACATTATCTGCAAGGTTCACACAAACGTGTGGAGCAGATACGACATTATAGACCTAGAAACTGGTTACTTGCACCGTTGTATTGGTGGTGGCCAAATGGAGATAGTATGAACATCGGAGACATTGTAATAATAAAGCAATCAACAAATATAAACCTTGTCGGTAAGATGGGTGTTGTCGTCCACAAAGGAACATGGAGCAGAGACATTCATGTTGTCGACTATGGCTATGAAACTCGAATTGACGTTGAAAAACTGGAGAAACTATGAACATCGGAGACATTGTAAAACACAAACATCTAGGCGGTGTCGGCATCATCGTAGGTGCAACCATTAAACACTCGAACATCACGATGGGCTTTGCAGAATGGGTCGTCGTAAAGTGGGCTAAGGATCACACAGGCAGAACTCGCGATCTCTACATACCCGCCTTCCTCGAACTTTTAGAACCAACGGACAAAAACTGTCCGCCAAAGTAACAAATAAAACTTGACAAATCTGTCCCACCGTGATACACTATAAACATCACCAACAAGCATGGAGACAAAATGACAAAAACACAACGCTTTGGACGACCACAGGTCGGAGAACTCTACGTCAGCAGTACTCAAGGTAGAATCCACATCCTTATTGGCTACGAGTTCGTCTACAAGAGCAGAGTGGACTTTTACAAATACTACAAAGCCACGCTCAAACGACTCGATGATGGAGCAAGTCAAAGATGGGAGGTGGCACAACACGAGTTCTACAAAAAGTATAAACCCCTAAACATGGAGACAAAATGAGTCAATCGAAAGTCGGAGACATTTACCATTGTAAGATCATGGACGACAGTGGCGAGTATTTCATCGCTATGGTCACAAAGATTACAAATGACTACTACAACCCCATCACCCTAACTTGCATAGCAACCCATGCGAAGGCATGGAGAGTGGGGGAAAAAACAACACGTTGCCACAACACCATCAGAATGATAGGGAGGAAAATAGCATGATAAGAGTCGGAGACTTAATAAAGCACAAACACCTAGGTGGACTGGGACTCGTCAAGAGAGTCAACACTGTTGTCGTTAAAGACAGTGGGCACACCAAGAACCAATACCAAGCCAAAATCCAGTGGCTCATTAACCCCTACGAGGGTGGTGGATACACTGTTATATGGACAAGCCTACTCAAAAAATCGGAGAGATAATGATAAACTACGGAGACCTCGTAAGGGTGACCAAAGGTCAATACAAGACCCACATCGGCATAGTCCTAGACTACCGAAACACTGGTCGCTTTTACCCATCAACCGAACTAACCATCAAACTACCCAACGGTGCAACTATCATAAAGGATATAGACTACATCGAAAAACTCGGAGACAACAATGACTAAGCAACTCACAAAGAAACAAAAGAAAGAAATGCTCTACAATGCCGTTATGATAGCGGAGGGAGCGATGGAGCCTACCCCCACTATGTCCTACGTCGAAGCATGGCAACACCTTGTGGACACTGGTGAGGTCTGGAAATTGCAAGGATGGTTCGGTCGAGCCGCTTTTCGCATGATTTCGCAAGGAACCATTGACCCTGCACCAGTCGAAGAAGAAACCCCAAACAACGAGGACGAACAATGAAAACATTCTATGAACTCGGCACAATGCCACAGGTCGGAGACCTCATAATGAAAGAGGGTGGCGACGGATGGGGCAACCCTGTTATATTTTTGGTCACCAACATCATCGGTGACGCTTACCACGTATCAAAGCAAGGGCACAGTCTACACTGGAGACACCTTGCATCTTACTACTCACCTCTAGGACAGGAGCAACAATGAACATCGGAGACTTAGTAACAATAAGAAACCATCCCGAACACGTTGGAATCATTACTGACTTTTGCGAAGAAGAATCGGATTGCTATGGTTGGATCTCGGTCTTGTGGTTCAACAACGACGAGGGATTCAGTGAGTTCAAGATCCCCTTATCATCAGCCCATCACATCGAGGTGGTGGAATGAACATCGGAGACCTTGTATTCGACGAATGGGGAGCCATCGCAATCATCACATCACAAGTGGGTGTGAGTGACCGATGGAGACTGAAATACATCCGATGCGGTGGTGTAAGTACATCGTGGGGATCGAACCTTTATCCATTAAACTAAAAAAACTTCATAAAAAAACTTGACAACTGAACTCAAACACATTACATTATCTACACTAACCACAAAACCCTTTCACAATGGAGCAACCATGAAAGCATTTAACAACTCAAACAACTCATCAACCTCATCATCTGGCTATTCTAAGGCTAAGTCGGCATGTTCATACTGTGGGGACGTAGATCATCAAGTCACAAAGTGTCCCAATGCAGTAACTGATTGGTCTTACTTTCAACGCTTTGAGATCCCTTGCATGGATCCAGCGAATTGGACTAACAACCCAAAGGGCAAAACTCAAGGGCAACGATGGAACTCTCAGACCAACAATGCTCGTTGGTTCAAAGACCCATCGGGTTGGTCAAAGTGGTATTTTGCATGCGAAAAAGCAGTCGTCAAGATCAAGAAAGCCGAAGAACGTGAAGCGTTGAAAGCAAAACAACCCAAAGCCAAACGTGCTAAGTCATGTGGTTTCTGCGGTGGTGTAGGTCACAATCGTCGTGACTGTGCTGAAATGACCGCACTCAATGACCGCCTTATTAAAGCCAATGCCCACTGGCGACAACGACTCTATGACTACTTCGTCAAAGAACTCGGTCTCGGCAACGGTGCATTGGTCAAGGTTCGGAAGAACGGCCGTTGGCAAGAACCCCAAACCGAACACGTCGGCATTGTCACATCCATTAACTGGGATGAACTCAACATGTTCTGCTACACAGAGGGTGATAAGCGACGATGGTCATCATCTGTTCATGAGCACCTCAGAGCACCATTGCAAATCAAAGCAGTGATTGATGGTGACGAGACTTCGATCCAGTGGGCACAAACGAGTAACAACCACAACCATGTCCGCTTAATCAGTGACACACATGGCAGACCACTTGTAGACAACTGGGACTATAACTGGAACTGTGCTGACTTTGTAAGCGTAATGTCTCCCACTGAGACACCACTATCTGAGGAATGGCTCACACAGGGCCAACAAGAGTGTGTGCAATTCATCACGAAAAAGTATTCACTCGCAAAACTCACAGAATGGAAAGCAATCGAGATCCTCGAAAACTACGAGAAGCGATACAATCTTAAATAAAAACTTGACAACCCCATAGCAATGTGCTATATTACTACTACCCCCCAAGACTAACCAAGGAGTTTATATGTCTTACTTTACTGACGATAACGGAGTTATCAAATCTTTCATGAGCCAAACGGCTTGCAAATCTAAAACCCTTCGCACCGATGGTCAATCCCTTTGGTCATTCGATACTCGAATCGCAGAGCATGTCCCCGATGGGAACGGTAATGCGGCCACCCTAGTGTACGACTACACCTACGGTGGGGGCAACTACATTTCACAAACCACATCCAACCATGTCCGCTTGACTAAGAAGCAAGTACCTCGACAGAACTGGATGAATGTAAATGAAGCCCAAAAGCACGGACTATGTCCCTTAGTGGAGAGCCGAAATGATACACCTCGTAAAACACGATAAAGTCGGGGCTGGCTATGCCCTACAAGAATCGGATGGACGGTGGGTCGTCCGATTCTTCTACAACTTTCACAAACACTTTGAATTCACTAAACATGCGTTCCGACAGGGCTATCTAAAAGACTGCGGAGCCATCAACATCGGAGAAACCGAATGGACAACAACCTAAGAATCATATTACAAACGGCACAGGAACTAGCAGAGGAATACGGTAAACACTCATGGCAAGGAGACTGTAACGACTTTACACAAGCATCTTCATCGGTCTCACAGGAACTCACAAACCTTGAAGTCGAGCGACTATGGGACGAATATGCAAATCAAGAACTTTTAGCAGGTGGGGTGACCTTTAATTTCCACCGCAAGGGCCGAGACAAACTAATTACGATATCTCAAACGGACAAAAACTGTCCGCCAAAGTAAAAGAAAAAACTTGACAAATCTGTTTGAGCATGATACAATACTAACACTCAGAACGAGTTTCACCCTTTCATCGGAGGTCTACCATGACTGACAAGAAAACAACATTCGACTTGAACGAACACACCTATCGACTCTTAGAGTCCGAGCCGTTCTTCGCAAGTCTTTCCCGACGTATCAACAAGAAAATGACCACCGCCATTCCAACGGCGGGTGTCCGTATCACCGACGAAGGTCAGTTTGAAATGGTATACAACCCACAGTTCTTCGAGTCTTTGACTCAAAAAGAGCGTAGCGGTGTCCTCAAGCACGAGTTCTACCACTTGATCTTTGAACATGTCACAGGTCGTTTACCATCGGAGGGTATGAGCAAGATGTGGAACATCGCCACCGACCTTGCTATCAACTCACATCTGATGGATGAACTGCCCGAAGCAGGTTGCTTCCCATCCCGTGAACCATTCGAGAAGTACCCTGTCGGTCAGTCCGCTGAGTTCTACTTCAAGATGCTCAAAGAGGACGAACAGTTTCAGCCCAAAGATGGCGATGGCGAGAGCGGTGAGGGCGAAGGTGGTGAAGGTCAAGGCAGTGGAAGTGGCTTGCCCGACTCTCTTGACGACCACAGTGGTTGGGGCGGAGAAGCCGACATGGACGAAGAAACAAAGCAAGCAATGCGAGAAGTCGCAGAGCAACGGCTCAAAGAAGCCATGAAGGATGCAGTCAACGAGATCAATTCAAGTGGTCGCGGTTGGGGTACTGTCGGTGCTAGCACTCGCAAGGCTATTCAAGACTTCATCACACCAAAGGTGGATTGGCGAAAGGTTCTTCGATACTTCATCAAGACCTCGCAACGATCGAACAAGCGGTCAACCCCACGTCGTATCAACAAGCGTTTCCCATACATCCACAGTGGTAAGCGTGTGACTCGTCATGCTAAGATTGCTATCTCTATCGACCAATCGGGTTCGGTATCGGATGATATGCTCGCCCTGTTCTTCTCGGAACTGTCGGCACTCGCTAAGTATGCTGAGTTCACCATCATCCCATTCGACACCGATGTTGACGAGTCCAAAGTGTGGGTATGGAAGAAAGGCAAGAAGCACACATTTGAACGTGTCCTGTGTGGTGGTACAAACTTCGATGCTCCCACTCAGTACGTCAATGAACGTCAGTTCGATGGTCACATCATCCTCACAGATATGGAGGCTCCAAAGCCGAGACCATCGAAATGCCAACGGATGTGGGCTACCACCCCCGAATATGCTGAGAGACCATACTTCACAACCAATGAGCGTATGCTCATCATGGAGCGATAACAGTCCTGTAAGCCCCTTTGGGGGCTTGCCTACCCATCAACCCTACTCACTCACCCCAAAGCCGTTAGGAGCCGAATATGGAGCACTATTGTATCAATTGCGGTGGTCACCACAAGGACTCTAAGTTCGACCACGACTATGGACGTTGCAATAAATGTAGCAAGTCCGAGCGTAAACGAGACCGCAAGCGACAAGCCATCTTCGATGCCTATGCAGATGTACAGGTGGGTGACCTGATGGAATGGTGCGGATACATGTGCATATGTGCACAGGTACTACCCGACAAGGGGTGGACAGTGTATGTCCCAAAACTCGACACAACGCAGATAGTATACGTTTGGGCTGACGATGCACTAGAAACTTTCAGTGGGAGACTTCGACCGTATCGAGACCCTAGAGAAACGGACAAAAAATGACCTTGCACTTTTTACTCAGAATGATACATTACTAACATCACCAACAAACATGGAGACAACATGAACAAACCAACTAGAGCAGACACTATCAGTTTTCGTACATGGCGAACACATGGCACTGAGTTCCACGAAGGAATCACAGGGGTCATCGAGTATCCTCTCGCAATTCACCGAGACACATCAGAACACGACGAGATCCAAAGAGGTGACCGCAAGCGTTACAGTAGTTTGTGGTGCATTACCCACATTCCAACGGGCAAGTCATTCGGTATCCGAACCAAAGACTGGGATAAGATCGTTACTTACGTCACAGGAATCAAAGACCATCCCGCATTGCTCATGCTCACGGACGATACCATGACCGCCCATCCGATGTTTCAAGATTTATCGGATCTACACAGTCGGTTGCGTGGAGAACTTTTCTAAACGGACAATTTCTGTCCTTGCATTATCTGCTCAGCATGATACATTATTAACATCAGCAACAAACACGGAGACAATATGAACGACCCACCGTCCCAAACGAACAAAATGCAAAACGGACATTTTTTGTCCTTGACTTTTTATTCCAATCTTGTTACACTATTTACATCAGACAATCCTGTCTATTCTCACAACCCTACTCAAAGGTAAATCATCATGGCTATTTCTTACAAAGTCTTAAACTCAGTTCTTCCCTCAATCATTGATGCTAAGTTCCCTATCCTTATTCGTGGTCGTCACGGTATCGGTAAGTCAACCATCGTCTACCAAATCGCAGAACAACGCGGTCTCCCTGTTGTCGAGCGACGTGCTTCTCAAATGACCGAGGGTGACTTGTTGGGTCTCCCAAAAGTCGAGGGCAACGTGACCCAGTGGCTTGCTCCCGAATGGTTGCACAATGCTTGCAACAACCCTGTAATCCTCTTTCTTGACGAGGTTGACCGTGCAACAATGGAAGTCCGTCAAGGTATCTTCGAACTGTGCGACTCTCGCAAGATTGCAGGCTACACTCTCCATGAGGACACAGTCATATTCGCTTGTGTCAACGGTGGCGGAGATCATGGTGACCAGTATCAAGTCGGAGAAATGGATCCAGCGGAACTTGACCGCTACACTGTGTTCGACGTCAAGCCGACTGTCGAGGACTGGCTCGAATGGGCCGATGGCAACGTCAATCAAGTCGTATGGGACTTCATCAACGACAATCACACTCACCTCGAGCACAACGATGACTATGAGCCAAACAAGGTTTACCCATCACGTCGTTCATGGGAGCGTTTGTCTAAGACCATCGGAGATCAAGACATGAAGCAACTCGCTTCCAACGGTGTCTTGTATCACATGACTACGGCATTTGTCGGCTTCGAAGCGGCGGTCTCATTGGTTGACTACGTCAACAAGTATCAGAAGATCGTGACTGTCGAGGACATCCTCGAGGGTAAGCACAAACTTACTAAGAAGTTCAAGATCAACGACCACAACGCACTCAT
>Ga0208159_1000395_pt1 | contig 17791 bp, 20 predicted proteins | sample 9_EtaG_FD_184082 | JGI IMG/M metagenome (GOLD analysis project Ga0208159, IMG submission 184082) | Marine viral communities from the Subarctic Pacific Ocean - 9_ETSP_OMZ_AT15188 metaG (SPAdes) (version 2) | ecosystem: Environmental > Aquatic > Marine > Oceanic | place: Pacific Ocean | collected... | reverse complement strand
GGTAGCTGTGTTGGGAACATCATTAAGCGATTCACACAAGAGATACCTATCACAATTCTCAACTGCTATCATAGCCTTAGACCCTGATGCAATGCCCAAGACACTAGCCTTTGCAAAAGAGTTACGAGGATATGTCAATGACGTAAAAGTTTTGAGACTGAAAGATGATTTGAAATATGGAGAAGACGAAGACTTAAACAACTTATATAAACTAACCCCAAAGGAGAACCAACATGGAATTATCACTACTACGTAGTTTAATGAACAAGAACTTCTATGAAGACCATAGAGGTGCTAGGTGTCCTGATAGATTGTTTAGCAAAGATGCTAGGACTATCAAGCATACCATAGATAAAGCAATGCGAAAGTATGACAGGGATGTGACCCCTGATGAACTTGAAGCTCTGTTCTTGTCTAGCAATCCTGCTATGACTACTGCACAGAAGCAAGGTTACTCTGCATTGTTCAACGATATTAAAAGGCAGAAGCCTATGGGAACAGACGTAGCACAGGATGTGTTATCTAAGTTGTTCCAACAAGTTATTGGGGAAGACGTAGCCAATCTTGGCTTCGACTTTGTCAATGGTGTGCAGACAAGTATGAAACCTCTACGTGATTTACTAGAGAAGTACAACGATGACTTCACACCTGAGATGAGAATAGAATGGGATGATATCTCATTTGATACTCTCATGGCTAAACAGAGTCAGCAGACTAGGTGGTCATTTAATCTGCCTGAGTTAGCTAGAAAAGTAGAAGGTGTCAATGGTGGCTATCTTGTTGAGGTGGGTGCAAGACCCAACACAGGTAAGACTAGCTTTCATGCATCTCTTCTTGTAGGAGACAATGGTTTTGCAAGGCAAGGTGCTAAGTGTGTTGTCTTATGTAATGAAGAGTCATATGACAGAGTAGGATTTAGATATCTGACTGCATCCTCAAACATGGATAAGTATCAGATAAAAGATAATCCTGCACAGGCAAGGGATAGATACAAAGAGATATCGCCCAATCTAAAGATAAAGGATGTAACAGGTGAAGATATGTCTTGGGTGGAAAGTATGTGTAAGAGTGTTAATCCTGACGTGGTTGTGATTGACATGGGAGATAAGTTTGCACGTACTGCAGGATATGCTAGACCTGATGAAGCACTCAAGGCAAATGCAATATATGCAAGACAGATTGCAAAACAATATGATTGTGTTATATTCTATATGTCACAACTCAATGCAGAAGCAGAGGGTAGACAGAGACTTAATCAGGCAATGATGGAAGGCTCACGTACAGGCAAGGCAGCAGAAGCTGACTTAATGATATTAATAGGACAACCTGCAAGTGTTGAAGGTATTGATGAGGAATCAACCATGAGACATTTGAATGTTGTTAAGAACAAAATTACAGGTTGGCATGGCATGATAAACTGCAACATCAACCCACACACAGCGAGGTATAGTGCATGAAGTTAACATTAGACGTAGAAAATACAGTAACAAAGAGAGATGGTAGAATGCATCTCGACCCATACGAACCTACTAACAAGTTAGTTATGGTGGGATGTCTGACAGATATAGGTAACGAGTATCTGTTTAATATGGACTCAGGTGGTACACAGCACATCGACATACAAGAGTTGCTTGACAGAGCAACAATACTTATAGGACATAACATAGCATATGACCTAATGTGGATGTGGGAATGTGGATTCAAGTATGATGGTCCTGTCTTTGACACCATGCTTACAGAGTATATATTACAGAGAGGTCTCAAAGAACCTTTGCATCTCAAAGACTGTGCCGAAAGGTATGACCTAGAGACAAAGAAAGAAGATACCTTGAAGGAATACTTTGCAAAGGGTTATGCTACAGATGAGATACCTAGAGGAGAGCTAAGACAGTATTTGTCTGCAGACTTACACGCTACACAGCAGTTGTCTGATAGGCAGTACAAGAAACTCAACTCCACTAAGTACGCTCATCTTATGGACACAGTTTTACTTACAAATAAAGTATGTGTTACCCTAGCTAGGACACACAGGAATGGGTTCAAGGTAGACGAGACTAAACTAGAGTCTGTAAGAAAAGAGTTTGAGACAGAGAAGCAAGAGATTGAGAAGAGACTTACTTCACAAGTAAGAAATCTAATGGGGGATATGCCTATCAATCTTAACAGTCCTGAACAGATGTCATGGGTTATCTATAGTAGAAAACCTAAAGACAAAGCTATGTGGGCAAATGAGTTTATTCCTCACATGGCTCACGATGACTTCAAGAGAGCAATCAGAGAGAACTCTGACATTGTATATAAAACAAAAGCTGTTATGTGCAAGTCATGTAATGGCACAGGCAATATAAGAAAGGTAAGAAAGAATGGAACTCCTTACGCTAATACCAATAAAGACCCTGCTTGTAATGGTCTTGGTTATCATTTTCATGATGACAGAGCTAAGATAGCAGGACTAAAGTTTAATGCACCAAATGCCAAGTGGATATCTGCAAATGGTTTTGGTGTATCCAAAGGTAATCTAGATGTATTACAAGGCATGGCAAACAGGGCAGGTATGAAAGAAGCTAGTGGTTTCTTACAAGACCTCAAGAGATTGTCTGCATTAGATACATATCTGTCTTCCTTCGTTGAAGGAATCAAGACACACGTAAAGTCTGATGGTATGTTACACGTAAGACTATTACAACATAGAACTGCGACAGGCAGATTTAGTGGAGCAGACCCTAATATGCAGAATATGCCTAGAGGTGGCACGTTTCCTGTGAAGAAGGTGTTTGTATCACGTTGGGAAGGTGGTAAGATTCTAGAAGCAGACTTTGCACAGCTAGAGTTTAGAACTGCCGCATATTTATCACAAGATAAGGTGGCTATAAATGAGATTAAAACAGGCTTTGATGTTCATGCATACACTGCTGACATCATTACGAAATCAGGTCAGCCTACTACTAGGCAAGATGCAAAAGCACATACCTTTGCTCCGTTATATGGTGCGACAGGATTTGGTAGGACAAAAGCAGAAGCGAGGTACTACCAAGACTTCACCAAGAAGTACAAAGGAGTTGCATCATGGCACTCCAGATTGGCTAAAGAAGCTCTAGAAAAAAGGAGTATTACTACACCATCAGGAAGAGAGTTTAGTTTTCCTGATGTTCAAAGAAGAATGAATGGCTCTGTGTCTAACTTTACACAGATAAAGAATTATCCTGTGCAGAGTTTTGCAACTGCAGATATAGTTCCATTGGTTCTTACACACATAGAAGACAGATTAAAGTTACTTCAGTCTTGTATCGTGAATACAGTACATGATTCTATTGTGATTGATGTACACCCTGATGAAATTAACAAAGTTATTTTCATCTTAAAGTCTATTAATGAAGACATGAATACTATTATAAATCAACAGTTTAGAATAGACTTCAATGTGCCTTTATTATTAGAAGCAAAAATAGGTGATAATTGGCTTGACACTAAAGACGTTAGCTGATATAACTATGAAACATTTTAACTTTCTGAAAGGAGAATATATATGACAGAAGCAAACTTAGTGACCATAGACACTAACAATTATGAATCTATGGCAAAGGCTATGGGAATAGCAAATGAGTCTAATACAGTGGAAAAGAAATCTCCACAACTACCTAGATTTAGAATCAATCATGCTCCGATTGAAGAGGATGATGAGATTATAGTGAAGGGTGGTACTTACAAATTAGACATCCCTGAAGGTCAGGTGTTGTATGGTAAGACTGCAACTATCAGACCTTTCATGCAGAGGTATATGTACAAAAGATTTGTAAAGAATATGTCTGCAAAAAAAGGAGAACCTATGGGTACTTATCATAAGACTGTCATGGCTGACAATCTTAATAAAGACCTAAAGGATAATCAAGGTGGATTCAACTGTGGTAAACCTGCAGGTTGGATACAAGACTTTGATGCTCTGCCTGATAAAACTAAAGACCTTATCAAGCAGATTAAACGTGTACGTGTAGTGTTTGGTTTAGTAGACTTACATGATGCTGTTGATGCTAATGGTAATAAAGTTGAGTTTGAAACTACCCCATTCATATGGGAGATAGATAATAGAGAAGCATTCAAAACTATTGGTGCTAACTTTACAAAACTTGCCAAGCAGAAGTGTTTACCTGTTCAGCATACTATAGCTCTAGCTACTGAACCTAGAAAGCTACCTAATGGTAGTAAGTTCTATTTACCTACTAGCACGTTGAACTTGTCTGAGAAGATAGACCTGTCAGATAAAGACCAAGTTATGTTTGGAGACTTTCTAGCTTGGGTGGAGAACTATAATCAGTATATAGTATCCGAGTGGAGCGAACAGGCTTCTCAAAACTCCATTGATGAAGATATGTCCACTGCAGTTAGTGACATCATTGACGCAGAGGATAACTTCATAGAAGTGGAAAACGCATAGTGTTAAGTAATAATCCCTTCGCAGTGCATGGTATCAAATACTTGTCACCTAGTAGCATCAACACATACATTAATGATAATGCCTTGTGGGTTGCTAGGTATTTGTTTGGTGTTAAGTCATCTAGTGGTGCTAGTGCTGTGAGGGGTATTGCTACTGAAGCTACTTTAGCAGACAAGTATGAAAAGAAAACCTTTGACTTTAACTATTTAGATATGCACTTCATGTCTCTGTGTGCTGAATCAGGTGTTGATTTAGGAGATATAAAGACAGCTAAAGAGAAGAAGTTATTGGAAGGTTTCGGCAAAGTCATTGATGAGAACTTTAACTATGATAATCTTGAAGCATACCAAGAAAAAGTATCAGTTCAGATTGATGACCTGCCTGTGCCTATTATAGGGTATATTGACTTTCGCTTTGCTGACAAGATAGTTGACTTGAAGACAACCACAAGGATGCCTACAAGACCAACTGAAGCACAGAAAAGACAAATGGCATTATACTCTATGGCATACCCTAAGAATAGTGTAGACCTGTTCTTTGCAAGTCCTAAAGAACACAAGGTATTCACACTTAAAAACTTATCTGCATACAAGAAGCAACTTACTAAGGTAGCTTTTGGTATACAAAAGTTTTTGTCTGTCAGTAATGACAAGCATGAGATAGCTTCTCTTACATACCCTAACTTAGACTCTTGGTTGTGGACAGGTATGAAAGATGAAGCGAGTAAAATATGGAGTTTAAAATAATGACTGATTCTAAAAAGATAGAAGACCTGCAAAAGGATATTGAGACTATGGAAAAAGAGTTAGCTGAAGCTAAGAAAACCCTTCGTGATATGAGAACTAAGGGTTTGAGAGAAGCTATGGAAGCTAAGAAGTTAGCTGACGAAGCTGTAAAGGAAGAGATGAAAGCTCTTGGTGTTTCATATTCTCATGACTCATACGAGTTCAATCCTTTTACAGGGTGGAGAAGGTATCTCTAGTGTCTCCACATAAGATACGCAGAGATGCGATAAAGCATGGGTATAGGAGTGGGTTAGAATTAAAAATTTCTATGGCTCTTGATACTATTAGATACAAGTATGACTACGAAAGTATTAAGATAGAGTGGGAAGATTTAGCCTACAGAACCTATACCCCTGACTTCATATTAAAGAATGGGATTATAATAGAAACTAAAGGTAGATTTCTTACTATGGATAGAAGAAAACACCTAGCAATAAAGAAACAACATCCAAACTTAGACATTAGATTTGTATTTGAAAATAGCAGAAAGAAACTTAGAAAAGGTGCAAAGTCATCATATGCAGAATGGTGTATTAAATATGGATTTAGATATTATGATAGAATAATACCTGAAGATTGGTTGAAAGAGAAAGGTAAAAACAAACACCCTAAATTCATACGATTTTCTACAGCAAAGATAAGGAGATAACATGACAACTAAAGAACCTGTATTTACATCTGATTTTATGATTATAGTTAGACCACACCTTGATAAGAAAAATAAATGGACAGGAGAAGTCACTCTTAAAATGGTGGTGGACAAGGCTAATAAACTTGATGATGACGATTTCTATTCTATGATTGGCTTTACTAAACAGATATGTGCTTCCGTTCCTTTGATGGAAGAGAATAAAATATTTAGAGAAGAAACTGAAAGACTAGCAGATAAATATTTATCACATGAAGAGTTAACACAAGGCATAGATAGGTTGACTAAGATTAAAGAACGTGATAATGTTATACACGTTAACTTTAAACCTGACGGAGAGTTACATTGAGACATTTGGAGTATATGAAAAACAAACTTAAAGAAGTTGAAGAGAAATCAAAGGAGAAAACAGTGAAGTATTTATCAGGAAAAAAAGATGATATGGTAAACCATCCACCTCATTATAACAAAGCAGGTATAGAAACTATCGATGCTATAAAGGCTATGACAGATGGTGGGTTTGAGTATTACTTACAAGGTAACATCATGAAGTATCTTTGGAGATATAGATATAAGAATGGTGTAGAGGATTTGAAGAAAGCACAATGGTATCTTACAGAACTAATAGACGTGGTTGAAAAAGATGCGAGTTAAGATTATGATGACACTGCTAATTGACCCTGAAGATTATGCAGTACCTGCCGATGGCAACGTAGACGAAGAGATGGAAGAATACATCAATGAGACTTTTCACGAGATAGAAGGAGTGAAAGTTAAGAGTATAAAAATAGTAACAGAGGAGACTTAAATGCAAAACTATTTACCAACTGATTATCAAAATTTTATAGCTCTTTCTAGATATGCAAGATGGAAAGACGATGAGCAAAGACGAGAGACTTGGATAGAGACTGTGGATAGATACATAGATTATATGGATAATCATCTACAAACTAACTACAACTACACGATTACTAAGGCTCTCAAAGAGAAACTAAATGAATCTATATTATCTCTTGGCACTATGCCAAGTATGAGAGCATTAATGACTGCAGGTATAGCACTAGATAGATGTCATGTAGCAGGATATAATTGTAGCTACATACCTGTAGATAGTCCACGTAGCTTTGATGAATGTATGTATATACTTATGTGTGGCACAGGTGTAGGTTTCTCTGTTGAGCGAGAGAATGTAGATAAACTACCTGTTGTAAACGAACATTTTGAAAAGTCATCTACTATTATAAAGGTGGGTGACAGTAGACCCGGATGGTCAAGAGCTTTGCGTGAGTTAATATCTTTACTGTATGCAGGACAGATACCTACATGGGATGTGTCAGAGGTAAGACCTGCAGGTGCTAGACTAAAAACTTTCGGTGGTAGAGCATCAGGACCTGCTCCTCTTATAGACCTGTTTAAGTTTTGTATACAGAAGTTTGAAGGTGCAAAGGGTAGAAGACTATTCCCTATTGAGTGCCATGATATTATGTGCAAGATAGGAGAAGTTGTAGTTGTTGGTGGTGTAAGACGCTCTGCTCTTATATCTTTGTCTAACTTAGGAGATGACCAAATGCGTCATGCCAAATCAGGACAGTGGTGGGAGAATGAAGGACAAAGAGCATTAGCTAATAACTCTGTAGCATTTAAAGGTAAACCTGAAATGGGTACATTTATGCGAGAGTGGACATCATTATACGAATCTAAGTCAGGAGAACGTGGTATATTTAATAGACAGGCAGCTAGAGTAAAAGCGTCTGAGAATGGTAGACGTGATGCTAATCACTATTTTGGTTGTAATCCATGTAGTGAAATTATACTTAGACCTTATCAGTTCTGTAACCTTACAGAAGTTGTTGCACGTGAAACAGACGATTTAGCAACTCTAACAGAGAAGGTGCGTATGGCTACTATATTAGGTACGTTTCAATCTACACTTACAGACTTCAAGTATCTACGCAAGGTATGGAAGACTAATACAGAAGAAGAAAGATTGTTAGGTGTGTCTTTGACAGGTATCTTAGATACAGATATATGGTCAGAAGAAGTATTAATTATATTAAAAGAAGTAGCAGTTGAAGCAAATAAAAAGATTGCTAAAGCATTAGGCATACCACAGTCTACTGCAATCACTTGTGTAAAACCTAGTGGCACAGTGTCTCAGTTAGTAGACAGTGCATCAGGTATACACGCAAGACATAATCCTTTCTATATTAGAACTGTACGTGGTGATAACAAAGACCCACTCACACAGTTTATGAAAGAGAGTGGTATCCCTAGTGAGCCTGACGTGATGAAGCCTGACAGCACAACTGTGTTCAGCTTTCCTATGAAGTCACCTACAGGTGCTATCACTAGAACCGAGATGACTGCCATACAGCAGTTAGAATATTGGCTCATGTTCCAAAGGCATTGGTGTGAGCACAAACCATCTGTAACTATATCTGTAAAGGAAGATGAGTGGATGGATGTAGGAGCTTGGGTGTATAAAAACTTTGATGAGGTATCAGGTATATCCTTCTTACCTTTCAGTGACCATACATATGCACAAGCACCTTATCAAGATATAACCGAACAGGAATATGATGAGTTGTATAAGAAGATGCCTACCTCTATTGATTGGTCTAAGTTAGCAGACTTTGAGAAAGAGGACACGACAAGTGGCTCTAAAGAATTAGCGTGTACTGCTGATGCTTGTGAAATGGTTGACATACAGGCTAGTTAATGTTAGAAAATACAGAGCAACTAATATGGTGGCAATGGTGGTTACTTATTGCCATCACTATAAATACGACAATAAACTTAATCGTTTTCTTTAAAGGTAGAAAGCTACACATAAGGGAACTATTACATCTTAAACCCAAAGTGAAAGGAGTTACACATGGAAAACCTAGAACCAAGTAAAGAAGACAGAAAAAAGTTTGACATAGACCTAGAGTATGGTAAAGTGAGGGAACAGTTCGTAGCAGATATGTTACAAAATAAAAAGATAGAAGTAAAAAGTGAAAGAGATAAGTGGCAGAAGACAGGCAACATAGCTATAGAATATGAATCATATGGTAAGCCTAGTGGTATCAATGCAACAGAAGCAGACTATTGGTTTCATAATTTATGTATAGGTGATGATGTTTTTTGCACACTTGTTTTTAATGTAGAGAATCTCAAGAAACTAATTGACAGATTAGATTACAAGAGAAGTGTATCAGGTGGAGACCATAATGCATCTAGAATGTACTTGTTAAAACTAGATAAATTATTTTCATCTGACGTTATAAAAACATTTAAAGGAGAACATTAATGAGAGAGATGTTATTATCAGCTTTGAAGTCCTATTACGTAGGACACATAAACAAACATATTGCCAATGTAGAAATCTATCTAAGTAGGTCTACAGGTATTGGAGAACACTCTGATATCATAGAAGCTATGGATAAAGAGATAGATTGCATTGAAAAGTATGACTCAAGACTTTCAATGATAATCAAATATTTAGAAAGGAGACAAGCAAATGAAATCGAAGAAAAAAAGGAATCCAAATCTAAGTAAGTATGATGCACCCCTACGTATTCAGTTTGAGCGTGGGGTCAATGCCTTCAAAGGCAAACAATATATACGTAATGTTGCTAAGTTTGGTGCTAAGATTATATGTACAGAGAGTCCATACAATCCTAACTCCATGCAACATAGAGAGTGGCAAAGAGGATATAACTTTGCCTACTCTAAACAGTTGGAGAAAGTAAAACGTGACGAAGCTAGAAGAAGAAGCCAAGAAGTTCATGCAGTTGCACAATAAGAGTTTGATAACTGCAAATGAATACCAAGAGAAGTGTAAGACTACAGCTATCTATCCTAAGAAAGATGCCATAGCTTACCTATCTCTTGGACTTGTGAGTGAAGCAGGAGAGGTAGCAGGGAAAGTAAAGAAACATATTCGTGATGGCACAGAATCAAATGTAGCGTCTGAGATAGGTGATGTGCTTTGGTATTGTGCCATGTTAGCGAATGAGTTAGGTGCTAATCTAGGTAAGATTATGGAAGATAATCTGTATAAACTTAACGATAGAAAGACACGAGGAACATTACGAGGGTCAGGAGATAGTCGTTAGCTTCTTCTAGAGAGTATCTGACCTATTCTTTTACCTCTTTTTAGATGATTGACTTCAGGTTCTGCTTCCTGCATTTCCATAACAGTGCTTCCATACTTATCCATGTAGTATTCATCTGCTAGTTTACGCTTCTCATTTCCTATTCTTAGGAACTGTGCTCTATCAAATGCAGTGAATGCCTTGCCCTCATCTCTCGCCTCTTTCCTAGCTTCTACCTCACCTATTTTCTTAGATATCTTTCTGAATCTAGCGAGTCTTCTTTTCATCATGACTCTTTTCTTTATATTACTAGCATTCTTATATCTATCTGTCTCAATAAGTTTAGATACTTCATCTTGTACGTACTTACCCATGTATTTTTTAACAAAGAAGTCAGCTTCTTTATCACCTGATGAAGGAACTACCATATAGTTTTCAAGACCTAGATTAATTAGCTCCTCTTCTATAGGAGTTCTTCTCTGCTCTTTTCTTATACCTGTCAACTGAGTTCCTATGGGGTCTTGCCTTATTATAGCACCCTCTCTAGTAGGACTCTGTAGCTCATCATAACCACCATACTTAGACATAAAAGGTAGGTTACGTGCTATAGTGTTACTAAATTTACTGAGACCTCTCTCATTAAATCCTGTACCTTCAATCTTATTAAAGTCCTTGAGTCTTGCCTCTTCTTCATCAAAGGCAGCCACTACGTCTCTTACAATTCTACCCGGAGTTAACGCACCACCTACAAGTTCACCCACGTATCCACCAACATATTCACCTATTTTTTCACCTGATATGTCAGTTAATCCTGAAGGACTTCTTAGACCCCTAAAGAAAGAGTCTATCATATATGAACTTGCACCTGTTCTAAACTGAGTGCCTGTCAATCCTTCTAATACTTTCTTAGCATCTATCTTGTCTAGTTCGTTGTTATCCCACTTAACAATCAAATCAGCTACAACTAGATATGGAGCAAGTGGGAAGAAAGGTCTTAGGTCTGTTGTTCTACCATCTTCAGTCTTACCTTCATACCATCTGACATCTTGATTATTAGCTCTGTGATGAATAGCTGTCATTAAAGCACCATAACCTACCATACCTTTAGCAAACTGTTCTCTTGCTTTATCTATGTTAGCCTTACCCCCTTGTAATAATTGCTTTCTCTGAGCATCATTCATGTCTCCCATAGCAGCTTTCATATACTTTAATGCACCACCTGCACTATTAAGTGTAGCTCCTACGAAGCTGAGAGGACTATATTGGAATTGAAACTGCATAGCGTTTGCCATAAACCTAGCAAAAGGAAATGCACCTGTACCTACAGGAGCACCAATAAGTCCGGGTAAAGGTCCTAACTTCTCATTAAACTTTATAAAGGTGTGAGCCAAGCTATCACCTACATATTTCTTAGAGTTTTCTTTAGGCATACGAGAGAATGTAAACGCTACTGAATCTTCCACTGCATCACTCAAAAGTTTAGTTGGTAGCACCATATTCTTTTCTAAGACTTCTTCTAAACTCAAACCCATTCTTCTTAGTTTTTTATCTACTGATGCAGTAAATACACCTTTTCTAAAAAATGTATCTTGCATTATATTAAGTTTGTTCATACCCATAGTAAATTTAGATAAGGTTTCAGTTCCTGATACCTCACCTGTTGTTCTATTTAATACCTTCAAGAGTTGGGGATTGTATTGTAACATACCTTGTACTAGGTCACCTGTTTGGTCAAACCTATCTAGTGTAAAAGCTAATAAACCAAAGCTGTCTCTTGCTATATCTCTGAGACCTTGAGTAAATTTACCTGACTCTATATCTTGTGCAGCTCTTCCACTAATTAAAGAATCAAAAGCTCTACCTGCGTGGTACAGAGTTGATTCCATTATATTATAGCCTGTATCAAAACCTAATCTTGCCACACCTGTGGCTACGTTACGAACAGTGGTAGACACCTGTGTAACCATGAGTGCTCGTCTTTCTCTATCAAGACGATGCATAACCTCTCCAAACTTACCTGTATAAGAGTCTCCCTCTTTACCAAAAGTATTTTCATATAACTTTTTTATCTCAGGGTCTGCATCTTTATATCCTTTTATCAACTTACCTAGAGGACTAGCTGCACTTAATATGCTACCTGCTTCACTGAAAGATGTGAAAGTAATCTTAGCAAACTGCTCTTGAGATAAACCTGCTCTTGCTATAGCACCATCTAAAATATCTGCGTCTATGTCTTTGAAGTCTTCTAGTCTATTTAATATATTTCCTATGGCTTCTGATGCAGTCTTTTCTCCTGACCTATACTCTGCTAAGAAGTCATCAAATCTACCCTTGGGGTCTTTCATCATGTCTTCTACAACTTCTGTAGCAAACTTACCAACTCTATGTATTACATCTTTCTTAGTTTTCTTATCCAATAAATCTAGATTAGATAGGTCTAGATTAGGGTCTATATTATCTAATATAGTTCTTCCCTCTAAAGGGTCAAAAGATATGTCATCAGCATTAACGCTGAACTTACCTGCAAATACAGTTTTACCTGCCTCTGACTTTTCTATTCCTTCTACTATATTTTTAGCGTCATCCTCAATAACTTTTTTTACAGCACTTTTACCTAACTTACCTGCAAAAGGTAAACCAATAGCACCAACAACTGTCGCACCTATAGTAGCTCCTGTTAATATCTCTCCTATAGAGGCATCACCCTCTCTTAATTCTGCCGCTTCTTCAAGCTCTGACTCTGCCTGAGTCTCATAACCTGCACGTATACCTTCTATACCTGCTTCTATAGCAAGTGGTTTTCTTATAGCTTTAAACCCTAGTTTACTTGCTTCTCTCATAGCACCCTTTTTACCTACATCTAAGAATAGCTGTTCGGCTGCTTTTCTTGCACCTGTTGTGGCAGCTTTACCTGCACCAAAACCGAAGAGCACAAGAGGGTCAGCAAAGAAAGAGAATGCATAATCTGAAAAAGCACCAAGACTTCTGTCACCACCTTCTTCATAGAAGTTAGGGAGTCTTTGTATATCTCTATATAATGCACCAAACTCTGCTTTGTCTTGGTCGTTTGCACCACGAATGTAGTCAACCTGACTAGCCAAGTCTAATGTATTAGAACTAAATTGTCTGTAGTGGGTGAGAAATCTACGCACATAGTCTTTATTACTCTCGCCTTCTTCTTGAAGACCTGAGTCACCAAACCTTTTCTTGGCATAGGAGCGTAGTGTGGATAGGAAGTTCTCATCTTTAGAGAACTCGTCTAGAGTTTTTACTCTATCTACTTTTGTTTCTTCTGCATATTCTGGATTTAATTCGTAAGTAGCCTCTTCCTCTACTAGAGAATCATAAAAGGAGTCTCCTGTTACAGAAATCTCTTCTTTTTCTGCAGGTATTTCTTCTTCGTCTAATAGGGATTGATAATAAGAATCTTCTACGACAGGAGTTTGAGTTGTTTCTTTTTCTTCTTCTTCAAATAACGAGTCATAATAAGAGTCACCTGTTTTAAGCTCTTTCACTTTTTTCTCCTACTATATAGCACCTGAATATTTAAAGTTGGGGTTTGTTATCTCTTCGCCTTTATCATCTAGTATGATAGGTTTTTCCGTATTCTCAGCCACATCACCTTTGTTTCTAACAAATGTTTTTGTTTTTTGTGCCGCCTCATACTTATCTATTTCTTTATTTACTATCTCTTGAATGTTAGTAGCATTAGGATATGCATTTTGAACTATCTCAAATATCTTTTGATATATCTTATTTTTTCTTTCACTACTTAATCCTTTGGATATCTTACCTAACTCACCTTGTAAAAATGCTTCAGGACTACCTGCATCTTGAGCACTTTTAACTTTGTCTTCAAATGTAATTTTTTTAGGTTTATCAACTTTCTCTTCTTCTTCTTTAGGTTTACCTACATATTTATCAAGACCAAAGGATTTTATAAATGCCTGACTATCGGCACTATTATCTATTAAGTCACCATTACCATCTATTAATCCTTTGACATAATTATTATCCCACTCTTCCATTTTTTTATCAAAGTATTCTTTAGCTTCATTATCAAACAAATTGTTACCATTATCATCTATGATACCATCAGTTTTACTGTATTGGAGACTTTTCTCATACTTATTTCTAGAGTCTTTGTAAAGATTTTTCATCTCCGTTAATGACTGACCTGTATCTTTATTGTCTTGTCTTAGCTTTTCTGCTATTACAGATGCACTAACCATGTTCATGTTAGATACTTGTTCTGTTAATATTTTATTATCTGCCTCTAGCTTAGCTCTTTTCTCTTTATAATCAGGAGCAGTTTTATCTAATGCTAATATAGCTTGAGCGTTCTGAGCATACATAGTCTGCACGTCTTTCACATCTTTCTTTAAGTTCTGAAAGTTTATACTACCTGTTCCATACTTCTTTACAGTTTCTTTTAATTCTGCACTTGAACTAGGCAATAGTCCTGCCTGTTCATACTGTGACCTAGCTTTCTCATACATACTCTTTGAGTCTATACCAAATAACTTTTGACCTTTACTTCTTACGCCCTCTGTAAACTCAGGTGCTTCTATTGTTCTTAGTTTGGCTAGACCTTTCGCAGCATCTGCAACACCTGCAAAGCCTTGCTCTTCGTTAGCGGCAGTATAATCATATGCTTGACCCATGTCACCACCAAGTCTTTTATGTGTAGATAATTCTTTATACATAGTATTGTAGTGCTCATCACCACCTGCAACAATAGACCTAGCTTTGTTAAATCTAAATGGGTCATTCTCTCCAAACAGTTGAGCTATAGATGTTATTTGTTTCTCTATCTTCTCTTTATCATCTTGAAACTTTTTTCTATTCTCTGCAGCTTCAGCTACTTGTCTATCAAGTATAGTTCTAGTACGGAGCTTTACTTCTTTTTCTTGCTCATCAATATCTTCAACTATCTGTGAAGCTGCTCCACCTAAAAATGCACCAAAGTTAAATCCCATTATGCTCTCCTCGCCATAAGACCCATAGGTTCTTCTTGTGTCTCTTCTTCCATCATCTCTTCTTCTTCAGGCATATCCTCTACTGTCATGCCTTTAATCTTATTCAAAGCAGAATCTAATACAGCATCAGATGGTCTGTCTGATTCTTCAGGCTCATCACCCATTACATACTTAGTATCTGTTCTCTCTGCTAATGTTTTCATTATCTCCATAAGTATAGGCATAACTAAAACACCCACATCTATACTATGCACACCTTGTAATACTGCACCAAGTTGCATAGAATTAGCTATTGTACTAATAGGTACACCTGATTCCATTACAGATAATAATTCTTGCACTAATTCAGGATTATCAAACCTTTCTAAATACCAATCCATAGATTCTTCTACAGTGTTAAACTGTGGTGGGTTTTGCCAAGGTCTTGCCCTTAACTCATGTGTAAGAGATTGCCCCGGAATAGGAGCACTAAATGATATTTGGTCAACATCACGCATTATTATAATCCTTAATATCTTGTATATATCTTGCTACACGCATAGTTACATCTACATTAGGCTTATATTTTTTAGCTTTAGTAGACATAGTTTTAGATAGTAGACCACCTTTAGGCTCTTGCATAGGCTCTACTTGCATCTTAGATAATTTTCTATATATATTTAAAGAAGGGTTTGTTTCCATTATCCGAATAATCCTCCACCACCAAACATTGAACCTGTTACAAACTTACCAATCAATCCACCAAAAGCAGATGAAGAGGCATAATCATTTTTCATGTCTTGTATATTAAAAGCACTGTCAGCTTGTAGCTGTGCTTTTGCAAGTTCAATAACACGACTTCTTTCATTCTCTGCAGATGTCCATGCCCACTCCATAGTGTCACCATAATATTGCCATAAGTTATTATAGGCTTGATTACTTAGTCCTAATATATTCTGAGCATTCAATTCATTAGCTCTATTAATAGCAGCGGTATCTTGAGTAGCTAACTGTCTTCTCCAATTAGCATTTGCTTGTGCAATCACTAATTGATTCTGTGCGTTGAATTGGTCACGCTGATTATTAATTTCTGCATTAAATCTTTCTATTGTATTAGCCTGACCTGCGTTAAACTGTGACTGTGCATTCATCTGTGTCGCATTAAACTGATTAGCTTGTTGTCCTAAGTTAGCAAAGAATTGGTCAACCTGATTCTGTGATGTTGCGTTAAACTGTCTTGCGGCATTTTGAGCAGCTTGGTCAGTGAACAAAGATTGTATCTGTTGCTGTGCTCCAAACATATCTGCCTGTTGTCTATTAGATAAGTTAGCCATATCCATTTGTAAGAATGATTGTGCATTCTGCACTGCAGACTGTTGTCTTGCATTTAAGTTTGCTGTATCTAAACCTGAAAGAGCAGAAGCATTTGCCATTACTAATGCCTGTCTATTAGACAAGTTATTTAGATTCATAGTTTGAGCAGCACGAGAGTTCTCTAATCCTACCTGTTGCTCTGCAGTAAAGTTTCTATTAGCTATATCACTTATCTTTGCGGCATTTTGTACTCTAGCTTGAAAACCTTGGTCAAACTCTTGTCCTATAAACTGTGCTCTTTGTTGAGCCGCTAACATAGCACGTTGTTGTCTATTAGATAAATTCTGTGTTTCAAAAGTAGCAAATGTTCTTGCATCGGCTTGTGCTACAGGTAACGCTGATTCCATAGCAGCCTGTACAAGAGCTTGTCCTGCAATACTAGAAGCACCAAGACCTCTTTGTTGCATAACTGCTTGGACACCTCTTATTGCTCCTGCTGCCCATGATGGTGGATTTGTTGCATCAAAGTTTGCAGTAAGACTTGCTAGTTGTCCTGCTACAGTTGCTTTGTCTGTAGGTGACGCTGTAGCCGCCTGTACTTGTTCTGTAAATGTCTTTGCTTTCTCTGCATTAGCTGTAGGGGATACTAACTCACCTGCTTGTATTTCCCTTTGAATAGGGTTTGTCATCTGAGTTGCAACACCTTGAGCGGCAGTTAAATCTGCTACAGAAGTTGTTGTCTGTTGTTGTGCCTGTACTTGTGACCTTTGTCTTTCTTGGTCAGTTACTTGAGCACCTTGAACTGTTTGTAATGCTTCTCGTATCTGTGGAGTTACAGCCTGTGCTTGTAGTTGTTGAGCATCAGCTTTACTTTGTTGCTGTGCAGTTGCTGTTCCTGCTTGTGCGGCAGGTAGTGCAACTTGACCTGTTACACCTATGTCTGTAGGTAAAAGTTGTCCTGCTGTAGGAGTTGTGCCTACAGGTTGTATTTGAGCACCTTCAGGTAATGCAGGAGCAGTTGCCATCTGTGCTGATATATCACCTATAGTTGCATTAGGGTTATATGTAGCACTTGGATTTTGTACAGTAGGTAAGACTTGTATTCCTGTAGCCTTTGCCATTGTGTTTACTCTCGGAGGAACATTACGAAGGTGGGGTGGTTCATACAAAGGGTCACCCGGTTGAGGGTCTGCGAAAGCAATTCCCGGCATACCTTGGTCATCAAATATCACCTTACGTTCTCGTACAGTAGGTGTACCACCTGTCTGAAAAGATTGTCTTGGTGGTGGTACAAAAGAACCGACACCTTCAGTGTCTTGTCTTTGGTCAAAGCGACCCATATACATACCACCTTCTGCCATACTCATGTTTTGTTCAGGAACAATAACATCTTGTTTAGCTCGTAAAAATGCCTTTTTAGCATTTAAAATATCAGATATGTTTTGTTGTGCCATCTGCATTATCTATTTCCTATTAATACTTTGTCTAACTTATCTTCTAATCTTCTTAGTGCATCCATCAACTCGTGCATATCATCCTTAACGTCATCCTTACGTGCATACTCTTCTCGTGTC
>Ga0208159_1000392_pt1 | contig 17880 bp, 10 predicted proteins | sample 9_EtaG_FD_184082 | JGI IMG/M metagenome (GOLD analysis project Ga0208159, IMG submission 184082) | Marine viral communities from the Subarctic Pacific Ocean - 9_ETSP_OMZ_AT15188 metaG (SPAdes) (version 2) | ecosystem: Environmental > Aquatic > Marine > Oceanic | place: Pacific Ocean | collected... | reverse complement strand
TAAATTATCGTCTCTGTATTCATATTTATTTTTATGATACATATCTCTGTACTTTTGTTTCATTCCAAATAGTACAAATGCTTTATCTCCATCAAGGTCAGCACCACCTAAAGCTCTCATAGTTCTAGGGTGAAACACACCACCATGACCTTTAATACCTGTAAACCCTGCAAAAGCAAGCTCATGTGCACCAGAGATACTATCCATAGGTACACGTAATGATATAGTTCTAAAGAACTCTTTTACTGATGCTTTATCTCTATAGTTATCCCATAACTCACCTAAAGTAAGTCTTTTTTCTCCAATTAATAAATCGGATACGTCGTAGCTTACTTTTCTATACATATCATCAAGCATAAATAATTGGTCAGGATTCTCTACACCAAATTCATCCATTAATCTTTTACGATTAGCAACGACACCTTTTTTACCTGGAGTCATATCCATATCAAAGAAATCATACTGACGTCTAAGCCATGGATCTATACCTCTCATTCTTGTAGATATACTATAGTCCCATTTAGGTCTAATAACTTTATTAACTACAAAGTTTCTCATAGATGCTTGTAAGTAGTTTCTTACGTCTTTATGTAGAAAAACGGCAAGGTCAGGATATATTTCCATCATTCTATTAATACCAGAAGTAAAGCTTTTAGCCTCTGCAACGGCTTCCATATACTCTGCTTTAGATACCTCTCCAGATTCATATTCTCTAGTTAGGTTTTCTACATTAGACCTTAATACTCTTTGATATAGTTTGGATACAAAGTCTGGATGTTGAGGCGTTTTAATAGCGTCTATAATATTCTTTAACCCTAGTTTATCTATATTATCTAATATATTTATCTGTTCGTTATCACCTATAATTTCTGTATCAAGTGCTTTCTGTAGTCTATCATTCCATACATCTTCACCAATATATCTTTCACCGATGATTTCATCAAAGAACTCGTCTATAGTTTCCTGGTCTAATTCTTTAGATGCATGTGGAATTAAACTTGACATAAGCTGTTTAGGAATTTGTTGTGGGTCTAACATATGCTGAGTTTGTTTTTCAGATAATGAACCTTTAATTGATGTAAGATTCATTTCATAATCAGAGCCACCTTTATAATCAAAGTCTACAGATAAGTCTTTATTTACATTTAGTTCTCCTATTTTTCTAGAACCAAACTCTTTAGCTGCAGATTCAGGTACTAACATATGTACATTATTATCTCTCATCCACTTACTAGCTTCTTTACTAGCTTTATGAAACATCATTTTGCCAAGAAAAGCACCATCAGTAGGGCTACTATCTACAATAAATGATTTATTTTGACCAGATTCTGGAAGTCCCCAAGTTTTATTTAAAGCATCGATAGTGGTTTCTTCTATTAGTATCTCGCCATCTGTTATTTCAGTATATAATCTTGCAGGTGAGTCTGATGTTAAATCAGAGTTTTTACCAGGATCAGCAAATAACCTATATTTTAGCTTATTATTATCTACAGGTATGCTACCCCCCATATCATCATAAACCTCTTTAAAATAGTCCGCATCTAGCTCAAAACCATCAGTCATCCATATTTGGTTTCTCTTATTAAAACCTTTAGAATCTCTAATAGATGAGTTTTGTGCAAGCCAATCTATAAAGTTTTTACCCTTTTCATAGTTTTTAGGATTAATGCTGTATATAGTTTCATCCCATTTAATGTTAGACAAAAACGCCTTATCAAAGTATCTACCAGCTTCATCTGCACTACCTAGAGACCTAAATGTATATTTACCAACTTTTCTGTCTTTATATTTCTTAACAAATTCTGACCTTAAAGAGTCATAAGCCTTAGCAGCATTCTTGTCATACTTTTTAAATACTTTCTTAGCTTTAGTTATTTCTTTTGCAATATTGTCAGACGTTAGTTTGTCTACATCTGGATGATGCTTAAAGAAATACATTTTCCCACTATCTCCCTTACCACCATTATAATAATAACCATCTTTGTCTGCAGACTTTAAACCCTGTCCTATGAGCCTATTAGCAGTATCTTGAGCAGTTTTATCATTCTTACCAGAGTAGCCTACGTAGTTATCTTTTCTGTTTAATTTCTTTAATTCTATTTCTACAATCTTTTTACCCCTAGATGTAATAGCATGGTCTAATACCATATACGCTCTATCTTTAGGCATTTGTCCAGTCAACTGATACATCATATCTTCATATGCTAGCTCTATTGTTTTAACGCTATCACCAACACCTTTAAGATTGTTCTTTGCATTAAGTCCAGTGGGCCCTACCTTGATTAATGATGTTCTATCATCTCCACCACCAAAAAATTGTAATGAGTAATGAGGACTAGGTCTTTGTTGTACTTGTCTTATAAATAGCTGTCTTAAGTCTCCTTCAGCTAAATCACTTAAATCTTTTTTACTGAATACTTCTGGAAAGTTTTTATTAACGTCTTCCATAAACCCTTTAAACTGCTTTAACTGAGTATTGCCACCTAATATATTGACTAGTTTATCTTTATATTCTTTTTTAAGAGCGCCAATCTCTTCAGGATCTGTTAAGTTGTCGAATGCTGATTTAAGATATTTATTAATAAAAGATTGAGACTTTTTAACTAACTCTACTTCTGCAGTATGTCCTATATCAAAATCATCTAATGATTCATTTGCTTCAGTTTTCTTTTCAATAGCGTTTTTATCAACTAAATTATCTACAGCTTTACTTCTAGCTATTGCTATATCGGCTAATTTCTTTCTTAAATGTTGAGCAGTTTCAGGAGCATTGTCGTCCAACCTATTCATTACATCTTTAGGTATAACTACTTTTCTAGCGTCATCACCTATTTGTTTTAAAGCATCATTAATAAGTTTAGAATTAATCTCTAGATTGACATCGTTCATACCTTTTAATGGTAATTTGACAACGTTGTCTTCTTTAGGATCTACTGCTAATGGATAAGACTCTCCATCTTCTGCTTTAAGTATTCTAGAACGACCTTCTGTAAGGAATATTTTATCCTTACTTTTCTTTATAAACTCTGGTGTAACGCTATCAGGATTTTCTACATCTTTAGAAATCTTAGTCATTTCTTCAGCTATTTGAGACTCTCTTACTGCATCTGTAGCCTCGTTAATAGCTAAATCAGTATCAACTGCTTTCTTAATACCTTCTAATGTTTCTCCTGCCATTGCAGCCTGAGCAGCAAATGTGCCATGTCTCATTGCAACAGTATGCATTACTGATTCTTGAACATCTTTTGGTAAGTCATCCCAACCAGGTTCTAATCTAGGGTCATATACTGCTAAATCTTTATCATATGGCTTTCCATCTGCGTTTAATCTTTTAAGTTCTTTAGCATTAGTTTGAGCTCTTTTTTCAACTTTTGCAGTAAAAGCCATAGCTCTTGCCTGGCCTGCCGTAGTTTCATTAGCACCAAAATATGCACCTAAGAGGTAGGAATATATTTGTTCTGGTGTTGTTTCTCCTCGATACGTTGATTGCAACCCATCATATAACGATGACGCTGCAGCACGTATGATCCTGTCTTCTTGCTGTGAAGCTGTGTATACATATCTGCCTGTCTCTTGATCAAGTTTTGGTATCCCCCCTTTATTTATTAGATTTGCGAATCCTCTAAATACACCACCAGTTACAGCACCATGTAAACCCGATTTAAGCATTTCATTAACACCTAATTGCCAAGAACCAATACTACTAGCAACACCTAGGTTAAATGCGCCTTCGGCTACATGTTTAGCATTATCAGTAGTTAAGAAATCAAGAGCTGTTTTAAATGAATCGTTTTTAGCTGCTTTAGAAGTTTCTAATGTTTTAGCAACTACAGGCCCTATTTTTTCAGTAGCTTTTTTAGAAAGATATAATGGGACTGAATTACCTTTAAGAGCTCTAGCCATATTAGCTAATTGCCTTGCTCCTAATGCTTTAAATGGGGCTGCAGGTATATAACCTAAAAAACCACCAAGAGAACCTAAAGAACGCATTATACGCTCATACTCATTATTGGACGGTTCGCCTATATTAAAAGTAGTAAAGCCTGAAACAAATCCCTGTCCCATTTGTTTGATACCACGCATAAGATTGAAATCTGAATCTCTAGGGCTTCCTGCTGGAGGTTCTGGGATGTCCATTTTATAATGAACGGCATGATCTTTTAGTTGTGAAACTAACTCAGGTTTAAATACATGAGGTTTTAACTGGTAGGCTTGTAGTAACCTAGCTGTAGTATCTTTATTATAGAAAGGTTTAAACTCAACCAAACTATCAAAGCTGTCTTGCTCCGCCATTTACGCTCCTATTAAAGGTTGTAGGGGTCGTAAGGATCTTCTTGTTGTTCTAACTCTTCCCTAGAAGGGGTATAATCTGTTAATGCTGAACCTGCTCCAAAGGCTCCAAGTGCTCCCATTCCTACTTCCATCTTTCCAATATCACTAAAGCTTGCCGCAGACTTAGTTGTTCCAGTACCAGATTTACCTGCTAACTTCATCAATTCTGGAGCAGCATCTTTTAGTCTAGTTATATTAGCAGCTTTAAGTTTTGTTACTATGGTAGCCACATCAGTATCAGAGGCTGGATTGCCAAGCTTTTTAAGAGCGCTTGCAACATTTTTCTCATTTACTAATTGTGTACCAAACTTTTTATTAGCCATTTGTAATAAAGCATCTTTAGTTACAGAAGATAGCTTTGAACCAGAAGTATTTGCTGTTGACAATTGTTTTAGATATTCTTGTTCTACAGCTCCTGATGATGTTTTACCACCATATTTCTTTGTTATATTTCTAGTTAAATGACTTAACTGATCCGCAGTAAGGTTTTTACCTTTTACTACACTCTCTAAATTGTCGCCTTTTCTTATAGCTTCTCTAGCAGATTTAATAACATCAGCGGTAGCTTTTCTATCACCCTGTTTAACCATGCCTTCAGCCCATTTCCAGCCTTTTTTAGCACCAAAAGGAGCTAACCCTGATTTAGTGCTTTGTATTGCAGTAGAAGTCATTTGCCCCACTGGCATTCTAGCTGGTACAGTTCTAGCCAATGTTCCTGCAGCCTTAGCTATTTCTCCCATACCTTTTAGCCCTTTAGCACCTTTAACAGCAGTACCTAACGCACTTGCAGCTTTTGCTATAGTAGGAGCAGCAGCCCCTCCTGTACCAATTGTTGCAGCAATAGCCGCAGCTACTTGAGCAGCAGCGCCACCAATTTTACCTATATTAGCTTGAGTTCTTGTAGACTCATCTGAATACCATTTATCTGGTATAAATCCAAATGCAATAGCGTCAGCAACACCGCCTGCTGTAGCCATCGCTTTATTAGCTATAGAGGCCTCTGGAACCATTCTTTTAAAAGGTATCTGATATTGAGCAGACATCATCTCTAGTTGTTGCAACATAGAGTTTGACCATGCTTTAGGGTCTCTTTGATAATTACGAATATATCCCTCTATTCTTTTTCGCTCATTACTTAAAGCTTTAGCTTCAGGTGAAGTTGTAGAAGGTGATCCAAATCTTTGAGTACTGGTTATCGACATAGTTCTCCTATTTCCTTGTCCATGGTTTTTCTGCCTCTAAATCTGTTTCGTTAAGAGGTCTCCATACTACATTATAGCTTTTTCTGTCTTTATCCCAAGCACCTTTTGTTTTAACCATTGGAATTTTCTTCCCGTTGAGTTCTCTCATTTCTACATGAAACTTTGTATTTGACCTAGGCCATGTCTCATTTTCCTCGACAGTATAAGTTCCATTTTTATTTTGTTCTACCCAGACGTTATCAGATTCACTAAGGTGGTCAGAATATCTATTTTTGCTTGTCTCTACTGCTTGTAAGACTAAATTAGCGGTTTCTGAATCTTTTGAATTGTTTCCTCTAAAAAATATATCTCCATTTCCATCATGACCTGCACCTGACGAACTGTATAATGTTCTCTTGTTGTTCCAGTTATAAGACTTATCTAAATCGTTTGCGATATACTTATAATCATCAGCATTTTCATTGTCTTTTGATTTTGTTCCAAAATACTCAGCATTAGATACATCACTCTGGTCTCCTACTGAAACTCTTAATTTAGTTAATTCTGTATCTAGTCCTGGATTAGCTACAAGCAACGAGTCTCTTTGACTTTCGTCGTATTCGCTTAAGTACTCTTTAATATCTGTCATAGTATCAGCTACAGCGTTTGCTTGATTGTCATTACTTTGCTGTATTTGGTCTACATCTAATATAGAATTAGGGTCATTTGCTATAATATTGCTTTGACCTATATGGTTATTAATAGTTTTTATTGCATTAAAATCAATCTGCTTTGTTCCATTTTCTGTTGTTTTTATAACAGGATTATTATTTAGAACAGCGTAGTCTTTTCGGTATAATTCTGTTAAAAGCTTGTTTTGCTCTGCCTCAGTATTAATCTTAGTCATTTGAGCTTGCTTGTAATCCCTAGCTATCTGATTGTTTTTTTGAGTTTCTGCAAACTCTTGTTGGCGCATTGCATTAGTTATTTTGTCTTGCTCTTTTTGATGAGCAAACTGCATTTGTCGCTGTCCTCTATCAAGAGAATTTTGCAGACCCTGAGATAGTATTCTATGTCCTTCGTATGTACCGAAATTGGCCATTATCTTTCTACCATCCCTCTACGAAATTTTCCAAATGGAAGAAACCCACCTAGTTTTTTATCAAGTTTATTATAACCACTACCAATGTTTTGAAAAGCATTACCTAAAAAGCTTCCTTTGTTTACGCCACCTGCTGGAGCAAAATTGTAAGGATCTTCTCCATATTCAACTCTTTGCTTATTCGTAGCAGCTCTGTAAGCTTTTTCAGTTTCTGGACCAAACATACCGTCTGCAGTAACTCCTAAAGTCATTTGCAGTCTTTTTACAGATTCAGGGTCATTCATATCAAAGCTTAAGTCTAAACTTTCGCCATCATATGCATTGCCTAACATACTATTTCCAGCTAAGACATTGGGGTCTGTTTCTACAGATTCTCCTGAATAGTCTATTTCTCCTTTTTGTTGATCCATTGGGTTTACATTCATATTTGGAGCTTGATAGTTACCACCCATATCAACTTGAGGTCCATTGTAAGCCTGAACTGGTCCTAAATTAGTATTAACAAATGTACTATCTGTAGGTGCTGACATTAATTCTTCAGCCTGCTGATCTACTGATTTGTTGTTATATAAATTTCTCATCGCCTGTGACATTAAAACAATCCTCCCATTGCTACGTATTTTTTACCATTTTTACCTTTGTGAACATACTGAGGGTGAGTTTTTTCAATCTTTTGAGCTATAACTCCTACTTTTTTGCCCTTTCTGCCCTTATAATTAAATTCGTACATACCTACCTCTTGACCATCTTTAGCAGTTGCTGTACCAACTTTTTTAATATTTTCTTTCATATTCTCATCACATAATAACAGAGGTAGTAAAGCTGCTAGTGTACCACCAGACGATCCACCCATACCTTGAGCCATCATATCTCCATTTTGAGCCATACTAGAACCACCTTGACCCATAAAATAATTTAAACCAAGAGACCCTACTGTAGATGCGTGACTAGCCTTCCAATTATTGTGATTGTTTATATTTTGGCCATATGCTGAAGTCATTGCATTTCTAGCAGACATATCATTTGCAGTGACAGCACCTAAAAGCGAATTACTTGCACCTATATTAGAGTTTAACATTCCAGAATACGCCTTATTAACAGCGGCTCCAGAATCTAAAGAAGCATCTTGCTGTAAGACATTTTGAATACCAGACTGATTACCAAGACCTGTTGCAGCCATGTTTTGTCTAGTTAACCTATTTGTTGCGTAAAGATTGTCTGCTCCTTGTTGTTTAAGAGCATCATATTGTCCTCTCATTAATTGAGAGTTTGGGTCTATCATGTCCAAAGAACGTTGATGCATCTCGGCATTGTGTGGAGAAGTCATCATATCATAAACCTTATTAGGATCTATCTTCTTTGGCTTAGCCCATAATGAAGAAGCTATTTGTAATAGCATTTGGTAGTTACCCCCGTATACGTTAAAAGTGCTACTTTAAGCCATTATAATATAATACTGATATAGTTACATTTACAAGAACTATTTCTTAGATTTAGATTTTTTTGGCTCTTCAGCATTAGCTACTGATAGCAAACTTTCTAAAGCCTCTATTGCACCTTGTACTTTTATATGTAATGTTTCAGTATTTTTTAATTGTTGCTTTAAGTTGTCTAATTGACTTTGTATAGTCTTTATTTCCATTATATCTCCTTATAAAGGGTCTTGGTTTTGTATGATCTGCTCAAAATTGCTATTGTATTGCGCCTGGATCTGACTGTTCCCTGAGCCATATACATTATTAGCTACAGACCAATTGTATAATTCAATTGCATCATCAAAATCTGATGAGTTGCTAAATAAAAAACCTCTATTAGCATTTAAGATAATATACTTATTGTTAACTGTATTTTTAAAGTTAAATCTTGAAGTACTACTTTTAATCTTTGCTCTAAGTGTACTAGGTATGCAATCTAGACCTAACGTAGAGTCAGTAACATTTGTTAAACTAGAGTAATAATTATATGAATTAGATGTTAAGTTGCTATTTCCGTGAGCCGACACTAAGTTGTTAAATAAACTATCAGCACCTGAATTGATTTGACTTTGAGATAACTCCACTTGGTTATCGCTAGTATAGCTAGATACTAAATTATATATTGTGTCTGAAAATGTAGCCATTAATTGCTTTGTGTATTAATGTTATTTCTTGCTTTATACGAGGTCCAGCTAAGCATAGGTGAAGTTGAATTATTTGTAAGGTTTGATTGTAGCGCATTTATCTCACTTATTAACCCAGAAGGTATATCTTGACCAGTATCTTCAAAGGTATGCTTTGCGCCTAATAGTATTTGATAATAATCATCTGTATCTCCAGTTAGATAATCAACGCTAGATACATTGTCCTTATCGTACGAATATAATATTTCTGTTAAATTTGGATGCCATACTATATACTTATTATTAAGCCATGAAGACTGTCTAGCATAAACTGGAGGCATTACTGAAGATGTTCCAGTAAATCTTGATAATCCAGTCGATTCTGTTGTACCATTAATAACTTCAATATTACCCAAACCTATAGTACCTGTAGGTGTTGTTCCATAATTTTCAAATCTTTTTATTGTCCTAAGCGTTACTCTTTCTCTTTCAATAATAGGTTCTGTAGTATTTATAAACGTATTATACGCTGATTCATTAGTTTCAGTATATGTTGGTGAATGGTCAAAATCAGACTCATCATACATAACAAAATTATAAGAGGTATTCGTTATTACACTTGTCACAGTTTTTTGCCAATATTTCATTTATTGTGCCCTCGTATTATCTACTCTAATTTTGTAAGTTGCTGCGATTATGTTTTCTCTTCCTTCAGATAATACATCTATAGGTAGAATTTGTATGGAACTAGCATAACTTCCTGTTTGAGATACAAGTCCATGTATATTTATAACACTAACCCAATTTATATCTTGTACGCCACCTAATACAGTATTGTGTGAATGACCTCCGTGCCCCCATCCAGCTGAATTGCTGCTAGTTACCGCTGCTCCATGATCTACATTCCATACACCATAAGGGCCTTGCCAACTACTCCAATCGCTTCCCGTCCAACGTCTAATAATAAGCCTAGGTTTCCAATTATCTATATCGTCATTATCTTTTGTAAAATTGGCTATTCTATGAGTAGCGTCAATTGATACACGTGAATAATAACCAACGTTATAAACTGTCTTAGGAGTGACGTCTCCAGGATTATTATTGCCTGACCCCATTAGTGGGTCGTCGTCATTATCATAAAAACTAGTAGTACCCCAGTATAAAGATTGGTCATGAAATATTGGGAGTATTTTTCTTGTATTACTATTGTCTTTAGATATAATCTTAACTGAAGAGTCTGAATAAGATTGTAATGGCGCAAAATACACTCTGTTTAAAGAGGCGTCAAGCTCAAGTTGGCCTGTAGAAGCATCAAACAATATTTTTGGTTGAGTAGTTGTGCCTGGTATATATGTACCACTATTACCAACTACACTAAACTTTTTATTTCCATCTATTTCACCTAAGAAAAAGTTACCTGATGAATTATATCCTCCACTACTCATTACAGAGCCAGTTGTAGAAGTTATCAAGTCTCCTTTTAACTCTATGTTTCCTGAATCTGCATTAAAGGTTATATTGGCACTGTTGTTGCTATATCCTAAATTTAAATTATCACCATCAAAACTAAGCTGCTCTGTTCCTCCTTCGTCTCTTAATATAAACTTTGAATCATTTCCTACTTGCTGAAAATATGTTCTCCAATTAGAACCATCGTATAATCCAAACATGTCACTACCAGCGTAAAATGATGCAACGTCTTCTACAGGAGCTGCAGGTTGAGCTAAAGATGTATCTAGGTACATTTGAAGGTCGTCAAAATAAGCTGTTTGAAGATCATCTTCATAAGTACTATTTGCACCACTTCCCCAAGTATCTGCACTAACCCATGGAACTATATATGCTGGCGTAAAACTGTTGCCTTGGTATGAATATTCGTTTTTTATACCAACTGAACCACTATATTGTTGCCATAAATTGTTGTCGCTTTGATTCGTTCTAAAGACTGAAATCCAGTAGTATAAACTTTTATCTGCATTAAAAACTTGGAACCCATACCTAAATAAATTGTTCTGAATAGTATTATTGTCTCCACCATAATTAGTCCATTCCATTCTTATGGCGGCATGAGCTGTAACTTTCATTCCTGGAACTACTGGAAAATATGTTTTTTGACCAGTTAAGTCAGTTTGATATGCGTTTGTATGAAAAGAATTTCCCTCAGTTGTAATATAATGGTTTCTTGAGACTATCTTTAAAGAGTGGTCTCCATTAAAACTATGTTCATCAGTTTTTGAAACATAATTATTAGTATGAGTTGCCCAAAGTCTCATATCATTGTAACCAGAATCAGCACTTGGTTCAAACTCCATATCTGAATCTAAAATTATGTTTCCACCTACAGACGAAACTATACTTTGAGCTGCAGAATAATCGTCCATACCAGATGTATCTAGGTTATCTAATTGAGTAGAGAGGTCCTCTATATTGTTTTCTAGATTGTCAAATGGAGTTCCGCTTGGAAGCGATCCTCCTGTGACATTAATAGTTCCGTTTATAACTAAAGAACTACCATCCCAACTTAACCCTACATTGTCACCAGTATTCCAATCTCCATTTGCATCTAAAGTAAGGTTTGCTCCTAATCTAAATCTACCATCGCTTAATAATTCTACTTTTTTACTGCCACTATTGTACATTTCTATATCTGTATTGAATAACCTTAGACCATTATCTTTATCTAAAGTCATTCCTTTCATATCTGTAGCAGCTTGGGTAGCATCATCACTTATTATTATACCATAATCATCGTCAGTATTATAGCTAGCATATCCCCTTAATGCGCCTATAGCAACTAAAGGTTTTGCTGCATCCCATGTTGTATCTGATGAATTAGCTGCAAACAAAGTAATTCTAGGTCCATAACTACTAAGTGTGGAACCAGTAGACGTAAGTTCTATATGACCTTTGCTTCCATTGTTTGTTCCTATTTTATATAAAACAACAATTGTATCTCCAGCTTTCCAATTATTAGAGCCAGAACCATCACCGTTTCTTTGACCCAATGTATATCTATATGCAGTATCTCCATTGCCTAAAGTAATTTGATTAGGAGCTACATCTAATGTTCTAAATGCTTCTATTTGAGAGCCTGTACTAGTTGATTTTTGTGCAAAAAGCCATGCGTTTCTAAAGTTCGGGTCATTGTGTTGCAAATCTATAAAAGCATTATTTTCTACTGCATCATCTGAATAATCAGACATAAACGTATTTGTAGGCGCAACCATAATTTGTCCACCTATGGTAGACATTACATTTTGAGCTACTAGATTTTGTACTACTAACTCTCCAGCATGTATAGCTCCGTACGCTCTATCTATATCCCCTAAATGAGTATAATAGTTACTTTCTGGTAATACATATCTAGTGGTTGGTTTTAATTCTATATTGCCAGTTGGCTCAAAAGATATGTTTCCATTTATGTCTACCTTAAAGTCAAAATACTTAGTCTCACCATATTGAAGTCTCATTTGACCTTCTGAGCCCGTATTCTCTACTAAAAAGGGAGGTTTTCCATCATCTGCACCATCATGATGCCATTGATTATTATTGTTTATTACGTCCTTTTTTACAGAAAATCCTGAACGAACTTTTGTAGGCCCAAGAACTTCTGTTTTAAACGTATATGAACTAAAAGTACCATTTGTCTCATTGTTTGAGTTTAATGTTACTGAATTTTGCAAATCAACTGCGCCCGATTGAGTATCAGCATATGTTACTGTTAAATTACCGTCAATCGCTACATCACCATATATATCTAATGCTAACCCAGAACCTGTTTGAGGACCATTAAATGTAGTCGTTACTCCGTCATTTCCATATGATTGTCCAAATGTGTTAGTTCCTTTCCAGGTATAATCTGTATCCATATCAAGTTTATGAGTATGGTCTGCTCTTGCAGCGCTAAGACTTGTACCAGTATTACTAGGATCGTCACTTACTAGGTTGTTAGATATATTAGCTGTATGTAGAGGAAAATGTATTGTATTTAACATAGCTTGTTGTTCAGTGCTAGTTAAACTGTCATACAAGTCAGTCCAGTGATCTGCATGTATGTGATTTCCTCGCGCAACTTGATTTCCTTGATCTCCTACAGCACTATTGACTGTAAGGTTACTATAGGTTACTCCGTATTTCGTTATAAAGGGTTCAGGGCCAGAACTTTGAGCAGATGGTGATGTTACGTCTTGATTTGCTGGATTATTTTCATCTAATGTTAAATGAACTGTTGCCCAACCATCATCAAACTTACCTTGCAAGAAATAGCCTGTAGACCCATCTAAACCAGAGCCTTTATATAGCCTTATATCTCCAGTTTTCCCTTTAAAATGTTCTATTGCAGAAGTGCTATTCGGTCTATTAACAGAGTCGAATATACTGTTTAAATCAGAATATATTGTATCAATGGCTCTTTGAACATCAGTGCTATTAAGGTTTGCACCTATCCTTGGTGCCGTTCTTTTAACAACACCTAGTCCGTCTCTTTTATTAGCCATTATTTAATCGTCCCAACTAAATATGTAATGCCGATACTATCTATCTCTTGATTACAATTAGTTAGTACTAGCCTTAATTTTTTAGTCTTATTTGTTGGTATTTTATATTCAAGGATATGCTCAGATTCATTATTAGAGCTAGCAGTTCTTTCTATAGTTTCAATAATCACATTGTCACTAAAAACTTGTAGCTTGAATCTTGAGTTTAATCTAGCAGTAGCATCGCTAAATACTAGTTTTATTTTTTTAATCTTTTTATCTACAGTAGAAAGACCAAAGTCTATATGTGGAGAATGGTAATCATAATTATCTCTATCAGCTTTTGCATTAAGTTCATAAAAATAACTTCCATCTGATAAGAATCTTTGACTATTTGGACCCTGCACATAAGCTTCTGGTTTAGGTATATCTATTAGGTCCCATCTTTTTCTAGGTAAGTTATAATTCCAAGAACCTGATGTTCCGTCTATATCATTCCACATAACCATTATATTTTGATTAAATGCATCATATGCAAGTACTGGATCTTGAGCATGATTAATGTTATGCCATACTTTAATGTTTGACGGGTTATTTGTGCCTATACCAGTATTGTCATCATAAGCTGCTGATTTAATTATATTGTCGCCTAAAGGAACTATTCTGCTTCCGTCATGCATATATATGTTATTCTTATCAGCAAAGAACATTCCATAGTCAGTAACTACAAATGAAGACTCTCCAAAACAACCTACGCCATAATGAGTATCTTCTATAACCATTCCATTGATTTCTACTTTATACATATTTGTTGTGTCGAATACGTATAATCTATTGGCCCAATAAGCAAGAGTAGTTGGCTCACTAGGCATTACTAAATAATCTTTACTCCAGTTAAATGAGCTGTAATTATTAGGTTGGCTTCTGAATATAAAGTTTTGGCCATTTACTATTTCATCGTGATTACAATTACCAACCATTAAATAACCACCTGCAGCACAAGATAGTTTATAGCTAACACTAGTATTTCTTAATACTTCAGGCATACCAGTTATAGATTCATATGTAGCTGAAAGACCTCCATCGTCTGTAATTACTTTATAATATTCGTCAACTCCTGATATTTTACCCCAAGCATTTTCAAAAGAAATTTCTTCTACTAACCTATAATAATCTTCTATATCGTTTTTTCTATATATCATCATATGTGTAACTCTAGGACTTGGTCTAAACATTCTAGAAGTAATATTTAAAGTGTTGCAGCTTTGGTTTGGAGAATGCTCAAAAAAGAAATTTGTTAATGGACTTTCTTGGTACCCATCATATAAAAATGATATTTTATAATAATAGGTCTTTAGAGAATCAAAGTTTGGGTTTTCAGAAACTACGTCTCCATCAGCAATTAATAGTCCATAATCTAGTTTAGAGTTTGCAATATAAGATGCATAATTGCTAGGATAGTTAGTTGTTGTTTCCCAAGTAGCGCCAAAATCAGTAGAACCAACTTGCCATCCGTTATTTATGTTTCCAGTATGCTCATATAAAGCCTCAGCATTAATGTATGTTCCTCCAGTAGCTGATAAAAAGAATTTTGTTCCCTGGCTAGAAACAAAGGTTGGCGTCATTACAGCATTTGAAATATCTTCAAAAATAGTAGGCTGATGCTGATTTCCAGTTACAGATTTAACAGATATAGTGGTATCATGATAACTTGTTGGATTTGTACTGTAGCTTGGATTATTCCAACTCATTAATACAGTTGAATTTGCTTGTTCACCATTTCCAGTTACCCAAAAAAAGTTTTGCCCAGATGCAGAAGTTATTTCAGGAGATATAGAGTTTATATTTTGAACTCTTGGTATAGCAGTTATATCTGTAAAACCATCATGACCCGTAGAAACAGTTGCTGCACTAAAATTTTTATAGTATAAGTTAAATTGGTTATCACTGTCTTTTTTAAAACCACCCATTCTAATAGTGTATTCATCTGACTCATCAAAATGGCTATCAGATATAACACCAGACTGTCCTTGTCCACTTACTTTTACATGATTTACACCGTGATGTTCTTTTCTTGGGAATATCCATTTTGTCCCGTTAAGACTTTTTAAAGTTCCTGAAGTGTGAACTTTCATTCTAAACCATCTTTGTGGCCAAGCACTTTCTCGTGTTGCTTTTAATTTCCCTGCTTTAGTAACTAGCGATCCATCCATATCAGCTATTAATGCTACATGTTTATCATTAGTATCTAAATCAACTAATCCTCTAACAAATGGAGTTATTGAATAATCGCCAAAAAACAACCCTGCTGTTCCTAAGTCCCAGGTGCTTCCATCATTATACCAACCTTTTGCTGTCTTTCTTGTCCAGTCATCGTTATTAGGATCAAGTTCGTTTGTTTTGTTTACTTTTCTCCAATAAAAGCCATTCGCTCTCTCATCCCAAAAAGTACCATCTGCCCAGCTATCATGGGTAGCCCATTCTGCTTTAAAACATTTCTCATTTACATAAACACTTTTACCTTCATTACTTTCTTTTTTAGCCTCAACAGCTGTAGGTGTTTTGGGGTTTAAGGTTACACTATTTGATCCCCAGTTTATATCGTCCCATTCAAACATATATAAAAATTCTTCACCATAAGTAAAAGGAGTATTTGATGGTTTAGTGTACAAACACCATATGTAACTATCTCCATTATTATGACATTCCTTAATGTCTGTCATTCTTGTACCAGAAGGTGGTCCGCTTCCACCTGCATGTACAACACTTAAAACCCTTAGCACTTCAACTTCTATAGAAGGGGCATCAACATCAAATGTTGTTGAAATAAGTTTAATTTCACTTCTATTCCAATCAGGAGCCCACCAGTATGCAGTTTGATTGTTAGTGTGAGTGTAGTTTTGTAAAATATCAGTACTATCTATTGTCCATGTACCATCAGATAGTCCTTTTAGCGCATCATGAGTCAAATAAGATGGAGTAATAGTTGTAGGAGTAAATGTTAGATTGTCACTGCCAGTATGAACACCTTTGTTTGTTTCTGTAGCAGATGTTGAAGACAATTCTATTCCAAAGATTTTATTTATTCCAGAACTAATTCCATAGACTTTATCTTCCTGTATACTGTCATTTGCAGACAAATGTCTATTTTTAACTACATGGTCTAAATTGAAAACCGATTGACCATCATCAACTGGGTATAGTTCTGCATCTAAAAGTCTATAATCGTTTAGCTTTTTATCAAATTGACTATGTTTTATTTTCCCAAACCATTTAGGTCGGTCTCCTAATTTGTTACCTGTTCCAATATATACATCACTATTCTTTTTGGTTAAAGAGATAGTGTCTGGGTTGTTTTCTAAATCGAAATATATTGTTTCTGTTGTTTGCTCATCTTCGTAAGATTCCTTGACAAGCCTTTGTCCATCAATATCTTCTAAGACTTTCATTCTATAAGTGTCTTGTGTTGCGTCTGGTCCGTTTGGGTCATTTAGCGTTTTTGAGAAAAAAGCTATATTAGAAAGACCTTCGTCGTTAAATAATTCCATTTCTGTAGCATTCACATTTAAATATTCAGTAGAGTCAGTAATATATTTAAACCCAACCGTATTATCTGTATATATATACTCATTAGCGGTATTAGTATCTGTCATACCTGTACCATACTCTGTAGAACTATCTTTTGTTTTAAAGGTAATAGTGTAATCAAGAATCTTAGTTTTATCTACTTCTATATTAATTCCTCTAGCATGAGGAACTAAAGGCCATTGCGCTGAAGATAATGGAGTATCAGGATAATATGTAGTGCTGTCAATAATTACTATGCTAGTAAATTTTAAAACACCTTCAAATGAACCTATACTTTCATTTGCCCAATAAGTATAATTAGAACTTCCTCTTGGATACCAAGCATAAGCATTTACCCCATCAAGCTCTTTTAACTTTGTACATATTTGATCTATTTCAGAATAAGTATCATAATGTGAATTAGTAGTATTCGCAACTAAGTTTCCATATTCAAATGTCTCTGTCTTGTATTGTCCGTTTACAGTAGTTGCTTTATAGGTTATTTCTAAGCTATTTATTAATACACCTTCATTATAAGGGTTCCAAGTATTGCTGTCAGCTGCAGGATAACTAGTTTCCCATTCTGTAGATGGGGTTGTTAGTTTAGGCCATATTAACTTTAAAGATATATCTTCATTAGTAACCATTCTATGGTGTCTAGATCCTTTAAGTTTTCCTGCTTCTGATATAGGGTCTATATTTTTAGAGTATATGCTAGCTTCATAATTTATATCAGAACTTGAAGGTGAACTTTGTGTCCCCCCTGAAAATTGTCTTAATTCTTGTATTTTTTTAGGCATTTATCTCTTTTTTAATAGGTTTGTTACTATTTTAACCAAAGCATCGTATGATGCACTCATCTTTTTAACCTCTAGTTGTAACTTTTTCTGTTGGTTTATTAATTGTATTATTATTCCTTCTAGTCTTGTAAACTGTTGATTTATATCCTTTGTTAAATCGTCTTGTATGTATTTGTTTTGTTTCCATATGAAATAGCCGAACGCTATAGCTACCGCTACAGGAACTCCAAACGTTTCTATTATGGCCATTATATCCATTACTACCCTTCGATAAGCTTACCATCTACTATTGCCTTACCGTTTTTTATTTCAACTATATCTACAA
>Ga0208159_1000391_pt1 | contig 17891 bp, 13 predicted proteins | sample 9_EtaG_FD_184082 | JGI IMG/M metagenome (GOLD analysis project Ga0208159, IMG submission 184082) | Marine viral communities from the Subarctic Pacific Ocean - 9_ETSP_OMZ_AT15188 metaG (SPAdes) (version 2) | ecosystem: Environmental > Aquatic > Marine > Oceanic | place: Pacific Ocean | collected... | reverse complement strand
ATATGCATAAGTTTACCGAGGGTAAAGGAAAAGCATTTAGTTATTTCAGTATTGTTGCTAAGAACTATTTGATTCTACATAACAACAACAATTATAAGAAGATGAAACAAACTGATGGTGAAGAAGTTACTGATTACAAACGAGACCCAGTCAAAGAAGCATCAAGAGATGACTTACTTCAGGCAAAAAAAGAGTATGTTGATTTGTTTGTTGAGTATTGGACCAATAATCTGACAACAATTTTTAAAAGAAAACAGGATATGGATGTCGCTAATGCAGTATTATATCTAATGGAGAATCGTCAGAACATTGAAAACTTTAATAAAAAAGCTCTATACATTATGATTAGAGAAATGACCACTTCGAATACACAACACATTACTCGTGTTGTTAATGTGATGAAGAAACATCACGTTAATCTACAAAGAAATTATTTAACTACTGGTTCCATAGAAACTAAATGGACAGGTAGTTGGGACAATTTATAACAGATGTAACAAAGGGCAGTATTTCTACTGCCCTTGTAATTCCACCTTTATTTGTTGAGTAATCCTAATATCACCAATAGTGATATGAATCCAGCAAATCCTGCATTACCAATTAGATTTACTAAATTAATTAGATTACCCACAATGTCTATGCCTAAGAATCCACCTACAAATACTAATTGTACGAGAACACCTAATCCGATAATATGAAGTAGTATATCTTTAATTCCACCTACTGCTTCCATTACCATTTTCATAGTTTCTTTCATTGCGTTTCCCCCTTTTATTAATCTAAAAAAGTCGGTATTATCCGACTCGTATAATAACTATAAGTCAAATTTAAAAAGATAAACTGATATATAAATATATATCCCTATTTTTTAACATTTAACTATTTATTATTAGGTAAAAACTATGGCAAAAGATTACGAAATATTCGAGGGAAAAACCCTATCAGATGTCTTTAAGGACATATATGATAATTCTCACACTAATAAAAAACAATTAGAAGTTCTAATGAAAGAGGTTGTGGGATTTATTAAGGACGGAGATACAGCCGTTCAGATTATCCCTATGCTAAAAGAGTATTTAGAAATCAATGTTAAGAACGATGAACAACTTGTTAAGTTAGCAACAATTGTTCAAAGAATTACAGCAGCTGAAAAACGAGCAACATCTGATGAGGGTGAGTTCGGTTTATCAGAAGCAGAAAAACAACAACTGATGAGTGCAATAGAATCAGATGTTCAAGAGTTACAAATAAAGAAAGATGAAATAGAGTCTTCAATCACTAAGGAAAATTAATGTTAAAGTTTGAACCAGCAGAGGTTCTTGAAGTATTCACGGATACTCTTGACGAATCTTTAATTGGTGCCGTAAGAGCAAGATACAATGTATCATCACAGGGATACAAGTTTAGTCAGGTTAGTATATTTTATCCATTGGACCCAAATATTTTACAGATTCCAGTTCAAGGTGAAGAAGTTCTATGTTGTGAGTTTTCCGGTGAAAGATATTATTTATCTAAATTGAACAACAAAGGTTCAGTCACAAATAATTCAAACTTCGGTGTTAGTGCTTTTAGACAGACATCAAAAGATACTGAGTTTAAGTTTGGTAAATATTTTAATCCTTCTTCTCGTGCAAGAAAACTATTCTCAAGAGAAGGTGATACGATTATACAAGGACGATTTGGTAACTCAATTCGTTTAGGTAGTAATCAGTTTATGTCCGGTAGTGGACCTGGTCAAGAAAAAAGAGATTTAACGGAATCACCAAATATAAAAATTGTAGCAGGTGGATTTACAAATGGTTCAGTTTATTCTGAAAGATTAGTTTCTGATATATCTTCGAAAATTATATCAGAAGAAAAAAGTTCACTCTACTTAACAACGGATGAATATGTTCCGTATGAAGATGTAGGAGTAACACCAACATTTGATAATAATCCAACATATTTTAAACCACAGGTAATTATACAATCAGATAGAATTGTATTTAATTCTAAAGGTGAAGAAGGTGGAATAGGTATTTACTCAAGAGATAATGTTGAAATTAAATCAACAGATAAAGTTGAAATAGATTCACCAACAATAGATATTGGTTCTAATAATCTTTCACCAGCGGTGTTGGGTAATGATGACTTTGTAGGATTTATTACTATACTTGCTAACCAAGTAATTGTAGGTATGGAAACACAAAGACAAACATTATTAACTGCAAGTAATGGAACTGAAACACCACCAAGTTTAAAACTGAAAGATGAAATAAAAAGATTAGAAGAAGTTAGAGATAACAAACTTTACTTAAGTAAAAAAATAAATGTACAATAGGAGTAGTAATGAAGAAAAATGACTTAATAAAAATAATCGAATTAGTTGTCCGCAAAGAAGTCAAAAAACAGATGACCGAGATATTTATTAATGAAAAAGAAGAAATCAAATTATCAGAAGTGATTTCTAAACCAAACCCAAAAGTAGTAAAAAAACAAAGACCTAAAAAACAATACTCAAAAAATAAAACATTAAATGAAGTATTGAACAAGACAAATCCATTAGGTTCAAGTCAGACTGACGAATACCCTTCATTAGGTGGTGGAGTATTAGGTAGTGATAATATGGCAGAAGTTTTAGGATATGGTAATTTGGGTGGAAGACAAAACAAAGAAACCGCGAGAGAAGTTGGAGCAGTTCAAACAATTCAAAAGGCAGGTGTTAAAGTTGACCAGGTCCCGGAGGATGTTGTAAACGCATTAACTCGTGATTACTCTGGTTTGATGAAAGCAATAGATAAAAAGAAAAAAGGCGAAGGTAATTATAGACCATAATGGCTAATGTAAGAGAAATAGATAGAAATGATGATGTGTATGTTGGAATAGAATTTCCATTAGACCACAATCTAACAGGATTTTTTAGACAATCCAAGACTATACAACAACAAGTAAAGTCTAATATTAAAAATCTATTGTTGACATCAAAAGGTGAAAGAGTTTTCCAACCTGATTTTGGTTGTGATTTACGAGATTTGTTGTTTGAACAAATAAATTCTGAAACCTTAGATGGTGTTGATAATAGTATTAGAATTGCTTTAGATACTTGGTTACCCTATGTTAATATAAATGATTTAATAATTATTCAAAATGAATCTAATCCAAATGAGATAACGATATCACTTGAATACTCAACAACACTTCAACCAGACGCACTTGATAATATAACCTTTAACTTGGTTGTAGGAGAATAAAATGGCTACTAATGTAGATTACAATACAAATAAAAAAATAGTAAAAAAAGATGTAAGTTATCTCGGAAGAGACTTCTCATCAATAAGAGAAAACTTATTAGAGTTTGCAAAAACTTACTTCCCAAATACACATAATGACTTCAATGAATCATCACCAGGTATGATGTTTATCGAAATGGCAGCGTATGTCGGTGATGTATTGAATTACTATGTTGACAATCAATTTAAAGAAACTCTAATAGAATATGCAGAGGAAAGAAAAAACATTTTTGATATTGCACAATCGTTGGGATACAAACCAGCATTGGCAATACCAGCAACCGTAGAGTTAGAAGTTTCACAAATAGTTCCAACGAAGAATGATGGTAGTGGGGGGCGTATACCGGACTTAGATTATGCCGGAGTAGTTTCTGCTAATTCAATAATTAGTTCAGATACTGGTGTTGACTTTACCATATTGGATGATGTTAATTTTAAAGTAAAAAGTGCGTTGGATAACAGAGTTGATACAATTCTAAAACCAGCATCAGGAACAACACCAACACAAGTTAGGTTAACTAAAAAAGTGTTAGCAAAGTCCGGAGATACTGTAACAGAAACTTTCTCATTTACAGGAGCAAAGAAGTTTGATAAGATTACATTGTCAAATCAAAATGTAACTGAAGTTGTATCCGTTACTGATAGTAATAGTAATAAGTTTTACCAGGTTCCATTTTTAGCACAAGATACAGTATTTGAATCAATAGAAAATACTAATTTAAATGACCCTACATATTCTTCATTACAAACCGATACACCATATATGTTAAGGTTAATTAAGACGGCAAGAAGATTTACAACTTATGTTCGTGAAGACAATAAGATGGAACTAAGATTTGGTTCAGGTGTTAGTGATAATCCAGATGAAGTATTGGTTCCTAATCCAGATAATGTTGGTTCGGCTTTAGGATTTGGAGTATCACATTTAGATACAGCATTTGACCCAACAAACTTTATGAAAACCAGAACTTTTGGTTTAGCACCAAGTAATACAACACTAACAATTACATATCGTTATGGTGGAGAAGTTGAACACAATGTTAGAAGTAATTCAATTACCTTCCCAAAGAATATAACATTTACAATTCAGGAAGATGGATTAACTTCATCATTAGTTCAAACATCAAAAGATAGTTTAACCTTTACAAATCCAACCGCAGCATCAGGTGGAGCAAGTGAAGAAACCTTAACTGAAATAAAACAAAATGCATCCGCATACTTTAACGCACAAAATAGAGCAGTTACACAAGCAGACTATATAACGAGAGTTTATTCTTTACCACAAAAATATGGTAATATTGCAAAAGCATATGTTGTTCAAGATAAACAACTACAAATAAATAACAATAATACGGAAGAGATTGATAATCCTTTGGCATTGAATATGTATTTACTCGGTTATGATAATAACAAATATTTGACACAATTAAATGAAGCAGTAAAGCAGAATTTAAAAATGTATTTATCACAATACAGAATGGTTACAGACGCAATAAATTTAAAGAATGCTTACATTATTAACTTTGGAATTAAGTTTGGAATTATTACACAGAGAGGATTTAATCAAAATGATGTATTGTTCAAATGTATACAAAGAGTTAGAAATCACTTCAATATAGACAAATGGCAAATCAATCAACCAATTATATTGAGTGATGTAGCATATCAGATTTCATTAGTAGAAGGTGTAGCAAGTGTAGTTCCACCAGACGGAAATGATAATGGAAATCCATTGATAGTTGTTGAAAATAAAGCTACAACATCAAGTGGATATAGTGGTAATGTTTATGATATTGAACAAGCAACCAGAGATGGTGTAGTTTATCCATCAAAAGACCCAAGTATATTTGAATTGAAATATCCAAACACCGACATTGTTGGTAGAGTATTGGGAGAAATATAATGCATTATTTTGAATTTGGAAAAAGAGACGCAACCATTTATTCAGGTGGAACAACAAGTTCTATCAATACAGGTTTAGATGAGATATTAGAAATTAATAAAAATGTCAATCAAAGTGGAGCAGTATCAAACATATCAAGAATATTGATTGACTTTGATTACACATATATTTCAGAATCGATTCAAAGTGGAAAGATTCCTGCTTCTGCAAAATTTTATTTAAATTTATATGACGCAACTTCAGAAGAAGTAGAAGCAGAGCAAAGTGTATTTGTTCATATGGTTAGTGGAAGTGCTTGGAAACAAGGAACAGGTAAACTTGACCATAGTCCAGTAACATCAGACGGAGTAACTTATCAATATCGTGACCACGAAAACCAAACACCTTGGGTTTCCGGAACAACATTGACCGACGGAGGTAGTTGGTGGTTGAATAAAACTGGACAATATGCAGTTAGTTCGTCATATCAAATAACATTTGACAAAAAAGATGTTAGAGCAGATGTGACAGACTTAGTTAAGAACCACATTTATTCAAGTTCAGTTTATCCTAATAGAGGATTTATTGTAAAGAGAAAATCACTTCATACGGGTTCAGCAGATTTTTCATTTAATCCGGGTGGAGATTCTACACAAGATGAAAGTAGTTCAGATAGATTAGGAAATTTAAAATTCTTTTCAAGAGAAACCCATACAATCTATCCACCTAAGTTAGAAGTAGTGTGGGACGATAGTTCTTTTTCAACAGGAAGTTTATCAGCATTATCATCAACTGATTTAGAAAGATTAAAAATATATTTCAAAAACCTAAGAACAGAATACAAAGAGGGTTCTATTGTTAAGTTAAGATTGGTTGGTAGAGAATTATATCCAACAACTTCTTTCTCAACAACCCCTGCTGAGTTATCAGTTAAGTTCTTACCAAGTGCATCAGCATTTTATTCAGTTAGAGATGCGGATACAGAAGAAGTAATTATTCCATTTGGAACGGGTTCTAAAGTTAGTTGTGATTCAACTGGTAATTTCTTCAATATACAAATGAACGGATTACAAGCAGAAAGAAATTATCGTTTTTGTGTTAAGGTTGTTAGTGGTAGTGGAACAACAGATGAACAAATAAATTTCTATGATGATAATTACGAATTTAGGGTAGTAAGGTAATGCCATTTAAATCAGCACAAGAGGCGATACAAAAAACAAACTCTGAACATTTTAGAAGATTTAGAGAACTTGAAAAAGAAAGAATTAGAAAACAGATTCTTGCAAAAAGAACTGATTACTTAACTAATCCAAAGTTTAATACAAGTCTTACACGAGATGGTCGTGGATTTATAGTTTCATTTGAAGACCCAGAAGCTTTTGGTAAAGGTATAATCGTAGGAGAACCAGAACCAGAATACGAACAAGTTACACTTGATATTAAAGAAGAATATTTCAACGATAGATACTTAGACAAAATAAACAGAACCTTTGAAGACTTTAAGGACGAATAATGCCTAACTACGGATTTACAGAAAGAGAGTTATCAACTTACTTCAAACCTAACCAAACAAACATTTCAACATTTGGTAGAGTATTTGATTTTAATAACTTTGAAAGCGACCCAACCGGAATATATCTTGGACAAAAAGATTATGTTAAATTGTGCGTTTATGATATTGAAACAAATGAGATTGTAAATGAAACAACTTTACGAGTTAGAGATTTAAGTCCAGACTTTGATTTAAAATATTTAAAATTAAATATCGGAAAACACCTAAGAGATTTAGGAATCAATGATGGTGATTATAGAGTTTTATATAAATTCTTAAGAAAGATTGCCGGAGACGATATTCAATTTTTCACATATGAAAAAATAGATGAAGATACAAGTGAGATTTATGATGGTCCTTATGGATTGGGACCAGTTGGTGGTGCGTATGAAGGAAGATTTTTCAAACTCATTGATGATGTTGTTGATTTAGAACAAGAAATATTTATACAACAATTTACATACACATTAGACAAAACCAATACTAAAGGTGATGAAGTAATATTACGACCTAACGAGAATATAGGTAATGAAGTTTACAGAAATAATTTAAGAAATCTTGATTTAAGTGTAGTGGCAGTTCCTAATCATAGACAATCAGCTCCAATAAAATCAATTAAATTTAGTGGTAATAGTTTTCAAGACTTGACATTAATTAGTGAAAACACTTCTGAAGAAGGTGCTGAATTTAAATTTCAAAAAGCAATGGAAGGTTCAACAATTGTTTTTGAAAACTTTATGAGAGCATGGGTTCCTAAACACGAAAAGTATGTTGTAGACTTTGGAAGAACTGAAGGTCAAGACCATAGACACGGAGACGAAAGAACGGGAGAGCGTAATATACGACCAACATCAATACTGCGTCGTAAATATGGAAATAAACCATATGATTCATCATTTCCAATTCAAATTTTTAACCATAATGAATATGGTAGAATGGAAAAGAAAACACTAAACGATACAGACCTTGATGGATATTCAGGTATATCAAATTATTACATCAAACCAACACCCCAGATTGTTGGAGCAAAAGAAAATTTATTCGATGAGGGTAATCTACCAAAAGATTGGTGGTTAGCAAAAGGAACACCAGCAAGTCGTCGTCACGGGATTAAAGGAACAAACGCCAAGACTCACACTATGTGGGACACTAAAGCAGACCCAATATATCCAGTATACACTTACGACGAAAGTAATGATGAAGTAAATATTGACTGGAGTAAATCTAATAAAAATTCACCAAGGGTACAAGATTTTGGAGAACGATACAATGTTAGTAATCACCTTGTTGAAGTGTACTTTGATTTAGAAGTAAAAATTGATGAGGTATTGAGTGAAGATAAGATTAAAGTTTCACACAACTTAAAAGACGAATATAAAAGATTAAGAAGAAATGGTTACTTTGTAGATAGTGTTGGTAGTGTTAATCCGAGTGACCACGAAGTTAGTTCTGCATTTAAATTTGAAGATGTAAATTTTGAGGTAGTTAGTTGGACAAACTTTTACTTAAAATTAGATTTAAATAGAGTTGAAAGATTCAAAACTTATCTACAATACAACAATGATTACTACTTGATTACAAATTCTGGATACGATGGAAATGAACTAAAACTAAAATTGAAACAACCACTACTTCCAGAATTGATAGATGTTGAGGGAGACAATCTTCTTGATGGATTTACAATTGTAGAACAAATATTACCAGACTATGAAGATAGGATTTCATTAATTCCAAAAGTTAGAACTGACAATACATTTTTACTTCCAGCAGATTTTGATAATACACAAAGTCCAATAGACAGAACAACTACTGATTATAAATCACATAACAATTTGTTGAGTGATAATGATGAGTTGAATAGAAAAATTGAAAGAGAGTTAGTATCAGGTAGTTTACTTAATGTACAACCTAACATTGATTATCAAAAAACATCTACCGAACATTATGAAGTAGATGATACAGGTTTTGGAAACTTTGTTCACTTTTCAAATGTTGAAAGAAGACTTCGTAATTTTAAAAAGAAATTAGAACTAATTGAAGAACATACTGCAACAAGTCATTCACTTGAAAATGTTACAAGTGCAACAACAAGAATTCAAGAAATAGAAAGAAAAAGACAACGAGTTAAAGATTCCTTCGACCCATATGAAAACTTTTTATACTATGAGAGTTCAAGTTTCTCAAGTGGTTCTGAAGGATTATTTCACGATACAAGTTGGCCAAAAGAAACATCAAGTTCACCATACACATTAGTTCACACATCAGGTTCAACTGCAGTAACTTGGTTTAATAATATGATATCAAGTGCTTCATCTTATGACTTTAATAATCCAAACTCATTAAGAAACTCTTTACCAGAACACATTTATGCAGACACACAAAACAATGTATTCTTAGAATTTATGGATATGGTTGGACAACAATTTGATGAGGTGTGGACTTATACAAAACACTTTACTGATATAAACAAAAGAGTAAGTAGTTTATCAGAAGGTATTTCAAAAGATATAGCGAGACATTACGCAAAAGAACTTGGATTAGATTTATCAAGTGGTAATAACTTATTAGATTTACCAGAATATCTTTTTGGACAAAGTGGTAGTGGTGCAAGTTTATATGAGTCTGGTCAAGAAAGAGTTACAGAAGAAATATGGAAAAGAATTTTAGCAAACTTACCTTTCTTTATTAAAACAAAAGGAACAGAACGCTCTTTGAAAGGAATCTTAAATTGTTATGGTATACCGAGTTCAATACTTAGAGTTAGAGAATATGGAGGACCAGATAAAGGAACAAGAGTAAGTTATGAAATAAAAAGAAAGTTTACAAGAGCTTTAGATTTCAAATCAGGACAGTATGTAAAATCAGTTTGGAAAACACACACGGACGGATTAATACCCGATACGATTGAAGTACGATTTAGAAGTCCAAAGTCTCAAGACCAAGTTATATTGCAAAAGGATGCGGACTTCGCTATATCATTAAAAGATAACGGAGCAACCGATAATTTGGGAAGTGTAAAGTTTGATATTAGTGGTTCAGATGGAAGAGTGAAAGTTATATCTTCATCAAACTTACCATTTTATAATGATGATATGTGGAGTGTGATGTTGACAAGGAAGTCATCATCAGTTTCAGAACCAGAACACGCAAGTGATTTTACTGAATATACTTCAAGTTATGAGATAACTGCAAAACAATATGACTCAACAAGACAACGAGTTATATATGCAGAGAGTCAAAGTATGGAGGTTACTTCATCAACCTTAAATGGTCCATTCACTTCATCAGGACACATTTATCTTGGTGGTAGTGGAAGTAGATTTGGTTCGAATCAATTTACAGGTTCAATTATGGAATATCGTGTATGGTCAGAACCCTTATCACAAAGTGTATTTGATAACCACGTTAGAACACCAAAAGCATATAATGGAAATACATTTACATCTACTATTGACAATTTATTAGTTCGTTATGAATTAAATGACAATAAAAATTTACAATCTTCACCAACCGCTTCAAACACATCACATCTGAAAACATATGAAAATCATAGTGCGGATGTAAATGGATTTACTGGTAATTTCTTTAGGAGTATTGTAGACCAAGAACAAATAAGGGTTCCTAAAATTGGTTCTACTCGTAGAAACGCAACAAAGATTAGAATTGAAAACAATGTATTGACATCACAACTCAATCCAGATGTATCAAAGGAAGTATCATCACAGGATTTCGCACCGATAGATAGTGAAAAACTTGGAATATATTTATCACCAACTGATGTAGTGAATGAAGATATTATGTATTCATTAGCAGATTTTGACTTTGATGATTTTATCGGAGACCCAAGAGATGAGTTTGAATATTCTTACAGAACACTTGAACAAAAAAGACTTGAATACTTTAAAAGATACTTTGGTTCAAATAGTTTTTGGGACTATTTAAGAATATTATCATTCTATGATAGTAGTGTATTTAGAACTTTGAAACAATTTATTCCAGCGAGAGCAAAAGCACAATTCGGAACATTAATAGAACCAAATATATTGGAAAGAACAAAAGAAGTAATAGGAAAAAAACCTTCAACAACACAACCATATTATGAAAATGCAGGACAATTTGAACCAGGATTGGCTATAACAAGTCTTCCATCAGGTTCAGATAATGCTATTAAGTTGAGTGGAACTTTCCCATTATATGATAGTATCCTTGTATTCAATACCGGCTCACGAGGAACCAATATAGCAACACTTGTAAAGATTGACCAACTGAATCCAGACTCAGCAGAACCAGACACATATGCAACTGCGAGTGTAACGAGGGGTGGAACCAATATAGAATTTAAAGAAACCTTACAACCATTTGTAAGTGCTTCAAGATTGTCAGAAACTAATCAAGTAAGAGAATTTTACTACGGGTCATTAACGGACTCAGTAGCAGCTGGTTTTGGGGCACATACTAAATTTGGTAATTTTTATATTGTAAGTCAATCGTTTGAACCAACAGACTTAGAACCTTTTTACAAAGATACAATAAGTCATAGGTTATTTTATGAAGGAACTAAAATAAACAGATTAACCGATATAACAGGTGAAGACCCAGTTCAAATAACATTTACATCACCAACAGAATTAACAACACAACAACCAGGTGAATCAAAACTAAGGGTTGATTAGAAAAACAAATGGAAAATTTAACTTTCTTATATTTATTACTGAATAAGAATAGTTATATAATTTCCACAGGAGTAAAATAAAATGGGATTTTTAGACAATACAAGTATCACAGTAGACGCAGTTCTTACCAAAAAAGGTAGAGAAAAGTTAGCATCCGGAGAAGAAAACTTTAAAATTACACATTATGCATTTGCAGATGATGAAATCGATTACGAACTATGGGACACATCACACCCAAATGGTTCAACTTACTATGGGGCAGTTTTAGATAATATGCCTTTGTTAGAAGCATTCGTAGATGAAACACAAGTGATGAGATATAAATTATTTACATCCGATAAAGATAAAGCAAACTTAGCATTCTTAGAATCTATTGACGCATTAACAATTGGTAGTACATCAAATAAAAACGCAAGTAAATCATTTGAACCAACAACTACAAATGGTCCATCAGACCCAGAAAAATATAGTTTTCAAATTCTTAACACAGACATCGCAACCATTAAAGGAATTGATGGAACGACTGGAGAATTCTCAACAGATTCCAGAACACAAACCGTTAAAGGAGCAAAAGGAATTGAAGTTACTATTAATGACTTATCATCCGATACCAGTAGAACAATCTTTCAAACCGTTGTATTCGTAACGGGTATAACAACAGGTGCTACACGAGTAGTAACGATTAAGAATAATTCGAAAGGAACCTTTGAATAATGCCACATTTTAGATTAAATCCAGGTGCAATTCCTACAACAAGTGTAGACGATGCTTTAAGATATATACAGCAGAGAATAACAGATTCAGACTTTCGAGAGTATTTTTTACTGGTTGAACGTCCTGAAGATATAATACCAGCAGTTAATAACTATAATAATCAACACGAAAATGAAGAAGACCCTGAATTTAGTGCTGATATCTACAAAGAATTTACCGATAATGATATAGCAACTACCGAAAGAACAACAGTAAGTTCTGGTTTATTTAGTGGTGGAGCAACATCATTATCAGAATTTTTCTTCTCACCAACATTAGGTGATGTATCAGCATCTTATGTTCCAGTATATGATAAAGTAACATCTGATTCAACAGCACAAGTTCAGTTCGCAGTTGGATATGCAAACTTTGGAGGAAGTGGTTCCATTGGAAACACAACCAAGACAACTGCTGGAAACAGAGAAACTGCAGCCCTATATAGACAATTTAGAAATGTTATATTAGGACAAGGAACTACAAAATTTACATTTACAGGAAACGCATCTACAAGAGATGACTTCGCATTTATTGTGTTTAATAGAGCACAAATGAGAGAGAAAGTTGACCCAGGTAATTGGGAATTACATTTGAGTGGTAGTGGACCATTACAATCTGGAATTAAATTAATTGACGATAGTTCAGCAACAACCAACACAACAATCAACTCTGCGAACAGAGTATTCAATGTTGTTAGTGGTTCTATTGCAACTGGAACAGCAGATATTAAAACCGCAGCATCAGCAGAAACAACTTATGGAGCACCAGGTTTATTTTACCCTGACTTAGGAATTATATTACTTAACGCAGCATGGTTAGAAACTGGTGGTGGATTAACTGCAAAAAGTGGTTCAATGGTATTTTCAAAAGGTACCAATACATTTGGTGATAATGCAAAAGTTGTATTTAATTCTATCAGTCATAGTATGGCGGGAGCAGCTAATAAACAAGGATATTTTGCAGCCCGTAGAGAAGAAGAAATAAGTTCAACGAGTTATTTTGCAAGAGCACATAACAAAGAATTTAACTTCAGTTCAAATCCAACCTATGAAACAACCGATAGTAGTGGTAATAGAGGTGCTTTCACACAACCTACATTTAAAGGTGACCCAAAAGCATACATTACTCAAGTAGGTTTGTATGATGATAAGGGTGGAGACCTTTTAGCAGTAGCGAAATTAAGTCAACCGGTATTAAAATCATTTTCAAGGGAAGCTATTATTAAAGTGAAACTTGATTTTTAGGACAAACTAATGTTCAAGAATCTTGACCCACAAGACAAATCAGTAAGACCTTTTAAGGCATTCAAAAACTTTACATCAACTAATAATGATAGTGGTAGTGGAGTTTTTGCTATATCCGCAATCAGTAGTTCATTTAGAAATTATGTAAGTAGTTCCGACACCAATACACAAGTAGGAACAACTAATTACTTTGCACTACCGACTTGGAATCTAATCAATACAATGTTTTATAAAAATTTTAATGCATTTTATGACCAAGGACAACCCTTTGTAGAAGTTGGTTCAACCTTTGAATCAAGTTTAACAGGTAAGGAGAAACCATTTCACAGACTTTCCATACAAGACTTTTCAAAACAAGCAAGAGAATTACACACAACTGCACAAGTTATTAGTGTAGGAAAAGATTTATATGGAGAGGAAATAAAACCAGGTAGTATTAATTTATCTGCTACGGTCGGTGGAGTGACTTATGATATCAGAGATGATGAACACGGAAATCTATATGACTTCAATTATTCAGCAAGTTTCGCAGCATACAAATCAAGTTCATTTAGTAGAGCACAAGGAGTGTCAACCACTGCTGCAACTCGAGGAAGTGGTTCAGAAGTAGGTAATGTATTTTATGAACAAGGACTATTAGTAATTACTGATACTGGTTCTTATAAAGATGTTGGAAAACAAGGAAAACCCTACACATTAAAACACAAAGCAACTCACACTATACACGAACACGAATATGTTCTTCATAGTAAACGAAATGAATTTAATCGTTCAAGTAATGTAAGTGTAACCACAGATAGAACAGGATTTATCAGATATGCACAAACCGCATCAGTAGATGTTGGTGGTATCAATGATAGAACTTGGACATACAGGTTATTCCCACCCGGAGATAGACCATCACTTTCAGGAACAGGTAGTTTCGCATCAGCACAGAATAGTGGACCACCTTCAACAATAAGTGGTGTTCAACATTCATCTTGGTATCCATATGTAACTCAAATTGGTTTATATGATGAATTCAATGACCTATTAGCAGTCGGAAAGTTAGCACAACCAATTAAATTATCAGATGAAATCGATACTACTTTCGTAGTTCGCTTTGATGTATAATCTTTAACAATCTTATATTTATTACTGAATAAAACTCAACGGAGAAAACAATGTTTCATTTTATGAAAAAAATGGTTATGTCAGCAGTTATGTTTGGAATGGTCTTTGGACAATCCCCAATCATAAGAGTAAAACAATTAGGTAGTTGGGATTCACCACAAACTTGGTGGAAAGACTCAGTTACACAAGATTTAGATGATTTTTTAGCACAAGATACCGACAATCAAGCATTTGATAATAATAACTTTGATAGTTGGAGAGACAAAGTCTTAGAAATGGAAGTTACATTAGACGATGTAGGAGAAGATATTACTACACTTAGGTTTGATATTGCATTCGATAATGACTTAATCACTTGGATAGAATCAGGTGAAACATCAATCAACGCTTGGAGTCAAGGAGATTCTAAAGTTGTTAAAGGTAGTCATATATCAGGTTGGACCGAAGGTGATGAATCATCAGGAGCAGACTACTCGTTTGAAGTGGTTCATTATTCTAATGTTGGTTATCAAGATTCATTAGCAGTCGGTACTTCTACACAATTAGTAGAAGAATCAATATCTGATAATAGATACGATTGGTTAAGAGTTACTATGGTATCACACGGAGTTGATGCTGATTCAGACGGAACACCAGACAAAACATTTGGTAATGGTGACGGAGAAGAGGTTCAAGTAATAAAGTTTTTCTTTAAAATAAATGATGTTGTTGATGACTTCGCACCAAAGGCATTTAGAATACCAACATATTACGACGGAACATCAGGATACTACACATATGTATCTGATGATTATTTATTAGATTATAAAGTTTATATAGACGGAAATTGGGGACACCATAGAACAGCAGACAGAACTTTCAATGGAGCTGCTCGTGGTGATATTACTTTACACCCGAAACTTGTTGATGTTGAAGGATACTTAAGATACATCGGAGAGTACGACGGAACAAATGCATATTCACGAAACAAATATGCGATGATGAAAGTTATCTTTGAATTAGATGAAACTAATCCAGACAATCTTTCTAATTGGAGAAATCCAAGAGATATAAATTATCCATCAAGTAATACTGATGAATCCCTAACTGATGATGTTATGGGAACTTACGACTTATCAGGAACATTTGCATTAGGGTATCAACATATGAGATACTATGAACAAAATGCCGGTTCAACAACAGACCAGAAAATCCAAAACGACGGATTTAGAGGAGTTAGTTATTGGTATTGGACATACACAGATGATAAAGGATATTTCAATATTTCTTTACCACGAAACAACAGATATCGTGTATCGTTCTGGCCACCAGAAGCAGATGATTATGTCGGAGACCACACAACTTATTTATTAGATAGAGGAGCAATCACTAACATTAATGACGCAATCGCATCATTTAATTTCCAATCCAATAAATACGAAAATGAAACCGATATTGATGTAGCAACACCAAGTGCTTACTTAATCGGTGATGTAGACGGAGATGACAAGTTCCAATTAAACGATACATATTTCTTATGGGCATACACAAGTGGAGTATTTGAAACATCATACACACACTACAATGGAGAAACTTATCAACAATGGTCAAGTATTGATAATTTAAAATCTGGAAACAATGATGAAACTTTAAATTATTATCAAGCACACGACGGAAGTACAAGAAACCAAAGAAGAGAGTTCAGTATATTTGTTGATGATGATTTAGCACAAGAAACAGCAGAACTTACACAAGATGCTGGTGGAGTTATTTATTTAAATCCATTAATGGACGATGTTCAAACAGGATTAGATACTTTATCAATTAAGTTAGGAGCAGGTAGTTCTACATTTGGAGATGATGTAAATCCAGATTACTTATTTAAAACTGACGATGCTTCTAAACAAGTAGATATTGTTGGAACTGATAACGATAGTGATATCGCATATTACTTTACAGGTGATATGAATTTAACAGGTGTTAAAGTTGATAACAACGGAACAGCTATCACACCAACAAAAGACGGAACAACATTTTATCGTTGGGGAACAGGAACAGCACCAACAGAATGGGCAAGAACATCATCACCAAGAACAATAGTTGAAAATCCAGATGTTCGTTTATCATTACCGGCAGACGGAAGTGTTAAAGTTCAAATGGGTAATCAAGTTGTAGTTCCATTAACCATTACACCAATCGCAGATGAAATGACTGGTGAGGTTAACAAGATAGCAGGATATGAATTTGAAGTTAGGTTTAAAGCAGACCAACTACGATTCTTAGACGCACAAACAGGATTACTACCAGGTCCTTGGATGACTTACTTAAATGAAAGTGAGATTGATGAAGAAGGATACAAAACAATTTCATTTGGTAGTTTAGAAAACTCACCGAACAATGCACCAATCGATTATTACATCACAGAAGAGTTGGTTGGATTACAATTAGTATTCCAATCACTAATTAGTGAAAACAATCCAGACGAGTGGATTACAGCAGACTTACAATTCGTAGGAAAATATGCAGCAGGTAATCCAAACGGAGATGACTTACTAATGGAAAGACAAAGTGGTAATATTCGTATTTGGAATAAGTATTGGGCATTCGGTGGTGGACAACCAGGTGAAGATGATTTAACTTATGTTTATCCAAATCCATTTATACAATCTGAACACAATGACATAAACTTCCAATTCTTTATGGAACAGGCCGGAGATGTTAAGATTGGTATTTACAATATAAATGGACAGAAAATAGCAACAATCTTTGAAGATTCAGTTCAAGAAGGTTTACACAACTTTAAGTTTGATGAATTACCAGAATCATCTGACCCACAATTCCATAGTGGTTATCAGAATTTAGAATCAGGTATTTATGTATTCTTAATGGAAACTGACAACAAGATTAAAACAAAGAAATTTACAATTCTTAAATAAGGAGTAATTATGAAGAAACTATTAAGTTTATTATTATTAACAGGAACATTATTTGCACAAGCGAATAATATCTTTACACTAAATCCAAGTGTAAATAGTGCCGGTATGGGTAATGTCGGTATAGCAAATGCAGATGTGAAAAATGTATTTCACAATCCAGCATTTGCGGGACTAAAAAAATCACACCAAGAAGTATCTTATGTGGACTGGTTACCAAACCTAACAGATGATATGGGATATCAAAGTATTCTTGTAACATCAGACTTAGGTTGGTCGAGTGAACTATTTTACTTTAACTATGGTGAACAAACACAAGCAGACCAATACGGAGTGGTATTGGGAGACTTCGAATCCGCATCATTTAGATTAAGTGGTGGATATGGATTTGAAATTAGAGACTGGTTATTTGGAGCAAGATTAAATCTATACAATCATAGTTTTATTGATGACTTTGATATTGATATGAATTATGGATTTGACATTGGTGCTTACA
>Ga0208159_1000388_pt1 | contig 18029 bp, 10 predicted proteins | sample 9_EtaG_FD_184082 | JGI IMG/M metagenome (GOLD analysis project Ga0208159, IMG submission 184082) | Marine viral communities from the Subarctic Pacific Ocean - 9_ETSP_OMZ_AT15188 metaG (SPAdes) (version 2) | ecosystem: Environmental > Aquatic > Marine > Oceanic | place: Pacific Ocean | collected... | reverse complement strand
TTGGAAAAATACTGGTGATAATAGTTACGATGGTGAAAAGCTTGCGTTACTTGTACATGATGAGGCCGGCAAATGGGAAAGACCAGAAAACATATTAAACAACTGGCGTGTAACTAAAACCACATTAAGATTAGGTTCAAGAGTTATAGGTAAATGTATGATGGGTTCAACTAGTAACTCATTAGATAAAGGAGGCGAAAACTTTAAAAAACTATATAATGACTCAGACGTTACAAAAAGAAATCGCAATGGACAGACTCGCTCGGGACTATATAGTTTGTTCATACCTATGGAATGGAACTTCGAAGGATTCATTGATTCTTTTGGATTACCTGTATTCAATACGCCAGAAAAACCGATTAAAGACAATTATGGGCAATTCATCGATGTTGGGGTTATCGAGCATTGGGAAAATGAAGTTGAAGGATTAAAAGGAGATCAAGACGCATTAAATGAATTTTATAGACAGTTCCCCCGCACCGAGGAACATGCGTTTAGAGATGAAACTAAAAATAGTATATTTAATTTAGCTAAAATTTATGAACAAATTGATTATAATGAAGAAGCTAGATATAATGCTCTTGTTACTCGCGGAAGTTTTTCGTGGAAAAACGGAATGCAAGATACAAAAGTAGAGTTTACACCAAATCCAAACGGAAGATTTAATGTTAGTTGGGTGCCTCAAAAACATTTACAAAATAAAGTAATTATTAAAAATGGAATTAAATATCCTGCTAATGATCATGTTGGAGCTTTTGGTTGTGACAGTTATGATATATCCGGTACAACAGATGGTAAAGGATCTAAAGGATCTTTGCATGGCCTTACAAAGTTTAGTATGGAAGAAGTTCCTGCTAATATGTTTTTTTTAGAATATATAGCTAGGCCTCAAACAGCTGAAATATTTTTTGAAGATATATTAATGGCTTTGCATTTTTATGGTATGCCATTGCTTGCAGAAAATAATAAACCAAGATTATTATACTATTTAAAAAGAAGGGGCTACAGAGGTTATTCAATGAATAGACCTGATAAAGTTTGGAATAAATTATCTACAGCAGAAAAAGAAATAGGCGGTATACCAAACTCTAGTGAAGATATAAGGCAAGCTCATGCGGCTGCCATAGAAAGTTACATTAATGTATATGTTGGAGAAAAACCTGATGGTTTATACGGTGATATGTATTTTAATAAAACTTTAAACGATTGGGCAAAATTTGATATAAATAAAAGAACTAAATTTGATGCCGCTATAAGTTCTGGTTTAGCAATTATGGCATGTAATAAAAACAGATATGCGCCCAATACGCAAAAGCAAATAAAAAAAGAAGTAAGTTTTAGCTTTGCTAAATACAACAATAAAGGAAACATTTCAAAAATAATACAATAAATGAAATACGATACTAAAGGTATTTTTCCAAGTCAATCATTAAGCGACGTTGAGAAAGCAGATCCTAAATACGGTTTACAAGTTGGTAAAGCTATAGAGTCCGAATGGTTTAAAAAAGATGCCGGTAATACGCGCTATTTTTCAAACAGAGATAATTTTCATAGATTAAAATTATACGCAAGAGGAGAGCAAAGTATACAAAAATACAAAGATGAATTATCAATAAATGGCGACTTAAGTTATTTAAATTTAGATTGGAAACCAGTTCCTATTATACCTAAATTTGTTGATATAGTAGTAAACGGAATTGGAGAAAGATTATATGATGTTAAATGTTATTCAGTAGATGAAGCTAGTAGCAAAGAAAGAACTACTTATGTAAAAGATATATTATTAGAAATGGAAAATCAACAGATTTTTAATGCTGTTGAACAACAATTAGGTATTAAAGCTTTTAAAAACGATAAAAATAATTTACCAGCTAATAATCAAGAATTAGAATTACATATGCAGCTTGATTATAAACAAGCTATAGAAATTGCTGAAGAACAAGCTATAAATAATATATTAGATTTAAATAAATATCATTTATTAAAGAAAAGGTTAGATTATGATATAGTTGTATTGGGTATTGCTTGTGTTAAAAATAGTTTTAATACAGCTGAAGGTATTAAATTAGAATATGTTGATCCAGCTGATATTGTTTATTCATATACAGAATCACCTTATTTTGATGATTTATATTATGTGGGGGAAGTTAAAAAAATAAATTTTGTTGAATTAAAAAAACAATTTCCTTATTTAACTAATGAAGATATAAAAGAAATACAAGATGCTGGCGCTAATAATTCTAAACTATATAACTATAGTCAAAAAATTGAAGATAATGATAAAGATTATGTTGATGTTTTATATTTTGAATATAAAACTTTTGAAAATCAAGTTTACAAAATAAAAGAAACCGCAACAGGAGCTGAAAAAGCAATAGAAAAAACAGATCAATTTAATCCTCCTAAAGACGCTGAAGCAAGATTTAAAAAAGTTAATAGAGCAATAGAATGTTTATATGAAGGTGTTAAAATTGTAGGAAGAGATAAGTTGTTAAAATGGAATAAGGCTGTAAACATGACAAGGCCCAAGTCAGATATTACAAAAGTACAAATGAGCTACAATATAGTTGCACCAAGAATTTACAAAGGTAAAGCTGAATCATTAGTTAGCAGAATGACCACGTTTGCTGACATGATACAATTAACTCATTTAAAATTACAACAAGTGCTTTCTAGATTAGTTCCAGATGGAGTTTATTTAGATGCTGATGGTTTAGCTGAAATTGATTTAGGTAATGGCACAAATTATAATCCACAAGAAGCTTTAAATATGTATTTTCAAACGGGTTCTGTTATTGGTAGATCTATGACTCAGGATGGTGATTTTAACGGTGCAGCAAGAATGCCTATACAAGAATTACGTGCAAGTGGCGGTAATCAGAAAATAGCTGCTTTAATACAATCATATAATTATTATTTGCAAATGATGCGTGATGTTACAGGGTTGAATGAAGCAAGAGATGGAAGCAAGCCTGACCCTAATGCTCTAGTAGGATTACAAAAAATAGCAGCAGCAAATAGTAACACAGCTACACGCCATGTGCTACAAGCTGGTTTATATTTAACGCTAAAAACAGCAGAAGCTGTATCTTTAAGAATATCTGATGTTTTAGAATTTAGTAACACTAAAAATTCTTTAATGGAATCCATAGGTCAATTTAATACGATGGCTTTATCAGAAATATCTGAGTTACATTTACATGACTTTGGTATATTTATTGAATTAATGCCAGACGAAGAGCAAAAACAAATTTTAGAAAATAATATACAAATGGCACTTCAACAACAACAAATAAATTTAGAAGATGCTATTGATGTGCGTGAAGTTAAAAATTTAAAATTAGCTAATCAATTATTAAAATTAAAAAGAAGAAAAAAGTTTGAGCAAGATAGAATAATACAACAACAAAATATACAGGCTCAAGCAAATTCTAACGCACAATCTTCTCAGGCTGCAGCCGCTGCTGAAATACAAAAACAACAAGGTATTGCTGAAAGTAAAGTACAACTTGCACAAGCACAAAGTGGGTTTGATGTACAAAAAATGGAAAAAGAGGCTGCAATTAAAAAAGAATTAATGCAATATGAGTTTGAATTAAACATGCAGCTTAAAGAAAAAGAAATGCAGGTAATTACAAATAGAGAGAGTAATAAAGAAGATAGAAAAGATAAAAGAACTAAAATACAGGCGTCTCAACAGAGTGAACTGATAGACCAGCGAAAAACTGGTAAACCACCTAAAAACTTTGAATCCGCAGGTATGGATAACTTAGGTGGCTTTGGTTTAGAGCAATTTGAACCAAGATAAATTTTTAAATAATTATATAATATTTTATTATGGCAGAAAAAATAGAAGCTAAAGTTTTAGATACTGAAGAAGTGTCTTTACAACAAAAAGAAAAAGAAGTACAAAAAAACGCTGGTGTTAAACTTGAAGACGGCGTTTATAAAGTTGATTTAACAAAAATAAATAAAGAAAATGCCGTTCAAGAGTCGAGCACAAATGACAGCAATGCTGTTGTCGAACAATCCGAAAACAGTAGCGACAGCCAAGAAGTGGCTGAAGAAGTACGGGAAACCAAAAAAGAAGAAGTAGAATCACCTATAGTAGAAGAAATAACCGATGAAACAAATAACCCTAACGAGGCAGGAGTGGCTGGAAGCCCTGAAACTGCCAACCCCACACCGCAACAAGAAGAAGTATTACAGGAAGGTGAAGCACAAGAACAAATAAAACTACCAGAAAACATTACAAGCCTAGTGGATTTTATGAATGAAACTGGTGGTAGTATAGAAGATTATGTTAGATTAAGCGCAGATTATGCTGACGCTGATCAAAAAACATTATTAAGAGAATATTACAAACAAACAAAACCTCATTTAAATGATGATGAGGTATCTTTTCTTATGGAATCTGATTTTTCTTGGGATGAAGAAACTGAAGAACCAAAAGATATAAAGAAAAAGCAAATTGCTTTGAAAGAAGAGGTTGCAAAAGCAAAAAACTTTTTGACAGGATTAAAAGATCAATACTACAAAGAGGTCAAGTTGGGCTCTAAGTTATTACCTGAACAACAAAAAGCTATTGAATTTTTCAACCGCTACAATGAAGAGCAAAAATCAAATCAAGAGTTATTAGAAAAACAAGCAACGCATTTTAACAATGAAACTCAAAAAGTTTTTAATACTGAATTTAAAGGTTTTAATTTCAAAGTTGGGGACAAAAAATTTAGGTTTAATGTTAAAGATGTTAATAAAGTAAAAGAAACTCAAGCAGATTTATTAAATGTTTTTGATAAATATGTCAATAAAGATAATAATCTTTTAAATGACGCTGCTGGTTATCATAAAGCTTTATTTGCTGCTGGTAACGCTGACGAAATAGCAAATCATTTTTATGAGCAAGGCAAAGCAGATGCCATTAAAGAAACTATGGCAAACGCTAAAAATATAAACATGGACCCACGCAAAAGTGCGGAAGGTTATGTTGATGCTGGTAGCGGAGTAAAAGTAAGAGCTGTTTCAGGTGATAATAATTCTGGTTTAAAATTAAAGTTAAAAAATTATTAAACTAAAAAAGTTAATTTAAAATGGCAAACGATAATACAATTAATGCTCCTATAGCAGGAAGTCTTGTCACCCCAGCTTATAAAAAAATGACTACTCTTGGTAGTTATTTAGATATTCAAAATGACGGTTGGGCTAAACAATACTTACCTGAATTATATGAGCAAGAAGTAACTAGATATGGAGATAGAACTATATCTGGATTTATTCAAATGATGGGTGCTGAAATGCCTATGGCTTCTGATCAAGTAATTTGGTCTGAGCAAGGTAGATTACACCTAGCATATCAAGGTACTGTTGCAACAAGCAGCGGCCTTGTAACAGCAATTAAAAACATTGATCAACCAGGACAAGCAGAAGTACACGCAGTAAGAAAAGGTGCTACTGTAGTATGTGTTGTATCAAATGTAGTTTTTAAAGGATTTGTTACAGAAGGAATTGAAGCATCTGATACTCAGTTAAAAATCAAACCTTACGCTGGAACAAATATGGACAACCTATCTGGAATAGCAGACACATCAACAACAATTAAGTTTTTTGTTTATGGTTCTGAATTCGGAAAAGGAACTGATAAAATGGAAGGTTCTATTGAGCCCCAATTTAAAACTTTTACAAATAACCCTTTAATCATTAAAGATCACTTTGAAATCAATGGTTCTGACACTGCTCAAATCGGTTGGATCGAAGTATCTGGGGAATCTGGAAATAGCGGGTACTTATGGTACTTAAAATCAGAAGGAGACACTAGAGCAAGATTTAATGACTATTTGGAAATGGTAATGGTTGAAGCAGAAAAAGCTGCATCAGACGCAAGTGCTGGTGTACCTGCTGGTTCTGAAGGTTTATTAGCCGCTATTGGTTCAAGAGGTATGGTAGCAACAAATCAATTCAACGACTCAACAGGTGGGTTAGGTGAATTTGATGAAATTCTTACTGAACTAGACAAACAAGGTGCTATTGAAGAAAACATGCTTTTCTTAGATAGAGGTGCGAATCTTATTTTTGATGACATGCTAGCTGGTATATCTGCAGGATCTGCGGGTGGTACTGCTTATGGTGTTTTTGAAAACTCAGAAGATATGGCTTTAAACCTTGGGTTTAGAGGTTTCAGAAGAGGCTCATATGACTTTTACAAAACTGACTGGAAATATTTAAACAATCCTTCTACAAGAGGATTAGTTGGTGGATTAAAAGGATTATTAGTTCCTGCTGGTACAACTTCAGTATACGATCAAGGATTAGGTAATGCTGTTAGAAGACCTTTCTTACATGTAAGATATAGAGCTTCTCAGGCTGATGATAGAAAACTAAAAACTTGGGTAACAGGTTCAGTAGGTGGCGGAACATCTTCTGGCTTTGACAAGATGGAAGTTCACTATCTATCAGAAAGATGTTTAGTAGTACAAGCTGCAAACAACTTCATTAGATTTGATTCTTAATATCAATTAAAGGTATGGGTGCTTCGGCGCCCAGCCTTTATTTTTAATTTTTATTATATTATATTATGGAAAAAACAAAACAAGAAAAAGTTGTTGAACCAAAAGTTGTTCAACAAGTAGAAAAACCTAAAAAAGTTTCTACAACAAAAAAAATCAAACCAGTTTATAAGGATAAGCTTTATAACTTAAGCACTAATATGAAACCTATTGCATTTAAAATTAAAAGCAGGGGTATAATGTGGTTTGATGAAGAAAAAGGATATGAAAGAGAAATTAAATATTGTGAAAACCAAAAAACAGTATTTGTAGATGAAATGGAAGGCCCTCAAAGACTAGCTCATATTACTTTTAGAGATGGCATACTTTATGTGCCAAAAGAAAAACAAACATTACAAAAATTTCTTGCAATTCATCCAGATAATGGAAGATATTTTGTAGAAGAAGACCTTGTAAAAGAAGCGGAAGACGATTTAGATTATTTACATTTAGAAGTAACAGCATTAAATACTGCAATGGATTTAGATATTGACATAGCAGAAGCTATTTTAAGAGCTGAGGTTGGTTCTAAGGTATCTCAGATGACTTCTAAGGAGCTTAAAAGAGATTTATTAGTGTTTGCTAGAAGTAATCCCGCTTTATTCTTAGAATTAGCGCATGATGATAACCTTAATATTAGAAATATTGGCATAAAAGCTGTAGAAAATGGAATTATTAAGTTATCTAACGATCAAAGAACTTTTGTATGGGGTGCTAATGATAGAAAATTAATGACAGTTCCTTTTGATGAAAATCCATATTCAGCATTAGCTGCGTGGTTTAAAACAGATGAAGGTATTGAAGTTTATAAAAGCGTAGAAAAAAAACTAAAATAAAGCTTATAGTGGTTGAGCCGCTATATGCGGCTTAATCATTATATAAAAAAAAATTATGGCTATAAGTGTTGATAAAATCTATAAAACCGTACTTACTATATTAAATAGAGAGCAAAGAGGACAATTGCGTCCTGGCCAATTTAATAGATTAGCACAGCAAGCTCAAATGGAGCTTTTAGAAAAAGCTTATTATGATTATAGTAGATCATTAAATAAAAGAATTAATGCCGGTGAAGATAATGATTATGGCAACATGCCTAAAAATTTAAAAGAAAAACTAGACGTATTTTCTAAAGAAGCTGAATTGCATATTCCAGCTGGAAAAAATGCAGTAAAGCCCGGTATCGAAGTTAAATCAAGATCAGGTATTAGTTTACCATCACAAGTTACAGCTGGAACATATTCAAATTTAGCCACCACATCAAACGGCAGCGGAAGTGGATTAACAGTTACTGTAGTAGCAACAACAAATACTTTTTCAACTATAACAATAATAAATGGCGGAAGTGGATATGCTACAGGCGATGTAATTACTATTCCACAAGCTTCTATGACAGGAGCAAATGCTAATTGTACTTTTCCTTTATTAGCTACAGATTTAAATACTCACGGCTTCACAATATTACCAACAGATTTATATAGAATATCAAATATATCAAGAGTTAATAGGTCAATAAATCTAGAAAAGTTACATAAATCTGAATTTACATATGTTAATTCTTCAAAATTAACAACTCCTTCTTCAACATACCCTGTATATTATAGAGACATAAATGGTATTAAAATTAGCCCGTCAACTTTAGCGGAAGAATATGTTACAATAGATTATGTAAAAACACCCGCTGCTCCTCAATGGAATGCTAGCTCTACTACCGGGCCTCATGGATCTATAGTTATAGATGACGCAACAAGTGTAAATTTTGAATTACATCCTTCAGATGAAACAAATTTAGTAATAAGAATTCTTTCTTATGTTGGTGTAGTAATAAAAGATCCACTTATTATTCAAAAAATACAACAAGAAGAACAAACTAATTTTCAAAAAGAAAATATATAATAAATGGGACTACTAACTAAAACAGCAGAATCGTACTATAATCAGTCACAGAGTTTTACAGGCAATGGAACTTTAACAGAGTTTACATTAACTAATGCGTCCTTTCCAACTTTACCAACAGCTAAATCACAAATAAAAATAACTATAAGTGGCAAAGAAATAAATAGCGCTAATTATAATTATCCTAAAGCTGGTACTACAAGCACAGTGCAATTTATTTCAAATACTAATAATACTGATTTATTAGAATCGGACGGTAGAGTTAAAGATCTTTTAAAAATAATTGTATCAGAATCTATTCCTGCAGAAAAGTTTGGAAATTATAGATATATATCAATGAATGATTTAATAAACAACTATATGGTTGCTTATGTTGGAGACGGCAAGCTTATAAGTAATGTAAGAAAATCAGAAGTTTTATTTCATGCTAAAAGAGGCATACAGGAGTTTAGCTATGATATGTCTAGAGTTGAAAAAATACAAGAAATAGAAGTTGGGCCTAGCTTATCAATACCTATGCCTCAGGACTATATTAATTATGTTAGAATATCTTCTGTAGATGATGCGGGTATAGAGCATATTATATATCCTGCTTCTATAACATCAAGCCCTTCTGAATCTCCTTTACAAGATAATGATTACAACTATATATTCGGTGCTGATGGTTCTTTATTATCAGGTACGCCTGAAATATCTCAAAGATTTGAAGACTTTGATATAAGTAAATTACTTTCAAACAATAAAGACTCTAGTGTAACTTATGATTCTGATCGTGATTCAGAAACAGTAATTACTCCTGGTGGTAGATACGGGTTAGACCCTGAATATTCACATGAAAATGGTCTTTTTGTTATTGATGAATTAAATGGCAAAATTAGTTTTTCAAGTGATATATCCGGAAGAATTATTACATTAAAATATATTTCAGATGGATTAGGAACTGACGACGAAATGAAAATTCATAAATATGCCGAAGATGCAATGTATAAATATATAACTCATGCTTTAGCAAGTACGAGAGCAAGTTTTCCTGAATTTATAATAAATAGATTTAGAAAAGAAAGAAGAGCCGCTATGAGAAATGCTAAGTTAAGATTATCAAATATAAAAATTGGTGAGTTAGCTCAGATTATGAGGGGTAAATCTAAACATATTAAACATTAACAAATGCCAAAACAAACTACTAGTTTCATAAAGGGTAAAATGAATAAAGACCTTGACCCCAGGATAATACCTGTTGGAGAGTATTTAGATGCTGAAAATATAATGGTAGGGCAATCTGAAACTAGTGATGTTGGTAGTGTTGAAGCATTAAAAGATAATCTTAAACTAACATCTGGCACTGTAGCCACTGAAGATTATGGTTACGTAATAGGTTATTGTTTAGACTCAGAAAATGATAAAGTATATTATTTTGTAACTAAATTTAATAGCCAAGGCGGTTCTGCTAAACCTGAGTCTTCAGATAAATCTGCTATTATTCAATTTAATTTTTTTAATAACTCTACAACTATTCTTATTGAATCTAAATATCTTAATTTTGATAAATTTTTTCCTATAACAGGTTGTAATGTTATTAATGATTATTTATATTTTACAGATAATAGAAATCAACCAAGAGTTTTTAATGTAAATGATGCTGGCTCTTATTCAACATCTAGTATATTAGAAGATCAGCTTAGCGTAGCAAAATACGCTCCTTTTTGTGCACCTAAATTATTACAACCTAAATATGTATTATTAGTTAATGGTGCGGTTGGTGCAAAGGCTATAGTAAACGGCGCAGTAAATAATAGTGCTAATGTTGCTGTTGATGGCAATATAGCAGGAACTACTATTGCTGTAGGTATGAGAGTAACGGGTACTGGTATAACTGGAACAGTAACAGTTAATACAGTAACTAGCCAATCGGCCATAGTATTATCTACAGCTGTAACCTTAGCTGACAATACTATATTAACATTTGCATCAACAACTGTAACCATAACAACTGCTAATGCGGCTTTACAAACAGAAATTGGTAATGGTGTAAAATTTAAAGTGTTAGATGGAGACAAAATATCTTTTCAGGATGTTTCGCATATTGGAACACCTGGTCAAGACCCACCGCATCCATTTGAAACAAATACTCAAACCTTTCCAGATGACATTGCCGTATCAAGTTTAAGCGGTACTACATTAACTTTAAATAAACCAGTTACTATATCCGATGGTACTAAATTAACATTGCTTTGTTGCTCAATGGTTGACAACTCAGCCAATGATTCTGCAATAGATACAGAATTTTTAAAAGAAAAATTTGTAAAATTTTCTTATAGATTTAAATTTAAAGATAATACATACTCATTAATGGCTCCTTTTAGCCAAACTGCATTTATTCCAGCTATTGATACTTTTACTGCCCAATTACAAGAAGACGCCTACGAACAAGCCGAGGTGCTTACTTTTATAAATTCAATAAATCAATTAGAATTAAAAATTGACTTACCATTTGAAAATCCTATTATTACTTTACATATAAAAGAAGTTGAAATATTAATTAAAGAATCTGATACAGTTGCCGTAAAAGTAGTTGATAGTATAAAAGTTGATCAGACCAGCATAGCTAGCATGAAACAAACAATGGGTACGGGAGCAAATTTAACTCCTGTAACATTTGGAAAAGTTGGAACAACAAAATTACAAGCATATATACATAACATATTTAAAAGACGACATGAAATGTATTATGTGTATAGATCAGAAGATCCATATAAAGTTTTACCAGAAAATCAAACAACTAGAGTTTTTGATAATGTGCCTAATAAAGCTTTAGCACAAGAATTAGTAAGTAACAGAATTGTTTATGGAAATTTTATAGAAGGAAAAGAAATACCTACAAATTTAGATTTTAAATTAACTGTAGGAAATAAAACAGAAGATGATGAGTTTACATATGGTGAATACAAAAGACATACTTTAAAACAAAATAGAACATATTCTGTTGGTTTAGTTTTAGCTGATAGGTACGGAAGACAGTCGCCTGTTTTATTATCAAAAAAACATTCATCATCTATTTTAAATAAAAGAGCAGAATTAGGTTCAGAAGTTGGTAAATGTTTGAAAGTAATATTTAATGAAAAAATTACTACAAATCTTTATGATACTGAAACCAATCCTTTAGGTTGGTATTCTTATAGAATAGTTGTTAAACAAAAACAACAAGATTATTATAATGTATATACTCCTGGCGCAACAATTTACGATAGACCTACAGATGGAGATGGTTATAGTTACTTTGCGCTTTTTGGTGATAATATAAATAAAATACCTAGAGATGAAATAACAGAGGGTGCGGCTAATATTGCTATGAATTTAGCAACTAGTAGTGTAAACTTAGATGATATTGTTGAAAACGGAGATGACGCTTTGCAAACAGGTGGTAGAAGTGTAATTGCTATTGCAACATTAGATGATTTTTTAGACCCGGAAGATAATGCAAAAAAAGCAGACCAGGCTGCATTTTATGATGAAACTAAAGATTACCTACATGTGCAAACCGTTGGTAATTATGGTAAAAGTGCTGATAATAGCGGTAGTTTAGTTAATAATTCTAGCATTAAAGGACTTGCTGTATTTGAAACACAACCTTTTATATCTAAACTAGATATATTTTTTGAAACATCAACTTGTGGTTTAATATCTGATTTAAATAATAAAATTGATGAAGGTTTAAGCGGTGGTGTTGCTGCTGATCTTAAATTACGTGATTTAGCCACAGGTAATACTGATAAAAACGATTTTAATGAAAGTGTAACAAACGGAACTGAAATACTTAGATTAAGAGCATTTGACGCTGATGGCGTTGAACTAACAGTTGGCGGCAATGATTTAACTATAGCTATTAATTCAGTAACGTGTAATAATTTAATATCTCGTAACGACCAGAGTGATTTAAAAAATTCTTTTACAGTAGTAGATGATAGTGGTATATTAAAATTAGAAGTATCGCATGCGCAAGAATTTTTACCAATTCCTGAAAATACATATAATATAGAATTTCAAGTAACAACTACCGATGGAACCGCTACATTTGAAAAAACAATAGAAGTAAAAAATGTTGTTCCAACCTTAGCTTTTTCAGCCGGTAACACAGGCAACTGTGTAAGTTATACCGCTAATACAACAGGGTTTTTAACTAAAGTAAATGTAGCACCTAGAAAAATAGAAGCTAGAAACGGTAGTGGTGATACATCTCATGATGAAACTAATTTGGCCGGTACGGCAACATCAATTTTTCATTATGAGAAAGTAAGTGGCGATTCAAGAGTACAGGTTGATAGAGATGGTACAATAAGTTTATCATCAGGCATTGGAGCAAGTGAAACAGGATTATCATTCGTTTTAAAAGTAACAGATATAGGGGGCGACGACGGTGCTGGTAATTTTACAGCCACTCTTACAGTTCCTTTATGTATTGTTGCTGCTGATAGCATAAATGTAGCTAATAGTACTTGTTCAACTCCTAAGTTTAATTATTATGATAGATGTTATGGCTATTCACAACAAGGTGGAGAGGATCCCGGCGATTTATATAAAGAACATTTTATACCATCTACATTAACATATTGTTCAGAAACTGGTTCTTGTAATACTGATCATGAAGATATATTAAGCAACCATGTTACCGTTGATACTACACAAGGCGGCACTACTACTACAAATTGGCGTAATAACCAAAGATTTAAACAAATATTTTTAGGTGGTAAAGCTTTAGTAAATGGCGCTATTACAAGCGGTGGTAACAGTAATAGTTCTCCGTTAAATGTAAATGGCCTTTCTACTGGTCTTGTTCTTTCGGTTGATATGAAAGTTGCAGGTACTGGGATACCAGCTAATACAAAAATAACAGCGGTTAATAGCCAAACACAAGTAATATTAAATAACGCGGTAACTGTTGCTGATAATGCTACATTAATTTTTGAAGAAAAAGATCCTATTTTAGGTAAAGTAGGAACATCTACTGAAACTTTTCAAGGACCGCACGATCACGATAATGACCCTAGCACACCTAATAGAAGCGCTACGGGACTTCTTAACTATTTTATTAGAGTTGCCCCACATGATGACGATACTCCAGGATTTGCAGGGTTTAAAGGTGCTAGTGATAGTAATTTTATTGTGGATATAGGTGGAGTAACTTATGAATATATAATAGGTGTTAGCGCACACAGTGGATTAGAAGCTGACCCTGATAATGCGTTTCCAGGCGTTAGAAAGCTTATAAGAAGAAGCACAATAAACGGTATAACAAATACTAAATTTACAGGAACAGTAACTTAATATAATATGGCAACAACATTAGATATAGCTTATTTTAATTCCTTTTATATAAAAAGTTCTTCAGGTTCACAAGAGTGGCACGTTGAAGAAAGTCGTATTAAAGGAGGTTTTAACGAAGTCGGGTTAGATTTAGGTGTTAAAGCTTATGCAACTAATGAAGAGTATGCTGTAGAGCATAGAAAAAATGCTATGATATATTCTGGTATAATTAATTCTAGAACTGGCTTGAATGAAACTAATCAGTTTAATATGGCTTTACCTATTACTAAAGCAGTTAATTCGGCTAATGGAAGTATTCAAAAATTACATGCAGAAGAAACCAACTTACTTATATTACAGGAAGATAAAGTGAGTAAAGCGTTAATTGATAAAGACGCTATATTTAGTGCTGAGGGCGGCGGGACTGTAACATCAAGCAATCTAGTTATAGGACAAATTGTTCCTTTTGCTGGTAAATATGGTATAAGTAAAAACCCTGAAAGTTTTGCCGTTGATGGTACAAGAAAATATTTTTCAGATAAAAATAGAGGTGTAATATTAAGATTATCAAGAGATGGGTTAACACCTATATCAGATTTTGGTATGCGAGATTTTTTTAGAGATAAGCTAAGAATATCACAAAGAATTGTAGGTATGTATGATACACATCATAATTTATACTATATTTCTTTACAAGGTACTAAAATTATGAATCCTAAAAGTGATTCAACTGGATTTTTTGAAACTATTAGTTTTAGTGATCCATTAAATGCTTGGACAAGTAGGCATACATTTAGGCCATTTTGGGGATTTAGTCATGAAAATCATTTCTATACATTTTATTTAGATAATCTTTATAGACAATATTCAGGAAACGGATTTTCAAGTCAATACGGAGATGGTGAAAAAACACCTCCAAGTATTACATTTTCAGTAAATCAAAATTCTGCTTCTGAAAATTATTTTTATGCAATAGATTATGAAGGTGATCCTACATGGAGTGTTAAAGATATAAAAACTAATACTGAGCCTAGTGGTGATCTATTTGCAGATAAAGCTAAAGATATAGCCTCATTTGAGCAACAAACTGATTCTATGGATGCTTATATAGATCCTGCTATATTTTATAAAAAAGGTTTACAATATTGTGCTGCATTACAAAATGATTTATTTGTAAAAAAAGATGAATTATTAATTAATGAATCGTTAGTTGAAGGCTTAGATGTAACAGGTTTAAAGGGAAATTATTTACAAATGACTTTTTTCATTGAAGAAGACAGTGAAAAACAACCTGGTTATGGTAATAGTAGAGCTGAATTAGCCAATGTAAAAACAGAGTTCAATCCTCTATAAAATGCGTAATAATATAAATATAAATAAAAAACGAATATGAGCTTACAATTATTAGGTTTGGGCTTGAGCTTTTTTGGAGGCCTTATGCAATCAAAAAGAGCTAAACAAGCACAACAAGATGCTTTAAGCCAACAAAGGGCTTTAGAAAAACAAATTTCTGATCTTGAAGGTTCAAGACAAGATGTTATAAATCCCTACGCTAATATTAAAAATTTAAGTAGCATGATTAGGAATCCTTATGCTAATTTACAAGTTGCTACAAGAGCAGCTGATTTAAGAGCTGAAGAAACTGATATATCTTTAGCTAATACTTTAGACACATTAAGAGCAACAGGAGCCGGTTCAGGTGGTGCTACAGCATTAGCTACCGCTGCAATGAGAGCTAAACTTAATATTGGTTCAACATTAGAGCAACAGGAAGCACAAAATGCAAGATTAAGAGCGCAGGGTGAATTTCAATCGGATCAATTAAGAATGAAAGAAGCAATAAGAATACAAGGAGCACAAGCTCAGGGTGAAGCATTTAAATTTCAAATGCAAGAAAGAAGAGATTTAGAAAAATTAAATAGGCTATCTGCTATGTCCGGCGGTTTTGCACGACAAGCAGCTAGTTATGGTCAACAAGCAGGCGCTGGAATGGGACAGGCTTTAGGTAGTTTGGCTGGTTTAGGTTTTTCATTTGCTAATAGTGGCAGTGGCGCTGTTGGTAAAAATTCTGAATTTTATAAAAATTATTTTGCTGATAAGGCCAATAATTTACCGAATTATACCTTACCGCCATTACCACCATTAAAAATAAATTAACTATGGGAGCATACGAAAATCCAACATATTACGGTATAGCGCAAGATTATACAGCCTTTAATAAGGCTATGATGGGCGCTTTTGATAGATACACGTCTATATACATGCAAATGCAAAAAGCTACAGCAACGCAAGAAGGAGATACCAACCAAGGTTACTATAAACTTTTAGAAACATTAACTGATGTTCCTGAAAAATTTAATATGGCAAATACTAGGGTGTTTGGTTTAGACGGAACTGTACGAAGTTTTTTACCTGGAGCTAATGATGATCAAAAAAGAGGTATTGAATCTTTAGTAGTTGGTGTGCGTGGAGCTTATAACAATATAAATGACTTTTATGAAAATCCAGAAAAATATCTAGAATTAGACGTAGAATCAAAAATTATTTTAAACGGTTTACCTTCTGATAAAACAAAAATTCAAGAATATTCAGATCCAAAAAATCCATGGGGTAATATATATTTTTCACACCCTGTATATGGAAACGTATCTGTTACTGATATAGGACAAAGGTTAGCTTTAGCAGAAAGAGATTTTTCAAACGAAAATTTTGGTAGGCAAATAGTTAATGGTAGCGTTAGTACAGTTACAAATCAAATTGAATTTTGGCAGAATCAAAATAAAAGAAACGCATTTGCTGGCTCAAATGAAAGAAATGATATAATTGAAAAGTATTCAGATAATCTTAAAATAGGTGAAAATTGGGCTGGATATTGGCATAATGAAATGGAAGCTGCTGATAAAATAATTCCAGTAGAAGGTGAAGCAAAAGATGCTTACTTAAAAATAAAATCAAAAAATAAGCTACCATTGGATAGTAACACTATAGATCTTAGCATGTTTGGTTTTAGTTTTGTTGATTTTAGTGATGCTGATAATAAAATTTTAAAGAAACTTAGAGATATTGCTATAAGAAAACATATTGAAGGCGAGCTTAAAAATCAAGTTACACCTGATTTTTATACTTTACCTGGAGATAATACAACTCAAACTCAAATAAAATTAAATAATGAAACAGATATTAGACAAAATGTAATTGATTTATCAAATTCATATAATAAACAACCTGTTTTAGGACCTGTAACTAATTTTAATACAGGTGCTTCTGGGTTTTTAAATTATTTACAAAAAAATAAAATTTTTCCATCTGCAAATAATTTTCAAAATTATGAAATATCTGATAGAGTTTTAGAAAATTATTTAACAGGAAATGAAGGTTTAACAAAGGCTAAACAAGTAATAATTGAAAGAATTTCTAAGTCTAGATTTGGAATAGAATATGCTGACTTAAATCAAAAAGAAAGAAAAATTGTAGATGATTTAGTTAAAGAATCTATAGCTGTTTATGAAGAAGCTGCAAATTCAAATAAAGTTTTTAAAGCTAGTGACGGTAGCGCTTTAGACTTTAGAAATTTTATAAACGATTTAAGCTTTGATATATATAATAATAATAAATACAGTGAAACACTAATAGACCCTAGAATACCTAATGAAGAGGGTACAACATTACCAGTATTTCAAAATTAAATAATATGTACAAATTTAAAGAAAAAGTATTTTCGTTAGATGAAATAAGCAAAGCAGCTAATACTTCTAACATGAGTATAGACGATTATATTCAAAAAGCTGGCATAACTCAAGAGCCAGATGAAGAGCAGGATTTTCTAAACCCCACAGCACCGGGTGCGGTTGTGGGAGAAACTACAGCGCCCGATACGGAATCTCCGTCGGTAGATGGTTCATTGGAATCACTAAATGAATGTCCACCGGGCTACACAAAAAATAGTAATGGAGATTGTGAAAAAATTGAATTTCAAGGTCAAGGCTTTGGGGTTAGAAAAAGAAAAATAATTCTTACCCCGGAACAAAGTAATTTATTATTAGAAGAAGATAAAAAATCTAAACAACAAGCCCAAAGATTTGGAAAAGATGCTTTTGATTTATTTAATAGTAATATAGGTTTTGGTATAGCTCAAGACTTAGGAATAGAATACTTAACAGATTTACAGAAAGTTAACAATCCTGAATTTATTGAAGCTTATAAAGAATATGTTTATAGTAATTCTAAATTTGATGTAGATAATCTAAAATATAAAGATGAAGCTTTTTCAATAGCTATTTCAAATATTCAAGA
>Ga0208159_1000386_pt1 | contig 18058 bp, 6 predicted proteins | sample 9_EtaG_FD_184082 | JGI IMG/M metagenome (GOLD analysis project Ga0208159, IMG submission 184082) | Marine viral communities from the Subarctic Pacific Ocean - 9_ETSP_OMZ_AT15188 metaG (SPAdes) (version 2) | ecosystem: Environmental > Aquatic > Marine > Oceanic | place: Pacific Ocean | collected... | reverse complement strand
GCTAAAACGTGTGTTATTTGTATTTGTGGTCTTTTTTGTATTGAGCAACTACTTGCAATAGCAATTAGTGCAAAAAGGACAATTTTCCATAATTTCATTATTTTGTGTTTAGTTCTATTATTTTATCTATTCTATCTGATTCAAGGCGTAAAGCTCTAATATCTTTTTTACTTACACCTAGTTTTATTAAACTATCTATTTGTTGTTGCTTAGTTAATACTTCTATTTGATCTCTTCTTTTTAAGTTATTTATTTCTTTATTAGATAATCCTTCAAATCTTTTTTCTTCTTCTAATCTTTTCTTTTCTTCTCTTTCTTTTTTTAACTTATCTTTTCTTTCCTGTTTTTTTCTTTCTTTCACTTCAATTTTTATTTGATCTTCCTCTTCATTCGGTACACCTATATCCCATGTCCTCCAGCCTAATGCCAAAGCAATCCTTTCTAATGATGAATTTCTTTGATCAGTCATTTCAACTAAAGCGTCTACTTCAGCTATAGCTCTTTCTAAAGGCACATTTAATAATGCTTCTGCGGTTGATCCTAAAACGTTGTATGATGGGCTTAAATTTAATCTACCATCTCTAGTTATTTCCCAACCTCTTTCTTCTATAACATCTTTTTCAAACTCTCTAGTTTTTAGGGCATTGTTTAATTTTCTAAGTTTAGAGCCTATTACCGGCGATAAGTTGGCGGCTTCTATTATTATATCTGCATTGTCTTTTGCAAAAGGATCTTTTCCTTCGTTTTCATAAAATTTAATAAGTGTATTTTTTAATGTAGCGGCTATAGCTCCATAAATACCAGTACCTCTTAATATAGTGTCCACCATATTATTAGCTATTTTGAGCTCTTTCTTTCTTTGTCTTTGTTCTTCAGTTAACTCTTCTTCATCATCTTCCCCACCAAATCCTGGTATAACAGCAAATAGTGCATTTTGTAAAGCTGCAAATATAAAGTTTTGTACAGCTCCATAATATATTATTTTACTTATATATGTTGCATCACTTTGTGCTTGAGTTAGTCCTGGTATTCTTCTTCTATTAATTAAATCTTGCCCTGCTCTTTTCATCTGCCTTGTATATTGCATTGGAGTATTTTGGAAGTTTAATGTAACCCTACCTAGTGGACTTGCCTGCTGTTCTGATATCATTGCTGGATCTGCAGACTGCTGGGATTCTTCTGATATTCTTGAAAAATCTTCCCAAGCTTTTTTCTCTGCAGCTTGTTGATTCATACCTTGTTTTAAATATGTATTAATTCTATTTCTATAAAATGTAGCACCACCAGAAGCAATAGCAAAACTATCTGCCATTTGTGTAGGGGTAAAACCTATTTTTAATAAATATGCTAACACAGCTTCAGCTTTATTAGTTGCACCTCTTACAGCATCTGCAAGTTCTGCTTCATTAATATCACCTTTTAATCCTGCTCTTCTTTCTTTTAATTTAGGTGAATTAAATATAAAAGCAAAATCAGACCAATATTGTTTTTGATTTGCAAAAGCCATAGCAGCTTTTAATGGATTATTATCACTCCAATTTATAAAGTTTACAGAGGATATAGTTTGTAATAAAGCAGATTTTCTATTAAAAAACATTATAGCACCTACAGATCTATTAATCCAATTATTAAATGTGTTTGTTAATCTATTTGTGCCCGCTTGTCTATTTGTACCGTTTTTCATACGATAAATCGTATCCTCTAATGCTTCCCTTACATTTCTTCCATAAGCAGCTTCAATTTTTCTTAAATTTTCTGGACTAAATATTTGATCAACATTTTGCATAAAGCCAGAATTTTCTAAAAACTTTTTTCTACCTTCACCAGATGTAAATCGATGTATATCTGATTGTATTGTTTGCACATCAAACCCACCATTTGGTTTCAACCATTTATCTTGTTTAGATATCATTTGTAAACCTCGGGCAAAACTAGCCATTACAGGATCGTTTTTAATAGTGTCCACTAATATTTTAGCATCTCTTTTAGATAAACCAGCGTCAGCTACTAAATCATACCCAGATTGATCCATTAAATAAGCTCTAATAGCATGGTCATATGTAAAATCAGTTTTACCTTTTGTAGGTATCTTAGTACCTAATTTTTTCCTAGCTTCAGGCATACCTTTTAACAAAGCCGCATAATCATTTTTTAAAGCCATTCTAGCTCTTTCTATTTGAGCTATAGCTTGCCAATAAGGTTTTAATAAATTTTTATCAAAAAATTCAAATTGTTGTTCTCCAGTTTTACCTTTACCTAAAAAGTTATATAATAATCCTTTAAAGTCTTCGGCGCCAGGTGGTATGAAAAATCTAAATCTGCCTTTACCTTTACCTCTTCGCTTAGCAACAACTTCCGAAAATCTTGCTTTTGAAGTAATGCCTGTATTTTGTTCTATTATGTCATTAAAATCTTTACTTAAGCCTTCAGGTTGATTATCTTTTAATTTTTGTATAGCTTTTTTACCTTTTTTAGAGTTTTTAAATTTATTGCCATCTAATAGAGTTTTATTGATACCCTCTTGGCCGTCCATGTCTAGGGTATTTTCAGAAAAATCAACTTCATCCTTTGCAAACTTATTATTGGACTCTAAAATATTTACAATGTTTTTTTGATCCTCGAGTTTATCTATACTTTTTGTGGAGGGTTCAATATTTTTTAAATCCTTACTTTGTGGTATTATTCTAAGATTTATAGTATAAGCTGTACCATCTGCTTTAGTTGTACTTTTATTAAAAACAGGCCTAACATAAAATTGTACTTTTAAATCTTCTAATGATTCTACACCTAAGTTATAAATATCTTTACCTATAGCAAACAGGCCTTTACCTTCTATTTGCATATAATAAGTGGGCGTGATTTTGTTAGCATATATTTTAGCAATATCAGCAAAAGTAAAATCACCTTTTATATCAGGATTAGAAAGCAATTGTTGCCAACTTATACCACCAATTTTTATTTTAAAATCATTACCTCGTTCAGCGACTAATTGGCCTCTTTGTTTTGGCGTTAATTTTGTTTTTAATGTATAATTTTTTATACCTAATACACTTTCAATTATTTCTTTTAAAGCATTTCTTTCTAATGGTGTTAATAATTTTTTAATTATTTTGTCATCACCTAAAGGATTGTTTTCAATAGTAAAATTCTTTAAATTAAGTTTTTTACTTGCTAAATCAATATCACTAACTGTTATACTACCTAATTGTGCATCTGCGGCTTTTATTTCTATATTAAATGGTTTCCAATTTGGTTTCTCTAATGTCCCTGTATTTATTTCTACTTGATAATCTGTTTTTTGGTTATCAGTTTCTATACCTTTATTTTTAACCCTAAATTTATCTTCACCTAATTGATTTTGTAAGTCTAAGCCAGTTAAAATTGCTTTTGCTTCTAATACTAAAGGTTTTAATGTAGTTTTAGCTTGTGTTAAAACTTCATTTAAAAATCTTGCATCATCAGGGGTATATTTACCTCCTAATATATTTTCATCAATAGCAGCTTGTAGTGCGTCTTTTATGATATTAGTTAATTTTCTTTTTGCGGTATCAGTATTTTTATCTAATAAATTTCTATAATCTGTATTATCTAAAAACTTAGACATTAAAGTTTTTTGGGTCTTACCTAAGGCATTCTCAGAAAATAATATATCAGGTTTCATAGAATCTAAAGCAGCTTGAGTTGCTTTAACTTCTTTACTTTGAACATCTGTATCTAAAACTCTGCTGGTAGCCCTTAAAGACATTTGCTCAGCTAACGCTTTTAATATAGCTTTCATCATTTGCTCTTGAGGCTTTCTAGGAACATAGTTTGGATCTATTTTTCCATCTTTAATACCTATAGCTTGCTCATATCTAGCTTTACTCCATTGCTTAGGGGTTCTTACATATTTACCACTACCTAGTCTTTTTGGTTGATTAAAAAACTCATTTAATAAATTTCTACCATAACCAAGTGTTACACCGCCAACTTTTACAGGTTTACCACCTTTTACTTTGGATTCTACTGTTTGTACATCTGAATATGCTTTACTTAATACAGCTGTTTTAACTAACTGACTAGCTTTAAATAAAAACCTCTGTACTTTTTTAGCATCCTGATTTAAATTTTGTGCAGGGTTAGATATCTTTTTTGGATCCATACCTAATGCTTCAGCTAATACATCATATGGTGTTATTTTAGCTCTTTGTGTAGGCGTTAAATTAGGATCTGATATATTTACACCTTGTTTTTTAGCATTAGCTAAAACTGCTTCAGTAAATTTCTTTTCAAAATCTTTAACATCAATATCTGGATTTATACTTTTTATTGCATCAAATATTTCAGTAGTAGGTGTAACTTCAGGTTTTGCAACCGTTGTTTCTTCAGTCGTTTGTTGCTTTTCTGCTTTTCTTAGCGTTGCTTCATCGCTTAAACTTTTATCATCTTTTTGTTTAGCGCCTAAATCTGCAGCAAGACTGTTTAATCTTTGCATACCAGTGTTAGCCATATATGCGTCAAAGGTAACTTGTTTACCTGTGTTTTTAGATACTTCTTTTCTATAATTATTTGCTATTTCAAGCAATAAATTTTCAGCACTGTCTTTGTATAATTGTTTAGGTACAATATTTTTATTAGATGCGCTCATTCTAGACCAAAATTTAGTAGTGGCTCTTGACCTGATTTTACCCACCATATCATTTATCTGTTTTTCAGATACTTCTAAACCTTTTTCCGATAAATTTTGCGCAATGTCTGTTGCACTTATGCTTTCGGAAAATAAAACACCTTGAGGTGCAGATCTAATTGGTTTACCTGTTTCAATATTTAATCCCGCGGTTTCAACCTCTCCTTCAAATGCAGCAAATTTTTCTTGTAATGCAAGTTGTATATTTTCTCTGTTTATTCCTTTTGCATTTTTAAGCTTTTCTCTTAATTCATTTGCTGTATTTTGAGTTTCTAATTCATCAACCTTTTCTATTTGCGATTCAATTTCTTCTTTTCTTCTTTGCCTAAGTATTGCATTGCCCGGCCCCATATTTTCATTTTCCTGTATCATAGCGTTTAGCTTCGCTATACCTTTTAATTTATCTGATTCTAATTCTATGTTAAATTCTGTAGAACTATCTTGCTTACCTTCTGGTATAGCGTCTGTTGAAAATTGCTCTTCAACCTCTATATCTTCCCTAGCCTTTGATCTACCGGTAGAATCGAAAGTATATAAATTTTCTACTTTACCACCTTCAACATTAGCTGTTCGTGTAGCAAAATCACTTATAAAAGAATATATATCATTAGTTGTCTGAAAAGGATTTAATACATTTGCAACATTTGGATTTGCTCGAGTAAAAGTTTTATTTAAAAAACCTTTTAATCCATAAGCTAAATTCATTTCATTAGGTTTTATATCACCTAATAAAATTGCTTCACCAAAAACAGTCATTACCTCTTCTATGCTTCTCTTTTTACCACTTTCTAATCTTTTTAATATTTCTGCACCTCTTGCATCTTTAATATCTCCAGAAGCAATTTTACTTTTAATCAACTCGGTTAAGCCTAATGTAGCATTGTTTACGCTATCTTGTAATTGTGCAGTGTTTTCTTCATTAAATAGTCCAGCTGATTTAATTTGAGTATGTAATAGTTCATGTAAAGGTGCAACTGCTGCTGTTAAAGCTTGAGAAGTTGTTCCACGTCTTATTTGATCAAAAATACTTGATTCATTTATAACTATTTCACCTTTTTGAGTTACCCAAGCTGAATTGTTTTTAAATGCTTCTATTTTTTTTGGATCTGTAATATTATTTTTCTTTAGATAATCATCAACAGCTTGTTGATCATCTAAAATTATACTTTTACCTTCAAATTGGAATGAAGCAATATCTTTTGCAGCATCATAAAAGTTTACTCTACCAGTTGCTATTATATCTCCTACTGTTTGTAATTCTTTATTTTCTTTTAATGCTTCTTTGGTATTTTTATTATATTTTTCTAGAGTTTTGTTTTTTAGTATATCTGCTTTTTTTGCATCAGCAGCTTTTAATTTATCCTCTAAAGCTTGGATATCATTTAGTAATCCTGCTTCACCAAAATTAGGGTCGTTAGTTAATGAATAATAATCTTTTTCTAAACTTCTAATTTCATTATTTACTTCTATTAAATTTTTTCTTTCATTAGCATCTAATTTAGTCCATGCATTCATTGTAACAAAATCAGAAACAGCAGCCTCTTGGAATAAAGCGTCTTTTTCTTTTTCTAATCTCGCTAACTCTTCTTTGCTTATTTCGCTGCCAGGTAATTTAGCATTTTCTATTTTGGTAGTTATACCCATTAATTTACCATGTATAGTTCTTTGGCTTTTTCTTTGGGCAGCTGTAGCTAGTTCATATCTCATGCCACTCATTACATTAGATGCCATATAAGGAGATTGTAAAGCTATACTTGTAAAAGCAGTATTTAAAGCAAAGTCTGTGCTAAATTGATCTAGATAACCTACATTTAGACCCATTATTTCTTTATCAATAAATGCTGTTCCTAAATTAACAAATGATTCTTCTAATAATTCTGAACCTATACCAGCACCAAACCTATATCCAGATTTTAAAGTTTCAGTTAGACCAAACTTTAAACTTTTTCTATAGGCACTAAATAATCCGCGCGCTTTATATGCTTTACCTACTTTTTGCAAATTACTTATAACTCTTAATGATCCTATTCTTTCACCTATCATATCCATACCGCCGTAGCCTACTGCAGAAAAAATTCTTCTCCATACAGCACCTTCACCTACTTTAAGACTAGTAGCATTTTCATAAAAATCCAACTCTGAAAGTAATGTATTTTTCATTTCTTGAGTTAATTCGGGATTTATTTTATCAGTTAAGTTGCCATTGGAATCTTTTACATATAAATCGCTTTGTATTTGAGATATTTTCTTTTTACCTTCAAATTCAGCTAAACTTAATTTACCCCATTGATCCCCAGTTCCACTAACAAAAAATGTTGCCATTGTAGCATTTTGTGCAAGTTTATTGGCCGCTGCAAGAGTAGCTTTTTTAGCAGCTCCTTGTAGGCCCATAGATATTATTTTGCCCCCAAAATTACCTATAATTCCTCCTGGAATTAATGTGGCTCCAATACTAAAAGTATTATCAGTGATTAAGTTTAATAAATATCTCCCATACCCAAAACCTTCTTTGCCAAAATCATTACTACCTAATGACTCAGAAAATGTTCCCATTTTTTCTGTAGACATTTTGTAATAGTTTAAACCAGATTCATGTATACTCTTGGATAATTCTTCATTTCCAAAAGCACCAGCAATACTTGAACCCACAGAACTCATTAGTACATTGGCACTTGCAAAAAATTGAGAATCAATTGTAGCAACCATTTTATCCCATAAATTATAATTTAATGCCCCTGCTTCAAGAAGCATACCATAATCATCTAACTCTTCTCCTTTTTTTTCTAATAATTTAACTTCTTCTTGTATATTGTTTAAAGCTATTATTTCTTGATTTAAATTTTTTATAGCATCACTACTATTATATTCTTCTATTAAATATTCATAATATTTAAAATCTCGTTTATAAGCCCATAAAACCGTGGGAGGTGTCGACTTATTGATTTCTCCATAGCTTTCAAGCTTTGACTTAGCAGCGTTTAATTTATCTATAATTGGTTGTGATTTTTTTAATGCTGTATTATATGCTTTTTCTGCATTTAATCCACGCTTTTCAATATTTTTATACTGATCATTAAAACCTCTAGATATTTCTTCTGCCGATCTAAACGATTTTAGTTCAAAAGTGTGTGTTTTACCTTTACATTCTAATGTTACTTTTTGGCCAAGAGGTAAAGTATTTGCTACATCACTATTTCCACATCCTAATTCTTGAAATCTTAATTTTTCATTTAAATTATATTCTAAAGCTTCAACAGATCCTTTTGCAAAATCTACACCAAGATATTTTTCCATACCTGGTGCTACAATTGACATTATTTCACTTTCTCCTTTTACACCAAATATTCTTTCAGCAGCCCGTTTTTGGTCAGCTTTTCTAGCGGCATCTATATCTTTTTGGTTAAAATTATTATAAGTAAGTGAGCTTAAATCATAACCAGATGCTTTAAAATTTTCTAATTGTTTAGATATTCCATCTTCATCAACACTAAAATTAAATCTTTTTATAAGGTCTTGATCAAATTCTTCTTGGATTTTATTGTCCATTATAGCCGTTAAATCCTCGCTGTTATTTCCTTCTCGTAACCAATTACCAAAAGTAGCGGCATCAAACCCTTTTTTTACTTTAAAATTTCCATCTTCATCTTGTTTAAAAAGATTTTTATCTGCGCCTAATTTAAAAGCTTCTCTTAAAAACTCTTGATATTTTTCTTCATTTTTATCACCTCCTTTATAAAAATGATGATAATTACGTTGATCAGGTCTTGTACTCTGGCGTCCGGTTGTTGAATTTATACCTAGTTTACTAAAATAATTTTCTAAATCTTTTTTATGACCTTGCTGAAGATCTGATAATACGTTGTTTATTACTTCTTGTGCTTCTGAACCTAAGGTTCCAATATCACCCCCTGAATCCACTGTGTCCTCAAAATCTGCAAAAGCTTCATTAGAAAACCTTCTATACTTATCCCATTGTGTAAATAAAGGCTTCCATTCATCTAAATGATAATCAACTGGATCTTTACCTCCAAGGTTTTTCTTAAATTCTTTAGCTTCGGCTATACCTATATCTCCACCTTTACTTTCGCCAGATCTTCTTTTAAAATATGTATCTCTGTCTTTTTTAAATTTTTTAGATGCAGCTTCTTGACAACGTTTTAAAGCATCACCAGTTAAATTCTGTTGATCACAGGGTTTATTAATATCAAAATCTGACATAAATTTTTATTGCATTAAAGTTTCTTCAGCAACCATTTCAGCGGAAGTATTATTAGCTAATGGCTGTTCTTCTTGTGATTGTTCTTGTTGTGTTTTAGGTTTTGGATCACCTAAGGGAAATTCTACACCTATTTGTGTTTCTAAATACCATTTTTTATAATCTTCTTGAAACTTTAACTGTTGCTTATCTGTTAAAGCTTTGTAAGGATTTAAATAAAAACCTGTAACAGTTGCTAACATGTTATTATTAAAAGAAGTTACTTGATCAAAACTTTGAGATTCTTCTAAAAGACCAGAGGTTATTTTATCCATTTCAGTATTAAACTGTAAACTATCTCCAATAGCTTCTTTATCTATTATATAAAAATCTTGAACTAAGTTATTTCCTATATCTTTAGTATTTATTTCTAACTCTCCGTCTTTTTTCTTTTTTCTATATGTTTCAGTAACACCACCTGTTAAAGCTTGGTTAGCTTCATCAGATCCTTGTTGTTCAACTTCAAATATTTCTGGACTAGAAAATTTAAAATTTTCATTTTGTTCTAATGTATTAGGTATACTTAAAAACATTTCTTGAGATTCAGACAGTTCATTTAATTTATTTATAAATATCCTTTCCACAAATCTACCATCTTTTTCATATATTTCAAAAGCTAATTTATTTAAATCATCATCAACCATTTTAATCTCTAATTTTCCAGCTAAATCACCATTTATTATATTTAAAGCTAAAAATCTACTCACAGGTGTTCCTATTAAATCTAAACCACCCATTAAACCTGCATTTTGCATCATTTCGTCCCAAACCTCAGTATTACTAGCTAGGTTTTCTAAACCTGCTTTAACAACTTGTACACTACCTAATATTTTATCAACTGCTTTTCTATCTGCAACTGGATTATCACTAGTTCCGTTTTGTAAATCTAATTGTAATTCTGAATATAATTTTACTAAAGGATTAAATAAATCAGCAAAATCAATAGGTTGAACTTTACTATCGCTTTCACCTAAATCAAATGCTAGTCTGGACTGTGATTCAGATATAGCAAACTTTATTTGCTCATTAAGTTTTTTATTTTCTAATAATTTATCTTTCAATGCCATAACTTTAATTATATTTTAATAATCCCGCGTCTTGTGTTTGTGATGTGTATTTATTAGTTGTTGTATTTAGTACTGCATCAGCAAATGTAGAAGCATCTGCTCCACCAATAACAGCTGCACCAACTCCTTTAGCCGCTGCGCCTGCAAAACCACCTATTGCACCCATCATTGCTTGTGTTCCTTGATTGTATGCTGCAGTTTCTCTTTGTTTAGCACCTGAAAGTTGCCCTCTTGTGTACTGTATTTTACTATCTTGACGTCTTTCTTGTGCATTAAATGCGAATGATCTACCTTGTGCATCAGCTTGTTGCATTCTTTGTCCTTCACCTATTTGTGTTTGTTGAACTCTAATACCTTCGTTCATCTGTAATTGTTCAAGTTGTTGCTGGCCTTGAGCTCTAAGTTTTTCATTTTGAGCCTCTTGATTTTCAATACTTGCTGCAACACCTTGTTTACTTTGTAACGCAGCTTGTGCTAAAGCAGTTGCGCCACCAGCACTTGCGCCTGTAGCTCTTAAAGTATCTAATGTATTTGCTAAAGCAATATCAGTTTGTTCCATTTGGATTTCTGCTCCTTTTGTAGCAACACCTAAATTAGCATATGGATTACTTAATTTACCACTTAAGTCTTTAGCTAAAGAACTTAAATCTTTAAAATTATCATATGGATTGATTATTTTTTGTCTACTTTTTTCTAAGCTATTTAATTCGCCCCTTAATCTTCTTTTTTCTCTAGCTGCAGCTCTTTGTTGTCTTCTTGCTCTAGCAGCTCCAAAAATACCTTTTACAAGAGATCCTACAGCTGATATACCAGCTGAAGCTATCCCTGCTATAGCTAAAGGAGGTAAGCCGAGTTGCATGTTTGGATCTAATCCATTAAATAATAATTCTAATATATATTCCATGTTAATTAATATGATGATTCTACAGTTTCGGATGATACTGCAAATAATTCTTTTCTTTCATTTGCTACATTACTTAAACTAAATTTAACTGTACTAAAAAATCCTTTAATACCAGTCATATTGTTTCCAAATACTACTTCGCCAGCTGTGGCAGAAGAGTTATTAAGTATGTTTGCAAAATATTTATTTTCTTTTCTTTTAAAACTATTAGTAAATAGTTCATTAGAAAAATCTGTTAATGATGTTGGTAGTATATATTTAGATACTGGAACTAAAGCCGTATCCCCTGAACTTGCATTAAGAGAACTTACTGTCCAATCTCCACTACCTTCATAATTTATTGTTTGAAATACTTTAACCGTTGATGGTTGAGCATTTAAAACTACTGTTACTGTTGAATCTGAAACAACATCATAAAACTCACAATAATTTGCAGATCCATAATGTTGATATAGCTTACCTGTATTAGTTGTAAAAAACGTAGATGATAAACTAAATATCCAAGATGGTTTATATGTTAATCTACTAGCCCAACCTTGTACGCTTTCATCAAACGATAAAGTATTATAACTTGATGCTGTTTGTATAGATAGAATATAGTTTTTAGTGTGCATATCCCATCCGCCTACAACTTTAGTAACAGCTGTAGATGTTAAGTTATCTCTAAAGAAATCATGCATACCATAACCAGATATTTCTATAATTTCTCCAGCGCTTGATAATCTAAGTACACAACCTCTTTTTCTATCTGTAAAGTATTTTCTATAACCATATATAGCAAAACTTGTAGGATCAGTTGATATACCATATTCTCCAGCATAAGGAACTATTTGACCTATGACTAAATTAGAGCTTGTTACAGCTGCATTGCCCTCTGCAGAGTATATAGCATCTTTATCTATTAAAGCTCTATTAACTTTGTCTTCTTGGAAAATAATTAAATTTGTATCTTCTGCATATAACTTTTGTATTGACCCTTTTGCAGGATCTACTGATCTTGTTATATCTTCACCTACTGAAAATTCGTTTGTTTGGTTTATACCTGTTCTAGAATTAAATACGCCTGAATAAATCATTGTATTAAATCTATTTTGATTATTAGGATTATCCTCAACAATATGAGCTTTTACACCTAAATCAGTAATAGTGTTATTATAACCGCCTCTAATCCTAGCTTCTTCAACATACCAATCATTAGCATTATCATTATTATATGCTTGTGGTACATTCGCATAAGGTGCTGTAGGTTGCGGATTTGCATCCACAACATTAGATAATTTCTTCAACCAATATGAGTTAAAATATTTTAATTCTAATGTAGCAGCCATATTCTTTTATTATTACTTATTTTTTATCATTATTACACCCAGCCGGTTGCACCTGGCATTGGTTGTGCGCAAGTAGTAAATCCACTTTGACAAGCAACTGCATATGCACCAGAGTTACATATTTTTTCTGATATACTTGGCGCTATTTTTACACCATCTGTACCAAACTTAGCTGATACCTTAATTTGATCAAAAGGCTCTGTTGAAACTGTATCCGTATTAAATGTTCTAAACTCGTTAGCATTAGGGGTTACTGGACTTGTTAAGCCAACATTACTATAAAATAAATCTACATATTGAGCATAAGGTATTGGTGCATAATAATGTGTAGAGTTTGTAGCAACGCAACCATAAGAAGTTTGTGTAGCAGAAACATCATATTTGTATGCCTTAGGTGTTCCACTATCTTGAACATTAGCATTATTTTCAATTACACAATCACTGTAATATAAATCATTAGAATTTACCCAAGCACACACCGCATCTGCATTTACTAAAGCTTGTTGTGTTATTAATTCTGTAGCACAAACTGCATATTCGCCTACTTCATCAAAAGCAAAAGCTGAAGAAGCTTGTTTACCAACTGCATCACCTGCATCAAAAGTACTATTTATAAGTTGTCCTGTAGCGGCAACTGGATTTTGATCAAAGTTATTTATATCTGCTATTTGATTCCACGTGTTAGTACCATTAGGATCTCTATAATATACTTTCCATATAACGCTTGATTCAGTAAAAGAAAAACCTAATGAACTATTATTAGTAAAAGATTGTTGTATTATACATTGAAACACTACTGTTCCTTGCGATAATGCACCACCTATTTTAAATCCACCACCTTGTGAAAAACCTGATTGAGCAGCTGTAGGCGTAACAGGTAAATCATTAGAAGCTAAAGTACTGTCACTAAGATACCAAACTCCAACAACTGGATTAGTATTTATAGGTGCAGATAAATAATTTACACCCGGATTACCAGCACTACTATTTATTTTACAAGTTGATTTAGCGCCGGCATTAATAGCTGTAGCACCAACAGTTATTTTTTGAGTTTTAGTAACGCTTAAACTACCTGTTTGAGCAACACCATTTAAAACAGCATCTTCTATTTTTAATGTTAAAGTGTAAACACCAATAGGGGTATTACTAGATTTCCAAATTTTACCTGTTGTAGATTCTATACTAAAATAATTATTAGTGTTGCCAGCAGTTATACTATATAACAAATCATCTGCATTATTACTATTAGAGCCATTATTACCATCTCTTGTAACTATTGGGCTACCTACAGAATTTCCTGCATCTACAGCAACTGTTACATCTGGTAAACTTCCACCAGCAGTAAACTCAGGAGCAATATTACCTAAAGATCCTGTAGCTGTTACAGTACTAGTATCACCAGCGTTTGTTGTAAATGTAAATGAAAAAGTATATACATCTTTTGTAGAACTATCATCTCTAAAAACAAATTGATTATTTGCTGTTTGTAATTTATATCCTGTTCCTGAAGTTATTAAATTAAACTCCGCTGTTCTAGTCGTATCAGTGCCATCTTTAACAACCATATTTACACTTGAAATATCTGTATTAGCAAAGTTACTACCTTGGTTATTTTGTGGGTAAAATACACCGGTTAAATCAGTGCTTGCGGCCATGTTTTCATTTTGTGAATAGGACATGTTAGACAAAGCAGCTACTCCATCGAAGCCTGTTTCTACATCTGCATTTAAATCTGCTATTAAGCCTGTTGTAGATGTTTCATAAAATAATTGTAATGCCGATTCTGTAGGCTCAGTTTCAGCTACAGATAATTGTGGAACCATTGTAGCGTCTGTTATTCCTATTGTAGTAGTTCCTGAATTTAATGTTGCTAACCTAGCTATTAAAGGATTTGTGTCTAATTGATAAAAATTAGTTGGCGTAGTTATTTCACTTGTAGCCATTTTTAAATCATCAGCATCAGCTATAGTATCTGCAGTCATTGCTAAAGGTAGTACTTGAGTACCGCTAACATTTACAGGGAAAAACTGTACATTATCTGCAACTGTATTATTTACTCTACCGTATAATCTTACTGAACTTCTAAATTGTTTTTGTTCTGGCCCTACTTCTGATAAGTCTCGAGGAACTTTATTAATATTATCATTTAATAATACAACATGCCCTGTTTTGCCATCTTCATTAGTGGGGAATGTTACACTGCTTTGACCAGGATAGCCATCTAAAAATCCTGGAAAATAACAATTATAATAATCTTGTTCTTGTTGTTTAACAACTATTTTATAGGAATACCAACCTAAAGGATTGTTAAGATTATATGCAAACTTTATATCTGGGTTATTTAAGTTTGATAAATATAACTCATTGTTTATTTCCCCATCTGTGGTAACAGTATAAGCTGGTCCACCAGTAACATTTGTTACTTTTACAAAATCAGTATATTCGCCTCTTAAATATGAGTTAGTTACAGGTATACCGCTAGTATCACCACCATTTAAAGTAAAAGTATAAGTGTTATTATTTATTGTTGTAGCAACACCTGTTGTGTTAAAACCATTTGATATAGCGTCAGCATATAAACCAGGAACACCTGTATTAGTATTTTTAACACTTGTAATAGAGCTATTGATTACAACTTTTAAAGCATCTCCCCACCATTCTTTCAAGTTTTGTGTACTTGATCTATATGGGTGATAAAAAGTTGAACCACCAAAAAATGTTCCACCTACGCTAACACCATCATCTACTGAAGATAAAATTACTGATGATTGTCTTCCAAATTTATCCGCTAATATAAAACCAACTTGATAATTTCTATTTTGTTTTAATGTGTGATTAGGGTATTCTGCCCATGTTTCAAAAGCAGTCGAGCTTTTTGCATTAGCTCCTACATTATAATTTAATGAAGCAGGAGGTGTATGTTGACTTTGGAAATTACCATATATTACTCTGTTGCCCGACACTTCTTGAGCTAAAGCTTTAACAGGTACTTTGTCATATACTCTTACTGTCTGTCTTTCAGGAAGTGTTTTATAAGGTTTTCTGGATTGATAATCGTATGTATAAGTGCTAATAGCTGTAGATAAATCGCTAGTTTGAACCGTATCTAATACTTTAACTGCCCTACCATCAGATTCTTTATATAATATATCTATTTCAGTTATTTTATATGTATCAGCAGCTTGATCTCCTAATTTAGTTTGTACATCTGGAAGAGGTATTATTAATTCTACATTTTGTACCCCATTTTGCATAAAATCTAAAATAGTACTTCTATAAGCGGCATCTTCATTGCCATCTAAAAAATAACCTTTTTGTTGTGGAATAAAGGCAGGTTGACTAAAAGGAGCCATTAATGAATATTCCTCATCATCAAATTTAAATCTATAACTAAATCTTACAAATAAATCTTCTAAAAAATCTGGATCACCAGGCCAATCAACACCCCCATTAAAATCATAAGTAATATCTTTACCCGTCATTGTTGTTGCCAAAAACTTAACTGTATCAGTAGCTAAAACAGCAGAAGCAGGAGCAGCATTTAAAGTTACTGTAGTACCTGATATATTGCTTACATATAAATATTCTGAAGCTGCAATTTTAACAGCACCAGCATTTGTAGTAGCTACAACCAGCATACCTTTTTTAATATTAGCATTTGATTGTGCTAAAGTTAATGTTGTTGATGGAGGACAAGTGGCACCTGTTACCTCAACAGTTTTTAATAATGTTAAAGCTTGATAAGGATTATATTTAGCAACTGATATTTGATTTTCTTTTGTATAATAACCTAAAGACTTTGTAACATTTATTTTTCTAGGTTGATTTAAATTATCAGTCCAAAATAATAAATTTTCTACTAAATTAATACCTGTAATTACATTATTTTTACTAAAATTTAAGAAACTACCTTCTACTAATTTTGTATAAGTATTATTAAAATATTTATATATATAATGAACAGCATTATCTGTTAAAAATAAATATATAGTACTATTATTATCATCAGCAAAATAACCAATAACTTCTAAATTAGCATTACCTAAATCAGTTCCTGGGACTAAAGTATTACCTAATACATTTTCTAAAGCGCCTATATCATCAGCTTCTGATTTACCTACAGATATATTCTGCGCATCACGATATTCACCATTAGGTACTAGTCTATCATCCAAGTCTTTATTCATCTTGGACTTTAAGAAACTATTTTTAATTTCAGCCATATTTAATATTTAATCCATTTAGATTTATTCCTCATTACTTGAACTATTTGATCAAGTTTAATATTAGATAATCTAATTTTAGCATTTCTTAATTTAGCGCTTCGTTCTCTTTTAAATCTTTGAACGATGTATTCTTGTACACCTACGCTTGTAGATAATATTGAGTATAATATATGAGCATATAAAGCTTCCTCTGCCATTTTAGGTATCTTCGCATCTAAATCATAAGCATTACCATCTGATATATATTCTAATGTTATAAGTTTGTTCTTTAAATCACTTGAAAAAGCAAATAAACCTTTTCTATCATCAATTATAAACCAACCATTTCTTTGACTTGTTTCAGGATTTAATCCATATCTTTGGCCTAAAGCGCCATCATAATATGTTTTCCAATATATATCCGCTATTTCATAGTCATTTATATAAGCTCCACTTATTCTTCTTGGGTCATTAGCATCCCATTTTTTTGTTATTAAAGATGTACCTTCTAAATTAGAATTACTACTATCTTGAGTTGGTACGCCTAAATCATCTTGAACTGGTGCTGAATATGGTCTTAGTGTTAATTCATTTGCAGGAAATATAGTATGTAAAACACCCAAATTATCCGGATATGCTAGTCTAACATAGTTAACATAATCTTGGGGTATAATAATCGAAAGACTATCAGGGACTGTTAATTCTTGTGATCTTACACTTTTTAGTGTGTCATAACTAAATTCTTGTAATCCACGTTTTGCATGAAATATTACATCAGTTCTTTTTACACTAGGTATTAATTTTCCAGGTCCTACGTAAGCTATTAAAAAATTATTAATAATATCATCTAATTTAGTATACTCATAACTACCGTGCATATCCCATAATGTATCTTCATTCATTTGAATTTTAAGATAATTACCGGATGTTAGTGATGCGGCTACTGTAATTATATTATTACTTTCTGTCCAAGGGCTAGCAAATTGAAAAGTTAATACATCTAAGTTATTTACTTGAACAGCTAGATTATCAACACATGTAAAGTCTGCATTATTATTTATTGTTTGTATCACGCCTACTAATGATCCATCAGCTTTTAAAATAGTCATTCCAGCCAATATATTATTATTACCCGGATTTATAGTTACATTTTTTTGGTTTGTAAGTTTTTGAGCATTTGATGTCCCATTTGTTGCTGTAGCACTAGGTGTTAATTCAGTCCACGTATTTGCATTAGCACTCGTAAAAACTTTAAAATTATTTAAATTATAACTATTAGCTGCAGGATCCGAACTACCAAATACTAAATTTGTGTCAAATGTACTTGTAAAAGTTTGTCCAACTCCAGTAGAACCTATTGTAAACTGCTGTGCTCCAGCGTAATATTGTCTGTTAGTTTCGGTGATTAAACCGCCATTAGGTATAGGCATAATTTATTAACTTTTTTGATTTATATTTTCTTGTTGAATTTGCGAAGCCGCCACTTGTATTACTTCTGGATTTCTAATAACAACTCCAGCATATAACAATATTTTTAATATTAATTCAACTTGTTCGCTAGCGTGTAATTCAAAATTACAAGATGAAGTAGGTTGAAAAATATACTGTGCTCCAGAGGTAAAAGACCATATTG
>Ga0208159_1000384_pt1 | contig 18125 bp, 15 predicted proteins | sample 9_EtaG_FD_184082 | JGI IMG/M metagenome (GOLD analysis project Ga0208159, IMG submission 184082) | Marine viral communities from the Subarctic Pacific Ocean - 9_ETSP_OMZ_AT15188 metaG (SPAdes) (version 2) | ecosystem: Environmental > Aquatic > Marine > Oceanic | place: Pacific Ocean | collected... | reverse complement strand
GGTACAAAATATCCTGCAGTTTGGATGAGATACTCTGACTCTGAAAAAGCTGCTAGAGGTATTACATGGGAAGACCCACCTGCATCAGAAGCACCTTACGATAATCGTTTTTATTGGGGTAGGGAAACAGATGGAACGCTTATACCAAAATCACTTACAGATGTAAACGAAGTTGATAAGGACGGTAATGCAATTATTGACCCTGTTACAGACAAGCAGCTTGTAACAAAAGGACTAAAGACAATTTACACTGAACAAATAAAACAAACTGCTAATTATAAATTATCTACAACAGATTGGTATATTACACGTAAAGCAGAAGATAGCACCACAACAATACCCAGCGCAGTGTCTACATATCGTGCTGCTGTTCGCACCAAATCTGGACAGATAGAAACATTGATAGCAGATGTGGCTGACCATGCAGCGTTTATGGCTTTGTTTGATGTGCCGATGGATAATCAAAAACCACCACAGCCAACTGGCAACGCTCCGATTAATGACTGGCCTGATGAGCTATAGTATGAAACCAGATGATTTTATCATAGCTACTGGCGGTTTGTCCGCACCGTTCTGGTTACCCGTACTTAATCAGTGGATAGCGTTAGCAGTTGGTATCTTGACAATAACGTATTTAGTTATTAAAATAATTAGTGCAACAAGGAAGTAATTATGGCGGTATACACTGGCTCTGACCCGCTACAGCAGAACGACCCAACCCCTAATATGCCTCGAGCTGCTGTCGCTCCAAACCCCGGAAACATATTTGCATTTAAAGCAGATGGAACACGAGTTCAGGTAGCTAACAATTATTTTACAGCGCAGACAAACCCAGCTAATCAAGGCAATCAGGGAAACACTAACATGGCAAAAAAGCCTCCAAATCAAAAAACGACTAAGGGTAAAACTGGTAAAGAACTAGAAGAAGCTACGATTGCACAAGAAGCGCAACAGGCTGACCTAGCTGAATCTACTTTACCTACCGGCGCAGAAATAACTGTTAAAGAGCAGAAGGTACAAGCTAATGAACTTCTGTCTCAAAATACTATCGGTACTGCGCCACAAGTAGCACCGGCTGTTCCTGTTACTGCTCCTACACAACAAGACCCAACGCCATTTCAAGCTGCCACATATCAAGCATCACAAGCTGCTCCTCAAGTTGGTAAAGCTCAAGCAGCTCAAGGTCAACTTTCTCAAGATGCACAGATGCAAGCAGCACAAGGGCAGGTTGGACAACAGAGTATAGCGAAAGCAGCAACACAAGAGTTAGACCAAAGAGCCACAACTCAGTACCAACTTGGTCAGTTGATGAACTCTATAAACTCAGGTGGACCTCTTCCACCGTGGGCTTCTCCCGCTGTTCGTCGTGTCAATGCAATCATGCAACAGCGCGGATTGGGTGCGTCCAGCATGGCTGCAGCAGCAATTACACAGGCCGTCATGGAGTCTGGTATACCGATTGCACAAGCAGATGCAGATAAATATGCTACTATACAGCTACAAAACTTAAACAACGAACAACAAGCTGCATTACAGAACGCTGCAACGTTTGCTGCAATGGACATGGCAAACTTAAACAATCGTCAACAAGCCGCTGTAAGCAACGCTAAGGCTTTTCTGTCTATTGACTTACAAAATCTTACAAACGAACAACAGTCAAACACAATTACGTATCAGTCAAAGGTAAGCGCACTCGTATCGGATGCTGCTGCTCAAAACGCCGCAAAACAATTTAATGCAAAATCTGAAAACGACATACAAGAGTTCTTTACCGAACTAGGCGCAAATATAGAAACAGCAAACATACAACGTTCGATTGCTGTGCAGCAATTTAACACATCTCAATCTTCTGCGCTTGAGCAATTTAACGTACAGATGGAAGCAAATTATGAACAATTTAATGCAAACATGCGTCTTGAAATTGACCAGAGTAACGCTATCTGGAGACGCAATGTAAATACACAAAACACGGCAAATCAAAACGAAACAAACAGACAGAACGCTCTTAATTTACTTGGCATCCAGCAGAACGCACTAAACAATCTATGGCAGTTGTATCGAGACAAAGCTGCGTGGGCTATGCAAATATCTGAGAACGACAAAGACCGCGCACACAACGCAGCAATGCAAGCAGCATCCTTCAGTCAAAACGCTTCGTTGTACGATGATAAATTTGACGATTTCTTGATTATCAAGGCAATCGATAACATATTTGGGGGGTAGAAGACATGAGTTGGTTATCAAAAGCAGTAGGTGGAAATACACTAAAGTTAGGTGCAACCATATTAGGTAGTATGGTTGGGAAAGAATACCTGTTTGGGGAAACCGTTGATGGTAAATACAGTGATGAAAGTATCATAGGAAGTGGATTCAACAAGCTAGGTATCCCGGCATTTGGTAGTACTAAGGTCGGTTCGTTTCTGTCTCCTATATTTGAAGAAGGAAAAGACCTTATTAATTTTGGAACGGAACTAGCAGAGGGGAAAAGAAGAAGTTTACAATTTGAAGACTTGCCCACCGTCCCTCGAATATCTGCGTCTGGTGTAAATACAAACACTAATTTTCAAGCGGGTAGAGCAAGGATGATTCCTTTAGGTAACAACGGCAGAGTAAACAGCGCACTAGCCAATCCTCGCGTACAAAACTATCTAGCTAAACGTGCTAGAATTATGGGTTTACCATCCATTCAAACAGCTAATCCAACAGTCACTTCTAAGGCATCACTTGCCAGCACAACCTCCGCAAGACGCCGCGCACGTGCCAAACTAACAGGATAAATTATGCAAGATAAAATTACCGCACTTGCTGCCCCACCGGGCAACTCTCTTACTGGACCACCGGGCAAGTGGGCATGGGAACAACCTGCTCGTTTTGCTAATCCTGATGATGCGATTGACCACGTTACAGAAAGCATCGGAAACGGTCCTGCACGAGGAGACATGTTAAAGTTAATGTTGGCTGGCATCACTATTGAAGAGTTGGTGGACCAAGTTGCTTTTAAAGGGTTTATGTCAGGTGCGTTTACTCCAGATGTGGCTGAATTAATTAAGCCAGCAGTTGGTGTGTTTTTGTACGACATGGCTGTACAAGAAGGGTTCGAGCCTGTGATGTTCGTACAAGAAGAGGAAGACCCAGAGGGGAATGTGAAAGAAGGTGCGTTCTTTAATATTATGCAGCAACGTAATCCTGAGTTGTATTCTGCTATGGAAGAAGAAAGAAACAAAAAATTACGCATGAATTACGAAGAAGAAAACAACTTTAGAATTGATGTTTCTCCACAGGGATTTATCGCTACTGAACAGCAGGAGCAGGAATAATGGCTGATTTGTTTTCACTTGGGTTGTACGCTCTCACTGCAAACTACGGTAAAAAACGCAGAGTTAAAGCTGCCTCTGATGCTGCTGAAGCAGAGAAAGCACAAGAAAAAGAAAAAATTGATTATCAACTTGAAGCAGATATTAAAAAGAAAAAGGCAGAGCAGCAAGCTGTAGATGTTTCTAAGGAACGAGAAGTAAGACTTCAACAAAGCAGGGGTCTGTATTTAAATAGAGAAACAGGTGATGTGCAAGAACTAATAGTTCTTCCGGGAGCCAAGCCACTTTCGGGATATGAAAAAGTTGCAGGGGTTTCCGCTAACGGAGATAGTTATATTTTTGCTCATGAAGTTAAAAACAAAATGAATCAGGAACCTGTGGGAACACAACTTTTTTCTGGCCTTGATTTGAAAAATAATCAAGTTATTGGAACTAAAAAAGAGTTAGATAAATTAAATTCTAATTGGAACCGAGGTGGTTTTGCTCGTCAGGTAGGGCATATTAAACCTGACGGTACAAGGGAAAGATATAGCGTAGAGGACCAAACAGCCGCGTTTGGAATGGCTGTTGATAGAGGTTACAGAGTAGGTGACAAAATGTATACTCTTGCCCAACGACCACAAGCTGTAACAGAAGCCATACGCACAGAGGGTATTCTTCAATCTTACACAGCTAACATAGATGCTAATATGCGTATTATTGGTCAGCCAAAATTCATAACAGAAGAGTTTGACAGGGATGCTCGTAGGGGAAACCCTCTGTACGACGTTATTGTTCCTGCGGTATTTAAAAATAACAAAAAGATATCAGATAGTATAAAATATTCAAAAGTTGGTTCTGACCGTTTAACTGAACTAGAAGCACAACATGGCGCACAAAGCATAGTTAAATTAAAGTACAACACGTACAAAGATTCAAAAGGTAAAATTATTTCAGAACGTACAACGTTATCAGAAAGAATAATTCCAGAGGCATTGGAATACGAAGAAATTACTTACGAATGGCTAATGACAAATTCCGAAGGTAAGGTACAAAGGAACAGTGCTTCAAGCTTTAAAGATATGGAAAATGAGTTGGCACAAAATGGTTTAGATATTGCCACACACGACTATACTAAAATTAAACAAAAGTACAAAGGTTCTCAAAAGCTAGGCGACCCTGAATCTGAATTTATACAAGGTAAGGAAGAAAAGAGGGCGATTGCTACTGCTGTTAACAAGGCAACAGGAGAGACAGTTAAAGTCTTTGCAGATGATGCGTCTGATTTTAAAACATCAGTATTTACAAGCGTTTTTGAAGACATCACTGTCATTGGCAAGGGACAAGTTGGCGTAGTAAACGGCACTCCTTCTATTGTTGGTCCTATTGACCGGGATAAAACTGAAACTACAGCAATTCGTGTTAACGGGGAATTAAAACTTCTTAATGACTCTTCTCTTACAGCAGAGGATAGAGCAACAGCAACAGAACTTATAGATGTAACCGTCGAACAAGGCACAGGTAAGATATTAAAAAGCAGCCGACCAAACGCATCAAATTACAGTACTATGGCTAGTAAAGTAAACGGACACATGGAACAAATGCCGTTTATAGAAAACGGTAAAGTTGTTTTCTTTGGGGGTATAAAACAAGACAGTATTCCACAACAACGTGCTACGATGGTACAAAAACTTACTCCGTCTCGTATTGAAAAAATAAACACTCGTGAAGGACATGCAGAAGAATACGTTCGAACTTTTGCACCTGTGCTATTCTCTTTGTACGAACAGAAAAAAACTAAGTTAGAAGAAGAGCGTCGTAGAAACAATGCCTTGAATAGAGATGCTGCAATTCCCCCTCAAGAGTTTAAACCTTTGGTAGAGGAAGTGTTTGATACTACAAGACCGATGCTTGAAATTAAAGGTATGCGTGAGGCTCTTGAACAGTATGATAAGGTCAGCTTTGAAGATGCGTATACAAATATGCAACAGTTTATTTTTAGCAACACTGACCCTGCTTTAGGTGAAGCAGCCGAAGTAATTGTTCTGGCTGAAGATTACGCACTGACTCCAAATCAAACGCACATTCAACCTGTGCATAATCAAAAAGTACGTTTGATTCCTACTTCTGTTCCAGCAGCACAAAAAGATAACTATAGCTATTTGCAATCTCATTACATGCAAGTACAGGGTTTAAATGACATACGACACGCGGGTCCAGCTATGATGCTTATGTTTGATGTAGAAAGAAGTCCTGTTGACGGAGTAACCCCTATAGCCGAACCTAACGGTATAATTAGGTACAGTGACATTCAAGCCATACCTGAAGCGTACAGAAGTCTAAGAAACTTAAAAACTCCTGATGGTAATAGTACATACATGGACCTTTTCGTCGCGTGGTCAAATGGAGTTAATTTAGGTGTTCAACCTGAAGATGTAAGATTCTTTGCAAATAAAATTGTAGGTGCAGCAGATTCTTTTGAAGACCTTGTAGAAACTCAACAGCTCTGGATTACCTCTCGCAAATCAAAGGCAAAGGGTGGCCCCGGCGCATATTTGTCCCCAGAATTTCAAGACGCACTATTAGAATTTCAACCCGGCATGGGTGGCCCGGGTGAAAAACGTTTCTTTGCGGGTATAGAAATGAGAGATAGTGCGTTTGCTGCTTTGAGTACTGCTAATTCTTTTTTAAGTACTTACTATAACATAGACAGAAACACAGGCCGCGCTACCTTACTTGACGCTACAGGCATTGCTAATTTTAGATTACAGGCAGCTGACCTACCTTTTGTTGCAAGTGGATTAAAGGGAGTAGTTTTAGATTTCTTGGGTGGGTCTGGTACAGCTAACGCTACACAGCTACTATCTGGATTAGATTCCTTTAAACAGTCTATTGGTCTAGCCACCACTGGGAGACATCAAAATTTAACAACGGGAAATACGGGGAACACAGGCAGAGACCAAATTGAAAAAATTGTATCTGAAATGGCTGCAAAAGTAGATGCAGCTTCTCGTGGTATGTCCCCTGAAGTAAGACAGAATTTAGCTGCTCGTCAATTTTATCTTGTTACTTTAGCTTATCAGATATCCGCAGCCGTGCAGGGTGGCACAGGGGGTCGTACGATTTCTGACCAAGACGTTGCCTTAATTCTTAACGCACTACGTCAAGGATTTTTAACAAGTGCAGAGACACAGGTTGCCACGATTGAAGCAGCACGAGACTTAATTAAAGATATGTACACACGTGCAAAGTATCAAACATCTACTGACGGTAGGGAAAGGGCTGCTTACAACACGGCTGTTGCACTTAGCATGGCTGCAGACAGCGTGTACCATATCGATATGGGAGTAAACTACGCAGTTAACTATATCAATACAAAAGGACAAAATCCTCGTTCTCCAAAACTTGACCCAGATGACCAGTATTTAGGTTTAACTGAAGATGTGTTCAATGAACGATTGAACGAAGAATTGCAAAAAGCAGCAACGAGACTAGGCGTGACTGTTGACGACCTTACTGATTCACAACGTCAAAGAGCAGAACGAACTTTTAAATTTAAAGTAATGAAAAGTAACGAAGAAGGCGGTTCTATCTAATGGCGGAAGATACTAAACAATCTAACATAGGCTTGCAGATGTCCACATTGATGCCGTCAGCGTCTCCTATAGGTGTATTTTTGCAGGCAGATTCTTTGCGTCGAGAAGAGCAGAAGAAAAAACAGGAAGCGGTAGAAGCGTCTGGCGTACTTACTGACCAGATTGAAACAGAAATGGCCCCCACCCCGATACCGGGTACAGACATAAAGATACCGGGCATGGGGATGGTAACCAAAAGAAAAGTGCCTGTAGATTGGACAAAGGTAAAATTTAGGGAAAAAGTAGGTATTTCAAACGTACTTAACTTGGATGACGAAGATTACGTAACCAATCAATTTATGACTTGGGATGCTGTAGAAAATCAAGACGGCGAAATAGAAATGCTGCCTGATACTTTTGAAGAACGTGTAGAGATGATGAATCAGTTTGGTGCAGTTCGCGCCATTACACAAGATGCTCAATACGTAGATTTTCCGTTTGAAGAAGCGACTGCCGAACTAACAAGGATTCCTGATTCAATAACCGTACCCGGTCCATTCGGTGTAGGCGAGATAGAAGTAAATTACAAGGACATGTCTGCATCTGCGTACAACCGTTTAGCATACACTAACAGAATTTTTAGTATGGCACTAGGTGCGAATCAAGACGAACCGGGAGCGGAAGTCATTCGGGCTATGCATGCACAACACCTGAATGAAAAGTTATTACGGCAAAACGTGCCTGCCCGTGCCAGATACTTTATAATTAATGACGGTCTTGAAAATATTGCAATCGAAGAAGCAAAAAGAATAGGTACGCTTGCAACTGAAACATTCGGTAGAGGCACAATAGAAGGTGGTCTGTACATGGTCGGAGAAATTGCAGGTTGGTTTGGTGACGGCATAAATACATGGTACAACGAAGACATCTCTTCTTACACAGGTCGACAAGCTTTGCTAGACATGTGGTGGAAACCCGCCTCTCAAGAGCTTCAAGATGAATGGGCATCACGTGGGATTGACATGGACCTTTCTACAGCAGAAGATTTGGCTCGTGAGCAAACGGGCTTGCCTGCTTTTACGGCACGTCTGTTTCTTGAAATGAACGCACCCAACAAAGTATCTAATTTCTTTACCACGGCAAACGCAAAGTACATGCACTCTCAGTATCGTGCGTACGTAAAGAAACAATTTGAATTGAGTGGTGGAAAAGAAATACCTGAAGAGAAACTTATTAAAGGATTTATAGACCAATTCAGAGCAGGTAATTTTGGTATACGCAAAGGGATACTTCGTCAAGGGAATGATAAGTTAGATAAAATTACGGGTGAACGTTTAGCTAGAGCCTTTCAGGTAAATGATGCGTCTCTTCCACCAAAAATGCGTGTAGAAGTTGTGCAACAAACAGACCGTTTGTCTGCTCTAGCTGACCAACGCACTCGTTTAGTAAAACAAAGAAACAATCCTGAAACGTACAGTCCTGATTTAGACGAGAAGATTAGAAACATCGATTCTCAAGTAGATGAAATTAGCATTTCCCTAACTGGAATACAACGCAGAAGCGCAGTTCCTAAATTTATCAGAGACTACAACATACAAGACAGGTATGTTTTGGCAGGTGCTGCATCTGTAGGATTCTTCTTTGAAGAGGCATCTATGATGGACAGAGACTTAGGGGCTTTAATTGGTGTAGGCGCAGGATTTTTTACAAGTTACGTCAGAGGAAAGGTTCCTGCCGGTATAGATTACTTAAAAAGCAGCGTTACTAAAGATACACGAAAACGGACAGAATTACTAGTAAGCCACTTTCAAAGAGCTGCACCAGAAATACGCGACATGGCTGTAGAACATGCTCGTCGTATTGACCTATACAGAACAAAACTTGAAAATGCAGGTGTAGATGCAGCTGTTCTTGATGTAACGTTGCCAGTTTTGACTGATATTGTTACGCTACGACATCTTCAAGATTCAATATCTAAAACTGTAGCTGTAAAAGATACAATTAAGGGCAACCAAGTTAAACAGCTTCAACAGATACGTGTGCTAGGTGAGCAGTTAAACAGTGAGTTGGATAGGATTTTAAAGCAAATGGAGTCCACCGGAAACGTGGACGAAGTATTTTTTGAAACAATTAAGCGGTATCACGAGGATGCTAAAGTTGAACAACAAAACTTAAAAACACTTCTTGATGTAGTATCCAAAGAAGGTGTAGGTGGATACTTGAATGTTTTGCATGGTAACTCAGGTGTACTTTCCCCAACTTCTCCGGGGGGTCGTCCTGATATTAGTGACCACATGACGTTTGATGATGCTATGACAATTCTTCGTGAAAAGAATTTAATCGACATGAACGCAGTTCCCGCACCTGAATTTCAACAGCATCTAATCAACACGTACGGACCAATCACTCAACTTATAAAAAACAAAGCGGACGAACTGAAGTTACAATTTGGAGCAGGAGAGGAAGCACGTGCGTTCTTACAAACAAAAGACAATCCAGATGTAGCAATGAGCGTGGGTCCGTTAGGGTTGTTTGAAATGCACCTTGTTTCTCGTCACGGTAGAGCAAAAGAAGTTGCATCAAAAGATTTTGTATTTTTAAAAAGTGATAATGCTGTATTTTTAGATAGTACTAATCAGCGCATCACAACATCTCCAACTGTTCCTGTTTTGGATGTGATACTAGATTTGACAACTCTGGACTATCCTGCAACTGGACCTCTAGTAAGAGGGCAAGGGAAGGGTATGCGTCCGGGAGATATCAAGGCTATAGACGACACTCTAGTTGAATTAACATCTGCGTTTTTTACAAATGCTGCTCTTGATGCAGGGAAGGATGTAGACCAATACATCGCTATACTTGTAAAACAAGCAAAGAAAGAAGGGACAGATTTTCCTAAAGGCAGAAACAAACAAGCTATTCTTGCACAAAAATTAATTACAGACGCTGCAGAAAATGACCAACACCTGCCTTTCTTTGACATGGACCCTATACAGTTTGCAGAATTAGACCGTTTTGTAGCTGCACTTCGCTTTAAGTATAGAGATGATGGCGCAGTATCAGGTAAGTTAGCCAACACTTCTAAATTAGTAGAGAGCAAGTACGGTGACTTTGAAGTCATAGATGCAGATGGAAATGCTCGTCCGTTAGGCAACCTTCGTGTATTGAATCAACAAACGGGAGAAATTGAAGGTACACTACCTGAGATTATGGAACGTGGCAGAAGAGCGTGGCGTGAGTACAAAGAAAACTGGTACGATTTACAGGAAGGAGCCTTTGTTCCGCGTTTGATGTCGTGGGGAAAGCAGCGTGTAAATGAGAAGGGAGTTACCAACGATAACCCATCAGGCAAGGCGTACGATAAAGCAATCAACAACTGGATGACATTAGACGTGCTGACAAACCCACAGTCTGCAGAAAATATAATGCTGTCTATAAATAGAACGTTGGGTAGCTTTCAAGTTACTAAGGGCAATGTTAGAGGTCAGGGGGCTGGTAGGCCCATAGGTTACAGACTTGTACAGGGCGACATTGACACAGAGACATTCCGTTCTTACTTTTCAGCTTTTGTGGGTGAAAAATTAAAAGAGATGATGGAAAATGGCGCAACTATGCAGGACATGATGGCAGCAGCCAGAAAAATTGAAGATAACTTTAAAATGTTAGACGCTAACGGTAGGGAAATTTCTTTAATAAATCCGACTAAACACATGGATGATACGTATGGTTCTTGGCAAAGTTCTGTATCAGCAGAGGCGGCTAAAAAAATAGAAAAAGAAGTAAGTGCAGAAATTAACACTGCAATCGATAAGTTTGCCGCTCCCGCAAAGAAAAGAAAAGAAAATTTAGATGAGGCGGTATCGTTTTTAAGGGGTATGTTGCCCGACGTAAATAGCGCGGATGACATTGGAAGTATTATTTTAGATGGGGGTACTAGCCGATACAGGCAAATCACAGCAACTCTCTCTTCTTTAGATACAATGGATGAAGCTGCAGCAAAACAAGTAATTAAAGATGCTGTTGTACGTCACCTTCGCAAAAGAGTATTTAAACCCACAGGTAGGAAACGTGCAGAAAGTGTTGTGTCACAAGACGAAAGTGTGCGTATAGTTGAGACAGATATAGTTGCCGAATCACGGTCTGAAATCGTACGTTTGTTAGGAGAAACTGACGAACAGCGCAAACTTATGAAAGAAATACTGGGGGATGACAGCTACGAGATTTTAGAAGCTATGTCAGGTTTCTTATCTGAAACAGAAAATACAGTGTTCAGTGGGCAGAACATATCCATAAGGGGCATACCTCGTGGCCTTTCACCGGAGAGTTTTGTTAGCCGTATGTACGCCTTTAATCGTGGCATTATCGGCGCACCTTATTTAGGTACGGAAGCTGCATTACAGGGTATAAGAAAAAAGGATTTCGAGTTCTTTATGCTTGCTCTTGAAGACATAGAAGTCGGCAGAGCCTTTGCAGAGATGGTTCGAACCGGTCGTCCTCTTGACCCTAAACGTGATGCTGCATTCAGACGTGCGCTTATCAATGCTGCAGCAAGGTTGTATCACACGCAAGGCACTGAGACAAAAGAGATTGTAGATACAGAAAACAGACGTTACACTGTAAATGCAACTCCTGCAGATATACAAAGAACAGGAAGAGAGTTCACAGGATTAAATCCAAATGAAATGCGTCAAATCGGCTTGGGTGGTGGCGCAGGTGACCTTATACTACCAAGCCTTGATATAACAGCCCCTTAATTGGAGATAAATATGAAAACGTACAATAATGGCCCACGTAAGGGTATGATGTATGGTGGCATGACTCGTCGTAAGCCAATGATGTACGGCGGCAAAGCTACTAAAAAGAAAACCCGCAGGAAAGCCTACGGGGGTGGAATGATGACTGCTACACAACAGCAGCAGAATCAAGCAAGCAACATGACATCTGGTCAGATGAACAACATGCAAACAGAAATGATGCAAACACCTAAATTAAAAATGGCAAATGGTGGCAAACTAAAGCCCCCGCCAAATCCGGGAGCAGCAGCTTTGCCAAAGAAAGTTCGTAATAAGATGGGCTTTATGGCAGAAGGTGGCGACGTTATAAGAAACGTTCCAGAAGAACTTAAAAGTGCTTACGAAATAATAAAAGGTAAGTTAGACTCTGAACTTACTAAAGAAGAACAAAAAGACTTCGATAAAATAGTTGGTGCTTTACTAAAAAGTAAAAAGAAAAACTAAACGTACTACACGTATGTCCTAGACTTATCCATCACTTCATCACCGATTGTACGCAAGTACCTAATTAGGGATGCTACACTGTGCGAACCTTCGTACTCTGGCATCCCTAAATTCATTTCGCGTTCGAAATCATCGGGGTCAACCCCATCCCACAGTATCTCTACATTGCCACTGGTAAGCAGGTTTGCTTCCAGAGAAAATAACTTAGCCTTCTTTTGTGCCATCTTTGTATGCCTTGAATACGTCTGTTGAGAATAGCTTTTGCAAACTCAATAAGTACATCCGTGCAGCACCATTGTCTCCCCCCGACACAATACGTTTGTTATCTAGGTTGTCAATGATACGCTTGAGAGACGGCACATCAAACACAAGTGTTGCAAATGTATCGCTCCCTATGCAGAGGTTGTGAAACCAGTAGTCTGCCTCTGTCTTATTTATGCCACTGGGTTTGCCGTAGCACTCATACTCAATAGCAATGTTACCAGTACGTACCCACATGTCACGTTCTGATTTGACTTCTATCTTCTTGTCTTGCAGCATATCAGCGACACGCTTCTCGCGTACCTTTCCATACTGAAGGTCTAGGTCAAACTTCTTGCGGTCTGCCACACATGGTTCAAGATTCATGAGTCTTCCCCTACGCTGCACTCAAGTCAACAACTTCACATACGCCAGCAGTACATGCCAATTCACGTGACCCTGTAGTATTATCTTCTTTTTCAAACTCTGTCAACTTATTCCAATCAAGACTAACATGCTTGTACGCTTGCTGCCATTCCAAATAGTCTTCGCGTTCTATATCCTGATACGGAGCCTGTCTATAGATGTGTTCACTATGTGGCAAGAAAGACACACCTGATGCCACGTCAAAGTTCTTGTACACCCACGCACCTACATTCATCCATTCTTCTTCCTTGACGGAGATAGTTACAGAAGGTTTGTGTTCACACCAATGCAGGGCGTACGTTTTCCACAACTCTAGCTGCTCTATGGCAGACATGTCGGTACGAAGCACTGCACCCATAGGGGATTGCATAGCAAAGCTGAACACAGTGTTTGTATCAGGTTTCGTAACGTCAGGTTCGTTGTACACCCCTGACTCCTTCATGAACTGAGTAAGAGGGTCAGAGTTACCACCACGAACAGTACGAATGTAGTAGTCGTTGTGACGAGCGTGAATACCACTAGCTGCGTCCACGAGTTGTGACACAGTACCCGACGGCTTTACACAAGTGATTGCAGCGGACACTGGGATTCCAAGCATGTTCGCATACTTCTCGTTCGTTCTTACCGCCTCTTCTTTCATCTTCTCTAGCCAGCGTTTGCTGTCTACGGTTTTGGATAGAACGGAGTGGTCCATGATACCAGTTAAGGACACGCCTAACAATCTTTCTTCCTCTGTGTTCTTCTTCCATACATTCCTCAGATATTTGAAATCAGTGAGCGTAGACTGTATTGTACCTACAATAGTGGCTATTCTCGTCTTCCTCAGCAAGTCCTCAAGGGTATCAGTAGACCTCACAACGACCTCAGAGAGGTTACAAAACTGATATGGACGCAAAATAATCTCACTGCACGGGTTTGTACCCCACATATGTCCTACTTCACGTCTGCCGTTACGTGCCACCTGTTTGTCTGCAGCTTCACGGTTAAAGATACCTCGTTCACCAGAATTGCTTTCATATAACGCAACCCACTCTCTCATAAACGTACCAATATCTGGCTTACCTTTGTAGGCCACAGAATTATTTGCCAACGACCGTTGACCATTCCGATATATTTGCTTATCCGGTTCGTCCCACCATTCTCCAGATTTAGCGTGTTGCATCTGGTCATCGTTGAGATTTGACAAGCTTATAAGTGCGCTTCTACGCACACCACCTACTACCACTACCTCACCAATCTTACACATGAGGTCATGACATTCAATAGGAAACAACTTACGTCCTGCTGCTTTTTTAAATACCTTAATAGTAAAGTTAAAGAGGTCAATTAAAGGTTGTGGACCACTGGCTCTGCCGCCCATAGTTTTCAACCGCGCACCTGCAGGGCGAATATTAGACGTATCCCAAGAAGGAATTTGTCCTGCATACAATAATGCAATCAATTCACGATAAGCTTTTGCCCATCCCGGTTTACTATCTGCTACAGTAATAACGGTGCTAGAGGTATTAAAGTTATCAGATATAACAGGTAAGTTGTTAACACATTCTCTCTCTACACTAAATCCAACACCAGTGCCACACATAAGAATGTACATACACTCATCAAACGAACGGGGACTGTCCACAGGAATGTACGAACAATTGTAACCACACACGTTATCACGAACTAATGCTGGCCCTGATGTCATCATGGCTCTCATGCTTGGCATGATTTCCAAATTTAAAATAGCATCACGTATGTCTTCTTGGTCTTTCTTTGATAGCTTATAGTTGTGCTTGCCTTGAAGTTGATTGACCATGAAGTTTACATATCGGTCAACAGTCTCGTGCCAATCTTCTCTACGTCCTTCTTCCTCAAGCCAACGAGCGTATCGTGACTTGTGTATGAATTGCTGATAAGGGCTAGGTAACATATTACTCATCTTCTTTTCTTTCCTTTGGTAAGTATACTGAAACTTCACTGCCACAGTTTGGACAGTGTAGGTCTGTAACCATAGAGAAGTACAAACTTTCCTCTTCCATGTCGTGGTCACATCCCCAGATTAATTCTGTCTTGCAATGCCAACAGTTCATTCTGTCTTCTCTTCTATTAACTTTTCAAGATACCAGTGGGCTTTTTTGAGGTCTTGTAATTTGCCTTTGTATCTGTATCTCCAGACGTACTTGATGATGTTCCCTTGTAAGTATTGTTCAAAGCCTGTACCCGTCGCCGCCCTGATTGCCTCAATGCACTCGATACCTGCCTGATTATAGTGAATTGGTTTGTTGACCATATCATAGCCGCTGTATGCCTCTTTGCCTGCTTGTTCGTTTTCTTCTATCTCTTTCATTATATTCATGTAGCTTGTCACTGCGTTTCTCCGAAATTTACTTTCACAATATTATCTTCTCGCGCAACAATCTTATTAATCGCTTCTTCCCCGTTTTTGCTTTCTGGTTTAAAAGACTCTGCCATTGCAATAAAGCTGAGACGAGCAATGCCTGCATCCCATATACGGTCAAAATCATTTTCCATTAATTCAATCATACCAGACAACATGACCATGCCAGCGGGTACGTTTTCCATATTCACGTCGCCTTTTGTTGTGTCATACGCTGTCATAGAAAACGAGTCTTCGTCTTCGTAGTTCATGATTAGATAATACCTGTCAGGTAGCAGACTTGCTGCTTCTACTTTTTTCTTTATATCATCACTCATCGTTGTCTGCCTTTCTTAACCATTCGGCTGGTATGTGTTTCTCTGACCAATCAAATCCATGTCGGATACACCAATCAGCGTACGTTGTCTTGCTTCCCCTGTATATCTTATTACGACAATTCATAAAAACAAACCTTATGTCAAGTTCAGGATGCTGCTTCTTTATCAAAATCATCTTCACTCTGTCTGGCTTAGATAACTCGCCTTTTGCCTCAACGTAGATGTCTGTCTCTGGTAGGTAAAAGTCTGGAGTGTATGTTTTAGGGTCAGGTATGTACGTCAGTCGTTTTGTTTCGTACTCGAACGGTATGTTCTTTTCTTTCAAACTACGAGCCAAGCTAAGTTCAAACTGTGACCGATACCCTGATTTTCTATTTGCAAATTTACGTTTCATACTATTAGGTTTATCGAATTTAGTCTTTGTTTTAGATACCCGGCGAGTTTTGGGGATAGTCTTTGAATAGCATCTAGTTCTTTTGTGAGCGGTGCTAGTGGTACGCAAATGTTTGCCCCTTGATTAGATAGTTGTCTTATTTTTAGTAATTCATTCTCGACGGTACGTGCGTCTCGTTCGTACGTTTCTGCACGTAGAAACCCATCATCAGAGTAATTCTCCCTGAGTGTGATAGGTAATCCCTTTTCATTTTGACGAAGATATACGACACGTCTTTCCCCCCCTGTACCTGTATGTGATTCAACATACGCATGGTGCAAGTCATCGTTCAAAGCCATTAGGTCTATATCGTATTCTCTCATCAAGATGTACGGCATTAGATTTCTTTCTTTTTTAATCTAGTATACCACGTTTTAGGGGGGTTCTTAGCCTGTGAGGTTACTTTTTCTCGTAGTATTGCATCAGGCCAACAATGTGCGCGGTAACCACAGAATCCACATACGCGAGGTAGTATCTTGTTACCCGTCTTGATAATCTGTCCTTGTCTACGATAGGTCTCATCTTCTGGTTCAAACTTTACGAACGATGCGTCAGGGTCATTTAGTACCTTTACGCGACGCTTTGCTTCTTTCAAATACTTATGTTTATCTGTATCGTGCCACTCAGGAACAGGCACTTCAAGTATTTCACCAGATGATTTATTTACAACAAGCCAACCACCGAATGGCATGTTCATTGCTTCAGCGTACAAGAAACCCTGCATGATATACCCAAACGGGTCTTCCTCAAGTAACTTTTCGTATCCGCCCGTCCATTTGTTTTTAAATGCCCAATCACTAGAAGACTTAATGTCCCACACCCTGTCAATGCCCATAGAATCGCGCAGGATGAGGTCAAGCGTACCTCTGACTATATACCCATCAAAATGTAAAGAACACTTCTCCTGTGCGCCTCTAATGTCCGCACCAGCTTCCCGCAGTACAAGCATCATTGCTGCCTCTGTCAGGTCACCAAACAAAAAGCGGAACACAGCGTTGTATTCCATTTCTTCCTTTACACCGTCCCTGTCCAACATTTGTTGGCACATAGGCCGACCAAGACCAGACATGCGAACGTACCATTCGCGCTTCTCACGCTTTAACTGTTTAGCAGCAGCCTCACGACAGTCTTTTTCAAATTCCTCAAGCGATGCAGGGGAGACATCAAGTTCCCCCCTGCTTGCTTTATCCAAAAAGTCTTGGATACTAAGCAGCGTCAACATCAGTAAAATCGTCTGCTAAATCAAAGTCTCCGCCACCCATCAATTTAGTGGCTTCACGATTCTGCCCCATCACATAATTATTATGTGCAGATACAGTATCAGCAAACATACCCATCAGTTGTTTATCAGCCTCTGTAATAGCAACTTCACCATGCAAAGTAGGAACAGGAATCCAATAGGTAACACTGCCCTTCTTAGCCTTAGATGTTGCTAGATTTATAACCTGACGTTGCATCAGTTTTTTCTGACGAGATAACCCATCAATGAAGTCTCCAATCGGCTTGTACCCCGAACGTTTGAAGTAAGCCACAATGGGCTGGGCATCTAAAGTTACTTCCGTTCCATCTGCGGCTTTGAAGTTACCTGACAGTTGACCATAGATAACTTGATTACAAACTACAGCACGGGAACGCATCTGCGCTTCTTCTGATGCGGTCTCTTCTTCATCACGGCGGAGACGACCACATTTATTCGTACCATCCGAATCAGGAAAGTCCCCTGATATAGTGGGTTTCTGAACAGACTTACACATAAAAGCCCCTTCGTCTGCGTCCCACAAACTATATTCGAAGGTGCGTAAGATAGGTCTTACCTGCACAGTGTGAGCGTACAAGAACCTACCATCTATATAAACTTTCCAATCACCTCGCGTCAAAGCGATGCCATCTTCCGTTTCCATATCATAGTTAATATTTAGTCTTGGTAAGCCCGTTTGCTTCTGCTGAGTCTGTTGCCCAGAAGCCGCCATCAAAGCAGTTTCATCATCAGAATTAAACGCCGCTACTAAAGAGTCCAGTTCATTATTTACAAGATTTCCCATTCGATTCTCCATTACGATTAGGGTTGCGTAGATTGATTCTACACATTGACTTCAGTTAAGTCAAGCCAGTTGTATCCTATTTTTAATTCTATGTCAACAGGCATCGTATATTGTATAGCATACCTTTTCTCAACTTCTTCTGGTATCGCTAACATTGCCTTGACCATCAGTTTGATACAAAT
>Ga0208159_1000383_pt1 | contig 18143 bp, 23 predicted proteins | sample 9_EtaG_FD_184082 | JGI IMG/M metagenome (GOLD analysis project Ga0208159, IMG submission 184082) | Marine viral communities from the Subarctic Pacific Ocean - 9_ETSP_OMZ_AT15188 metaG (SPAdes) (version 2) | ecosystem: Environmental > Aquatic > Marine > Oceanic | place: Pacific Ocean | collected... | reverse complement strand
AAAAAGTATAGTCATAACTAAACGGGTATCTTGGCTTAACGCTGGCATAATAAAACCTCAAGCAAATTCAATAGAAACTGCAACTGCTCCGCTTGCTTCTTCAAAGAATAATCCATTTGAGCAAAGAACTCCATGCATATCAAACTCTACTGTTTGTTTTGCTGATAAAATAATCCTTGCGATTTCTTTACCTGCGGCACTTGTATTATCATATACTTTGATTTCAGCACCAGCACCAGCACCCGCACCAACTTCACAAGCATGAATTGAAATCAATTTACACTTTCCTGAATAAACAAGACCACTTGCGGTCAATACTCCGCTACTTCTACAACTCGGCATATCTCTATCTCCTTCAACCCATGAACAGGGGCTTTCCCTATTAATGCTATGGGTCTAATTATTCTTTTAAAGCAGACTTTTTAGGCTTAGCAGGGGCTTTCTTTGCTTTTGTTTTAGCAGGTAATAACTCTTTACATAACTCATCATGTGTAGTTATTACTTTGCCAAAAGCCTTAGTTAGCCTTGTAAGCATTTTAGGGTCAATTTGTTTCAAATCTTTCCTATCGCTTTCAGCAAAAGTAATATCTAAGTTAGAATCACCAAATACTCTAAGAGCATCAACGGCCTCAACTTCAATAATAGCGTCTCTATTCAGCCTTTTACCAAACATAAACAAGGTTTTAGACCTTGAGCCTTTGGTTAATTTAATTGTTGCCAATTAAATCACCTTAAAGATTACCAAATACTCTCAATCTAAATTGCATACCGCTATGTGTTCCACCATCACCAACTTCCGCAGGTGTGGCTTGTAAAGCATCAACAATTAGCATTGTAAAAGATTTAGAACTTGTATAGTTTCCTTGATTTGCATAATTGTTGGCATCGCTACCATCAATAACAAAGGTTGGATAAAACTTCACATTACTTGTTCCTGTGTGCAATACCGCAGTAATAGTTGATAAACCAAAATGTTTCGCTTCAAGCACTACGCCCGATGCATCGTATGTAGAAACATCTACAACCGCATCAACCATATATTCATCACCGTTGGCTCTTGGTTTTGTAAACCCTTTATGGTCTGCTAATAAATTAACAGCAAAAACTTCTTGTGTCAATTAAATCGCCTCACAGAAGGTTTGTAATTTTGCCTTGACCCTTGAAGTATGAACAGCCCATTTCTCCCATTGTTCGGTAAAGAGCCTTGTTTCCAAGAGTTCCGACACCGAATGGGTTTCCGTTTGAAATACCGTCTTCAAAGTATTGAGTTGGTTTCATAACAGATAGCCACAAATGGTCTGTATCAAGGAAAAGCATATCACTAATCAAATCACCATTTAATCCTGTTGAAGTCATAGCGGCAACCGGAATCATTGGTATATCGTAATAAGTTGAAACTCTAAATCCAACTTCTTGACCCTTTACGCCTCTTACTCCATTAACAGTAGGAACAATCTCTTTTCTGTCCATGAATCTTTCTTGTGCTTGTAGCAAGTCGGAAATAGTTTGTAGAGTATCATATCCTGTTAGAATAACCTTTGGAGAACCACCGGCAACTCTTAGTCTTCTAATCATATCGTTTAGAACAGTTAGAGTTAATTGTCGTGCTTCTGTTGAAAGGTAGCCATCACCGAAAGAAACTTCGGCATCAAGATATTCATTTCCTGCGGCACTTCGTAGTTTTCCGTAAAGTGTGTCAATTTGTTGGTCTGTTGCGGCATCTACAAGATTTCCACCTGCGTTATCTGCTAATTCAGCAATTTCAGCCGAATTAGAAATAATCTTCAATAGAGAAGTATATCCTCTATCAATGGTGTTTGCAGATTGATATGCAGTTGTTGGAGAATAGTTTTCCAAAGGCATAACAAGCATTTGATTTTGGACTTCTGCGTGATGCTTGCCCATATCTTCTCTTAGTTGCGCTCTAATATCGCCAATTCCATCATCAATAGAAGCCATTTCCATCGCCAATTCGCTGAAAGAGAATTGATGTGCAATAATCTTAGGGCTTGTATATAGTGTGTCATACTCCGGTGCAATTGAAACTAAACCGTCGTCTTTTTCGTCTAAACGAGCGTTTTCAGTTACTCCACCAATATTATCTGCTCTAAGTGCATCAGCACCATAAAGAGTATCATTTAGTGTAGCATCGGAAGCGGCAGTAATATTCAAACTGTTTCCTGCTCCACCGGCAGGTCTTTTCTTTAAAATTCTCCAACCACTTGATGAATAAGGTCTTTTTGAAATAACCGATAGTGCATTACATTCTCGGTTTAGCATAGACCATACTTTTTGACCGTAAATCTTGTTGTAAAGATTTGCGTTAATACCTGTTGGTTGCGCTCCTGCTAATTGTGAACCATCGTGAGCAGTATGAATACCTGATACTGTTCCTGCGGCTTTAAGCAATTGATTACTGAAATAACCTGTTGCGCCTGTTCCATAAGTTTGTGCTTCTAAATCTGCTAATGTGTTAATATATCCTGACATCTTAATAACCTCCTACCATTTTATGAATATCCGACCATTCCATTTCGGCCAAATCATCCATACTTGGGAGTTCAATTGTTGCCTCTTCTTGTGCTTTTAGGATTGTTTCCTTTTCAGCAGTTAGAGACTTTCTTAGTGCGGTAAATTCATCCTTTAGAGATGCAATTTCACTTGCCGCATCATATTGAGACTTTGCCAAAATAGATTCTTTTGCAGAAACTTCTCGGTTAAATCTTGATTCAAATGACTTTTGAAGGTTGTCGTAAGCCAACTTTTCAAGTTGTTCTTGACGGAAAGCCTCATATGCTTTCTCAATGTTTCCAACTGACAAATCAAGAGTTTCTAATTCGCTGTTGTCAAATGCTTTAACAACTGGTAAATCGGATGCTTTAGGCTTTCCATTGTCAATAACTACACGGTCTGCTGGTTCGCCAATTTCTACACCTGCTCCATCAAGAGTAGATAGAAGGGCTTTATTAGAATCATCCATATATTCATCTTTTTCTTCTTCAACTTCTTCTTTCATGTAATCGCCTTTTTCCGTCATTTCGTCTTTAGGCTTATCCATGTCCATCATTTCTTTATCTTCTTCCTTGCGTAGAGTATTGACTTCTGCCATTAGCGCATCTAACTCTTCAAGTGCTTTTTCTATCTTGCTCATATTTTTCACTTCCTGTTTTGTGTTTTTTTCTTGTTTTAAAATATCAAATCTTGCTTCGGGGTTAATTCCTTTTTCACATATTGTAACTTCATGTAATTCAAGTTTGCTAATTTCATTGTAATCTCCTAATTCTTGGTGGTTTTTCTTTACTTTTTCTAAAGCCTGTCCTCCAATACTAAATGACCTCAATGAACCTTTTCTTATGCCTCTATTAATTTCTTTGGCTTTTTCTATATCGTCTCTTAACTTAATTACTACAAAGAATCCTACATCATCTACTTCGGTTTTCCATAGTCTCCCTGTTTTGTCTCTATATGATTTTACTACTTCTCCAACTTGAACATTAGAATGATTTGTCATTACATTTCTAAACTTTGGGTTCTCCATATATTTTTTAACTGCTTCGTTAAGTGCTTTGAGTGTGATTAAGTCATTTTGTTTATCAACGATTTCGATGCTTGCATATCCTCCAATCATTAAATCGTCTTGTGCTTTAAGAATCCTGAAATCGTGTCTGCTTCTATTCATTACAGATGATACCATTCCTCTCAACCCTTTCTTATACTATCCACTATATAAAGAACAACTAATTTTTAGCAGGAATTGATAATTTACTGTATTTATCTTCATGTATATTCCATAAACCTTTATCGCCTTCTGTATCAGCAGGTTCTTGTTTATACCCTGTCCATGCAAGCCACATTTCTTTTCCTTCAACCTTGATTACTCTAAAATGCATCTTAGTTTCAAATTTATTACCTTTCAAAAAGTATTCATGATAGCCTTCTTTTTGGACACCTAACTCAATATCCCCTGCATCAACTACCTTTCCTCTTTCAACATTTTTAGCCACTTCTGCCGGATATTTACCTGCCGCACCAAACAAATCAAACATTTCTTCTTGATTATCTAAGTCAATAGTCCAAAATAAACTTTCATCTTCAAGTTTAATACCTAATGTTATGTTGTTATCTTCTCTTGAATATATTTTAAACAAACCCTTTCTGTTTTCTTTTGGGGTTTTATACTCTTTTTTAATCTCTTCTTCTTGCATAATTTTATCATCATCAGCATGAAGTTTCTTATCTTTAATTGAAATACCGTCTCTATTTTCCGCCCAATCTTTCAATTTAGTCTTTTTAGATTCTAACACATCTTCATAAATATCTTTATGCTTATCCTTCAAGAAATCATGAACATCATTTACTGTCTTATCTCCCATTGTTTTTAGATGTTGAAAAATAGCAACTGTTAATTGACTTGATTTAGTTTTCATTATTTCTTCTGCTTGGGCTTTCCACATATCTAAATCTGCTAAAGCATTCTTAGACATTAGATTATCTTCTTCAAAACCATAGATTACAAAGCCATTCATATCCGATTTCATGATTACATTTGTTTCACCATGTATGTAATCAGTTAATTTGATTCCCTTTGTGAGTGCTTCCACCTTATAATTAAGTGATTTTTTAGTATCTTGTGATAGAAGTTCAAGAGTAATCAGTTTATCGGGGTGTTCAACTTCCGGTATCTCAATTACCTTTGCTGAAAATAAACTAAAGCCTTCTCCCTTTTTCTTAACTTCATCAACTTTAACTCTAACAATATCCCCAACATCAACCGCTACTTTAGTATTCAATGCTTTACCTACACTAAGATACTTTTTACCATCAATTTCTTGTCCTTCCATATCTTCCGGAATTGGCCCAACGCCCACAGTATATGAATAAAGATTGCTTTTCGTCTTTTTCTTATCTAAAACTATTACATCTAAATCAACAAACTTCTTCCATTTAATCCATTTAGGGTTCTTTTTAGTTCCAATATAATATGTTGAAGTTGCATCTTTAATAACAACTCCTTCGGAAGTGGGAATATCCATCATTTCTTTTGCATACTTCTCAACATCTTTTAGACTATCAGCCTGTCTTGTATCTTTTTTAGAAGGATAAGCAATTGCTTGATTAGACTTTGATGAATAGTTATTGAATAAAATAGTCATTCTATCTTCTAACTCTTCATCTGTCAATGTTTGGGATTCATGTCGTATAATATCAAAAACATGACATTTTAATTTAGCATCTTTGTATTTACCTTTGAAAACATGAGCAATAGTATCTGCTCTATGTAGTGCATCATCACCGTCAAAAAGAATTAACTCCCCATCTAAAATACAATCCCCGTATTCCTTTTTCTTAAGTTCCTCAACTTGGTCTTTACACTTATCAGTGATGTCTTTTTCATTATAAGAATAGATTTTAACCGAGCCATCTATTTTATGCAACTGTATTCTCATACCATCATATTTTTCTTGGACATACCAATTGCCACTAAAGCCCTTTAACTCATTAATGTCGTCTATTTCAAATATCCTATACATTGGTTTATTAGGAACAATAAATTGAGAAATGGACTTTTCTGTTAATTCTTTTTGTGATTTTTCTAATCCTTCTATTTCTTTTAAGTCTGTCCATTCTTTCTCTTCATGTTGAGAAAAGAAAATAAGTTCTAATAGTTCCATTCCTGCCTTTACTTTCGATTCAACTTTCTTTGAGTCTTTTCCATCACCATAATGCTCTATAATATAGAGGGCAATATCATCCGATTCAAGGTCAAGTCCAACAAGACCCTCCGTTATTGTGTCGGGTTGCATGCCTTTAATGCTTAAAATGTCCGGAGATAGTGCTTTATTGTCGTCTCTTAATGCATAATGAATGAATTTTACCATAGTTTCGGGATTATCTAACAATTCTTCAAGGACACTACCTTTAAACATTTCAGCGAAAGGGTCAGCAACTATTTTAGAAGAGTATCTAATGAGTTTTATTTTTTCAAACAGTTGTTTCGCTTCTCTTGATATTGGGTTTTTAACTTCTTTATTTTCCATTTCATCTTCATCAATAAAATTTCTTAACTCTTTACCTGCGGCATCTAATTCTTCATATGATTCTATAATTAAATCAACCGCTTTTCTCCAACGGCTTCCATATTCATCGGGGTCATGAACGGCTGATAAATAAGCGACTCTTGTTTTTTCAAAGAGTCTTAGTATTTCTTGAGAAGGCTGTTTATCCTTCTCAATAGAGCCGAGTTTCATTTAAACCACGCTCTTTATCTATCTAAAAATGCTTCATAATCAGGGTCTAATGCTTCATCGGATTCTTCATCTCTTGGTTCGGGTAATCTTCTAAACTCTTTTTCAAGGTCAGTTACAAGACCGGATAAAGAAGTAATCATTCTGCTTATTTCACTTCTATTTGAAGGGTCGCCCTCTCTAAATTGTCTTGATAAAGCAGTTATTGTTCTGTCTAATTCGCCTATTCTTTCAGTAAGCATTTTTCTATCTTCTTCATCTAAAAAGGGATTAGTCATATAATCCGATTCTTTGATATTTTTTAGAATAATAATTGCTTTAGAAATATCTCCTGCATAAGCATGTAGTGTAGTTGGCCCATCATTTGATTTAAATTTAGTAGTATCTTTTTCAGCCTTTGGTCTTTTTAGTTTAACGGCTTCGGATTCATCTTTACTTGGGTTTCTATTATTCTCTAATGATAATGCAAGTTCTTCTTTTGCATTACGAGCCTTTTCTATTGCTAAACTAATTGTTCTTTCTTCTCTTGTTACTCTTTCCGGCATTTAGTTTCCCTCCACTTGTTCTACCATTTTATGTATTTCCGACCAATCCATGTTGCTAACATCTGTTGTTGGTAATGAACCAATCCCACCTATTGAATTATCAATAGCGGGTGTTGGGCTATTAGATACAACGAATCCGGCCTTTCTTAAAATACTATCCTTTGAATATACGGTTCTTTCTAATTCTTCAACTTTAGTTGTTAAAGCCTTAATTATTGTTAGCAGTTCTTCATTTATTGTTTTATTTTCTGTCATTCTTCTTTCCTCCTGTTGGATAAACAATATCTCTCAACTGTCTATATAGAAGTTCATACTCTTTACGAAGTTTGGTAGCAGTAGCAACAATATCAATGTTGCGCTCATTCATTGATTTCATTTTCTTATTTAGAACCTTATCGGACTTAGTTAAATCTAATTCTCTAAGAGTTGAAATTAAATCCCCTAACTTAGTAAAATCCTGTCCAAAAAATTCTGTTGGTTCTGCCGCTTGTAGTGTCTTTTTTAGTTTCTTTCTACCTTTAGCACCTAATGAATCAAGAACTTCTTTGGGCTTTTGTTTTTCAGCCTTTAGGATAAAATCTTCCCCTTCACCGTAAAAATCCCATGTCATTCTTCTTCACCCTTTCCTTCTATCATGTAATTTAGTTGATTTACAATCTCTTGTAATTCATCAACTTTAGCATTAAATTTATCTTCAAACTCTCCCATTCTTCTAACTGCTTCTGCATCAACTGTTGGTAGGCCATCAAAATCTAATCCGTCTGCATCAAGAGTCAGTTTAACTTCGGGGTTATCTGTCAAATAGGCACTTATGCCCCCTTCAATTCCATCTTCTTGACGAGAAGCAAATACCTCTATTCCTTTTGCTTGATTGTATAGTTTAATAACAATATTTCCGGCTCTTGTTATTTTTGTTTTAAGAGCATCTATTGGGTCGTTTTCTTGGAACATACCAATTATTTTTCTAAAACCTTGAAGCGGTTCTTTGAGTCTATCAGCCGCACTTAAAGTAATCAAGTATTGTTTTAGTTTAACCTGTTCAGTCTCTAAATCTTCTTGGATTTCTCTTGTGGCTTCTTTGATATATTTTTCTTTATTGTTATCCATTTCTTTAATTCTATCCATTAATGTTTTAACATCATCAGTCTTTGTTCCTGCGGAATTAATTAATGTCATGATTCCTGCTCGTAGTCTTTTAATTTTTAACTGAACTATTTTTTCAGGCTCTTGCATTATTTCTTCTATTTCTTGAATCTTTTCTTCAACAAAATCCTTTTTAACTCTTATTTCAGCAGTTTTACTACTAAGTCCTTTTATATCATCTTTGATTGCTTTATATTCTCTTGCGACTTTTTGGCTTTTTCCTTGAGCAAACATCATCATGCCTCTCATTTCTCTTGCTCTTTGGCCTCTATTCAGCATTGTTTTTGGCGTTTTACCATATTGTTGCTGATGCAACATTTTCATAATCTCAAGAATATCTTTACCTTCAATGTCTTGAGACAATAGCGCAACAAAATCATCTTGTAATTGCTTTACATCAATGTCTTTCTTTTCATTTAACTTGATTTCAAATTGCTTAGTTTCCTTGTCTCTTTTGAAATCTTTTCCTTTTAGAACACCATCAATCAATAAACGACCATATTCTTTAAATAAATAATTATTATCTGATTTAATACTTCTTAAATCTTGTAGTGTTTTAACTGAATTATCTTCACTACCACCTACTTTAAGGAAATTTTTCATTCCTCCAACAACAACATCTTTCTTTCTTTCCGCTTTTCTTGTCTTGAAAGTTTGTTCTTCGACTCTTGCATTTTGCATTATTTCTTGAAGAGGGTTGAGTTTAGTTGATAGTTCACTTAGATATTTATAGGCATCTTTTTCATCTTCCATCAATTTAATGTCGGATTCAATTTCTGCTGATTCTAAGTAAGCCCCTCTTTCTTCACTATTTAGATAATCTTCACTTGAAGTTCCTAATGAATCCTCTTCTCCGCTATCATCATCAGCGATTCCAATTTCTTTATCTTCCTCTTCTTCTGCTTTCTTAATATATTTTCTATAAGAAATCATATTTTTAGGATTAATGTTTTTTATCAAAGACTCTTTAATCAAGGTAATATTTGAATCACTTTCAACTAATTCTTTAGTTTCATTATCTAAATCAGCCTTCAATAAAACATTTTTTAAAGACTTATCTTTAAGCAATTCAATAAACATATAATCACCTTAAAACGGAATGTTTTCCGAACTCTTTCTTTTCTTGGAAGGCAACAAAATAACATCGGGATTGCCGTTTGACTCCGGTCTTGCTTTATGCGTAGTATCTGTTGGTAATCCTACTGACATATCCCTATTCTTCTTTACTTTATTATTTTCTTGTGCCGTCAATGCTTTGACTTGTGCTAATTCTTTAGTTAGTCTTACTTGCTTTTGTCTTAAATCTTCTGTCATTATTTTTTCCTCCTGTCTGCAATACTAATTGATGTTAAACCTACTTCTCCTTGAGAAGTAATTAGAATATCAATTAATTCATCTTCTGTTAAATCATCTAACATATCTTGAATCTTCTCCATTAAATCAAAACGAGTTGAATTTGCTAAATATTCTCTTGTATATTTATCTTCGCTGGTTTCATCAAGTGGTTCTTTTTCATCTAAATACCCACCTTCTCTTCCTCCCGCTATTGCTTGAGTATGTCTTCTTTTATTTGGTCGGGGGTCGCCACCCGCCATAGGTGTTGGAGACTTTCTTCTTTGTTTTCCTTCTCTAACGCCTTCTTCTCTTAATTGTCTCAAATTCTTGAAACTTCTTTTATTCTTCAAAATACTTAACCAATTCATTAATTAATCCTCCTTTCAGTTCTTTTATCATTATTTTGATTTCCTGCTTCTAATGGTAATCCTGACATTCTTTTATCCGGCCCTTGATTCATAGATGGTTTATTTCTTGTTGTTGCTGGATTTGCTTGTGGCTTACTTCCGCCCTGTAATGCTTGCTCCTGCATTTGTCCTAATTGGGAGGCATCTATATTAGTTCCGGCATAAGGGTCTGCTTCAACATTACTTTCCGAACCTTCTTCTTTGGGTTTTTCTTCCGGTTCAGGTTTAGTAAAGGTAAAGTTTCCATCTTCATCCATATCAACTTCAAATCCTAAATTTTTAGTAGAAGCCGCAATATTAACTTCAATCTCTCTTTTTCTTAATACTGCTATTTCATCTTCTTCTTCGCTTGGTGGAAGTTTTAAATTCCAATCAGTAATACCAAATTGTTTTGTGAGGAATGGGAATACATAATTATTATAAACAGTTTGTGCTTTTTGAACGGCTCTATTGGTAACAAGTATTTGCATACCTTCATTATTTAATCCACCACTTGTAGTATTATCAGCCATGAAAACTTTACTTACTCCATAAAACGCTGATATTCTATCTCTTAAATCATCTTTAACAGAAACATAATCCATTTCTTTTAGACTATCCATGAACTTAACCCATTCAACCGCACCTTTACCATTCTCGGCTTCAATACCCATAACAGGAATAAAATGTGGGTCGGCTTCCATTTTTTCTTTTACTGCTCTCCAAAAAGATTTCATTGAATCCATATTTCTTGTTTGAACTGCAAGTAATCCTTTTGGCATTCTGCTCTTAGTATATGAAGAATTAACATAATTTTCCATAGCAATAAGAGTCATAATATTATTAAATAAAGTAATTACAGGAGACATACCATAAAGTCTTGATGGACTGTATTTACTAAAATGCAACACTTCTCCTTTTAGGAAATGTTGGTCTTTTCCATTAACTCTATTTACATAATGAACAGGAAAAGTATTTGCTCCACAATGCTCGCAAGATTCATGCGGGTCTTTGTAAATCATTTCCCTATGATTGACACAAGTAAATCCTTTTGTTCCTCTTTGTCCTAATTCATCGGAATAAATAAACATAGTTACAGGGTCGCCACGATACAATTCTTTAATGCGATGCATTCTAATTTTACCATTACCATCTAAAAAATATTCCTTTACCAGCACAATATAAGCGTCATCCATTATATTCAAATCATCTTCTAATTCCTGTAATACATCAATAAAAAGTTGTTCCGATTTATTGACATATCCTTCTAAGAATTTTTCAGCATACTCTAATTGTTCTATATTAGGAACTGTTAGATTTTTGCTTTTGCATCTTGAGCATTCTTGAACAGGTCTTGTATGTTCCTTTTTACAATCCTCACATCGGGCTTCAAATGCTTTTTCCCAAATGTAGCCTCTACGAAAAACTTCTTGTTTTAGTTGAGTAATACAAGTTCTCGCAATAACCGATTGATTAACAATATTGTAAATAATCGGGCCATTCATCATATGATGAGTTTCCCTTTCTTGGATTCCCATATTATATACGGTTCTATCCGCAGGTTTGGGGGTAGAACGCCTAAACAGGTTGGTTAGGCTAAATCTTCTTTTTTGCTCAACCATAATTATACCCCTTGAATTATTGCAGGTGTCCTATCAGTTATCAAGCCTTCGCTATCACCGTTTAGAAGCATCTTCAATATCGTATCTTTCATTACTTGACCGGAGCATTTCATCTAAAATACCACGCAGGAACTTACTCCTACTTTCGGGCTTTTTAAAACCGGAGCGCAGATAATAAATAACCATTTTTTTATTAATAGAAGCAAGATTACTATACCTAACATATTTGCTTCTATCTTTAGGCAACTCATCATTGAGTATTCCTGTTTTTAATTGTTGCCAAGACATGCTTTTCATAATCATAATTATTCCTCTATTACTTGCATGGCTTTAGGTTTTCCATATTTAATCCAACACTTCTCACATAATCCAAACGGATAAACTTTTTCAGATGAGTAGCAAGTTCCGCAATACTTAAACATATTACCACAATTTTTTACACGCTAAACATTTAGGTGTCGTAATTCTCCCCTTGCATTGGTCGCAATTATGTCTTGATTTAAAGTTAGCCCTGCGCTTTTTATTGGTATGTGTTCCACCGCCTCTATTCTTTCCTTTACCTTTAAAATTACCATAGCCTTTAGCACCTGCATGAATCTTTTTACCTTCATGGGTTAGCATCATAATTTTTTTGCCCTTTCTATCGGAAGAATATACACGACCTACTCGCATATCTTTTTTGTCCTTTTTCATAACTTCTTGCCATTTCATTTTTTATCCCTCTTATCTTCCATTTCCGGATGAAATTTCATTGTAACTTTTTTTGCATCTTTCTTAATTGACTTACCATCAACTAAAACCTCAACAGGATAGGGCTTATGTTCACCCGCCCAATAAGCCATATCATACCCGCCATTTTCTAATAATTTAACAAGAAGCCCTCTATCATAGTCTTTATCTTCTGCCTTGAGAACCATTTGCTTGCCTCTTGGCAAATTCAAATCGGGTTTTTTCTTAAGTATATTTTCCCATGTCATAATAATCACTTCGGTTTATGTGTGTAAATATCTCCATCTTTGTGCATAAAGATTTTACCTTCTTTTTCTAATTCGGCTAAGGCTCTTTTTATTTCTGATTCTTCTCCGAATTGTTTTAGATTTTTCATTCCTAATGCTCCGCCTTCTTTTTTTATTTCAGCGAGAATTTTTTCTTTCATATCTTCTTTTAATATGTTTTTCCAACTCATCTTCCTTTCCTCCTTTTATATGTCTTACAAGCACCACAAGTCGGTCTACATCTTTGTTTAGTTCCTTTAGAAGCATCTTGTCTTCCACAAGGTTTTGTTCCTTTTTTATCATCCTCGCACGATTGACAAGAAACCCAACCTTTCTGTCCATCTCCGCCTCTTCTTGAAAACCAACCGTGTAATCCCGATTCTTTTTCTCTCTTGAAATTATCTCCACCTTTCTTTACTTTTCCTTGACGGCAACGGGTCATATATCCTGATTTATACGCAGAACCTTTTAATCCATATGATTCATCGGCATTTAAAGCGCATTGGTCTTTCTTTTCACCTTTGCTATTATGAGTAGCAGTAGCCTTACCCGCTTTTTTCTTTTTCTTTAAAACTTCTTGCCAATTCAAGACCATTCCTCCCGCCAATAATCTTTATTAGAAACATCATAGTGCAATAAACTTAATCCCGCTTTATTACCCCATGCTCTTAAAAATGCTGTTAAAACTGGGGTCATCCCAGTTACATATAAGTCTATTTTAGCATCACCTTTTGACTCTATCCATGAGTTCGCTATATCTGTTAATTTAGGAATTTTTTCAGCAAGGCTACCTTCTCTTGGTAATGTTTCAAAAACATATTCATCAACAGGCATTGGGTGTCGGCCTTCAATAAGACCTACTTTTAATGCTTGCTTTAAAACACTAAACCACAAGAATACCACCTACCGTTTCTAAACTATCCATGACTGACATTTTACAGTTATCTTTAAACTTTTGAATATCATCTAAATAAATTCCTTCTTTTAACCAATCAAAGCCTACATGGTCTTTGTGATTTTCCCACTTCATTAACTTAAATATCTCATCACATCTTCCTTTATACCAATCGGCTTTCTTGTATGATTTCTTCATACGAATCAATTCTAATAATAATTGAGCATTACCTTTCTTTAATCTAAAATGTGGTAGGCACTTAGTTAATAATTCTCTAACATCTGCTTGAGAATAAAAATTTAATCTATTAATCGGTCTTGTATCTTGTGGTGATTTTTGGTCTAAGTGCATACGACCAAAACCTATTGACTTGTGCATTTCTTTCATAAACACCTTGCCTCTTTCACCTGTGGCAACTAAACCTACTCTTGGATTCATATTACGGTCTAATGTAATATATCCATCGGAGTCAATAAATGCCGCAGTATAAGCCCAAATATTCTTTTTAATCATAGATGGCATCTTATAGTAAGAACCTTCATTTGAAGCAATATCTAATTTTTTAACCACTTTAGATATATTATTAGGACTTGATATTTTAAACAGTTGAGACGGCATTCTTTCGTGTATTCCTTTAGCAGAAATACCCGGATTTTCGCATACAGTTTTTAAAATAAAATCTTCTTGTCTTTGTTTTTTACTTTTAGAAATAGATTGATTAGTTATTTTATTTATAGCATTTCTAAATTGTTTCTTTGCAGATTTCATTGTCTTAAATAAATCGCTATATTCTTTACCATAAGCCATATCTTTTTGTTCTAATTCTGCTTCCCAGTATTTACAAAGAGCATCAATAGTTTCTCTTCTTAATTCACTACTCTTCATTTTATTTAGTTTAACTAAATCTTTTTCATTATATCTCATTTTAGATAAAGGAACTGTATAATCATTTAACCATGTTATTGAACCAATGCACTTCTGCAAGTGGTCGGCATAAGCATCAATCATTGTATCAATTGCTTTTGACATTTTTATTCTTTGCTCACCTTTCAAAGCCCTGCGAGCCTTTCTCATTTTTCTAACAATATCGGGGATAGAATGGTCTTGAACTAAATATTCATTAGGAAAGTTATCTAATTGTTTTCTTGCTTCTGTTGCATTTATGTTAAGATGGTCTGCAAGTTTTGTTATTTCCTCATGCTCGGATAAAACATGAGTGTTTGTAAAAAGACTTTTTTGTTCGCCAAGCCTTCTTATTTCATCTTCTTTTTCTTTCTTTTCATCTTCAAGGTTGGCTAACTCTCCCATTTGCCTCATTGTTTCTCTAACTTTATCCCCTGCTTCCGACATAATAAAACCTCAAAAATTTAATCCTATTGCATTTCTAACAGGCTTTCTCCCATCATTAGGAGTTTCATTAAATAGTCCTAAATCATCTAATAGTATGAAGTTATCGTTGGCTTGGTATGTGGCGGCATTTGCTAATGCTAAACTCATAACCATATCGTCGTGCGCTCCTATTCCTTCAAACTTACCTCTTTCAGTAATAGCAAACATAGATAGTTCTTCAATTAACAATGATGAAACCTTACGACTCTCTTCATTACCATAAGGGAAACTTAGTTTTCCATTTTCAAGAGTCATTTGTAGATTAAGAATAACCTCTTGTTTCTTTCTTCTTGTTGTGTTAAAGTCATGGACATTTAAATCAGCCACTTGCCTCAACTCTTGAGTAAATGATTTAGCGAATGTATTTGTTTCAAATAAAATAACTTCGGGTCTAAATACTTGACCTAACAATTTTACTTTTTGTATATTTTCTCTAAACTGAACATTCTTTGCTCGGTCAATATATACTATGGATTTATTTTCATCACTATCCATTTCTATAACAGTAATTACATTGTAGTCTCCATCAGTAGAAATAGCAGGGTCAATACCAATAAAATACTTGTAGCCTTCACGCTTTAGAGGCTTCAAAACTAAATCTTTATTCTTAGCATTCTCCATATGTTCGGGGCTAAACAAAGAAGTTCCCGTTGAAATAGGAACACACATATATTCTCTTGTGAACATCATAGAACCAACTTCCGCCTTACGAGCCATTAGAGCATCATAATTCCATCTTTCCGGCCATAGCGGTTCATTGAGAGCATTAAGACATGGATAGGTATTAACTGTATATGCAGGATTTTCCGCAAGTTGTTGGTAAATATCTGTATAACTAAACGGAGTTCCAATAACTCTTAGAGAAGCGGTGTGGTGAAGCGTTGGTATCATATCCCCATAAAACCAATCAGTAACTTTTTGAATACCTGTCATACTAAACTCTTTCAAAGGGTCGTCAATAACAATCTCTTGAGGGTGAAGTCCTCTAATCTGTGAACCGACAGAACGCTCAAGAATTTGATTTCCGTTAGTTAAAGTAATATTACCAATAGCCCAACCTCTTGCGGGTTTAAACTTTTTTAACATAGGATGAGTGAACATCTTATCAATGTCTCTCATATGAACTAAAGTCTGCTTTTGGTTAGAAGAGATGTATAACATTTGATATGGGGGTTCTTCAAAGATTAACTTCCAAACAACCCAACTATGCATAAAAACAGATTTTCCGTGGTCTCTTGAACAAATAATTACAGTTCTTTGTGTAGAGTTCATTAATTGATGCCATTCTTGTATGTATGAAGGAAAATCAAAACCTAATACATTTTGAAAAAAATATGGAAAAGAGTTTTTAGATAATTTCATATCCATTTCATGTTCAAAATTAAATGCTTCTAATTCCATTAAAATCACCAATCTCTAAACATTTTCTCTATAAGTAATCTTTTGTAATTCTTTTTATACAACTTTTCGCCATCTCTAACTTTTTCTCTAAGGTCTTTTATTTCTTCTTGGGCTTTGTCCTTTGTTTCTTTTTCTTCGCTACTGTAAAATAAATTTATTTTTTTATCTATTTTTTTTCTAAATTTTGCTAAAATTTTATCCCATATTTCTTGAACTTCGCCACTTGATTTAGCATCACTATACGGTGTTTTTTTCTTTGGCTTTTGGAAAATAGAGAATCCTGTTTTTCCATTACCCATCATATGATTTTCTTTTTTTCCTGTTCCAAAAATATCTATAAATTGAGCATAAGAAGGATAAGTCATGGGTAAGCCGTCTTTATTTTTTCCTCTCGCTGAATTTAAAAAGAAACGCTTTTCACCATTTCTAATTCCTTTATAGTGGGCTTCAATATAGGAATAATCATCTTCATCGGGAACAACATAAAACCAAATAACATGATTTTTTTTATGTTTTGTTTTTCTTAGTTGTTCATCGGAAACTTCTCTTAGTTTGCTAATCCATTCTTCAATCATATCGTCTCTATTAAAATAATCAAAGTCTGCAAATCTTTCTTCTCCGGTTTCTAAGTAGTGGTTTCTTATTTCTGTATTATGTAAAGAACTAAACAAATTTGATGTAGTTTCCATATCTTGAAAAGAACCATCGGCTCGCCATTTTTTCAATTGATTAAACCAATCGCCTCTAATTGTTTTACGAGGCTTTGTGGTGAACCTGCTTACATCTTTACCTTCTTGTAAATCTTTAACAAATGTTCTTGCTTGTGAACGGCTAAGTCCTTTGTAGTTCAAAACTTTACCCGAAGCATCAAGGACATTATATCCTGCCTTTCCCATTTCTATTCTGTATGACTTGAGAATACTAAACCACTTTTTCATAGATAGTCCTTTAACTCCCCAAGATGCCCCCTTTGGGTGATTATCATAATAGTCTTTGAATGCTTTAATTGTTGGATTATTCGCATACTCTCCTAACTCTTCATCAGTCGGTTTGATAGACCAACCGTTATCTTTTGCTGTTTGATTCCATTCTGCTGAACTAATATTAGATGAAGAAAAACCTGCAATATATGGAGTTGGGATTATTCTATCTGCTTCCTGTGATACTTTTTTATAAACTCCTTCGCCCCTTTCTTCGGGTATGGTAAATGCTCCGCCTCTAAGACTAAAACCATCTCTTGTAGAATAGCCAAGTCCGGAAATAGGTTTGCCTTCTTTCATAAAAACTATAAATTTATCAATCGGATAAAAAGAATCTAAAGGGGAATTTTCCGACCTGTTCATAGGAAATGGCTTATCGCCCATAGTTTCACTCCATAGTTGTTGGAGTTCTTCTTTAGACATTTCTTTGAACAAATCAAGACCTCTCGTATTCAACTATCAAGTCTTTAATTTCTCCCGCCACTTTTCTTAGAGTTTCAGCAACTTGCATATATCTACTGGCTCTTGCCTTATCCTTTAAGGCGTATTCTTCTATCATAGGAACAAAATTAGTAATCGCTTTGTGTAATGAAGGGGCTTTGCTAAAATCTTGTCGTAGTTGTTGTGCTATTAATTGAGGATTAGTTTGCATAGCACCGTCATAATAACGGGCTTTCAAAAAATCCTCCCAACTTGACATAACATCACCTGTATAATCTATCGGACTTAAGGCGTTTAATAGTATTCTCAACCATCATATCAACTAATTCTTTTTGAGTTGTAGCGAGTCTTTTACCATCTTTATTTAAATTCAGCAAAACTGTCATAACTAACTCATGGTCTATTCCTTCAAATGCCTCTTTTAATTGTCGAGTGAGTTTTTCTAATGCTTCTTTTGTTTCGTCGGGTAAATCAGTTGATGATTTTTTAGAATCATCATTGAATTGAGGAATAAGAGGCATTTCCTTTGAAGGTAATCCTTGCCTAACTCTTTCTCTTGCTCTCTTTACATCTTCCGGTAAATCTTCTTCCTTCATAAATGATTGAACTAAATTACTATATTCTTCTCTATATTTTGGAATTGTAGCGAAATCCATCGCAACTCCCGCCATTCCATCGGGGTTATATCTTTCCATCATTATTTTAGTGGCTTTATTTGAAGCCTCATCAAATGTCATTTTTAGTATATCTTTCCATGTCATATTAT
>Ga0208159_1000382_pt1 | contig 18145 bp, 18 predicted proteins | sample 9_EtaG_FD_184082 | JGI IMG/M metagenome (GOLD analysis project Ga0208159, IMG submission 184082) | Marine viral communities from the Subarctic Pacific Ocean - 9_ETSP_OMZ_AT15188 metaG (SPAdes) (version 2) | ecosystem: Environmental > Aquatic > Marine > Oceanic | place: Pacific Ocean | collected... | reverse complement strand
CAGGAGCAGGAACAGCTGCTGGTACTGTTTCAAGTTCTGCTCAAATAACATCATTAGGATTTGTTACATCAAGCGCTACAGCATCATTTATGACTTCTAGTGCAACTGGCAGTTTCAATAACTTAATTATAACTAATTTTTCTGGTAGTTCAAATGCAGGAGATGGATCTACTATATCATATACAGTAACTGTTGTTGATTCTGGAGGAGACAAGTTTGCTATAGATTTAGGAGGAGGATCATCAACCACTCCTGCTTTTAGTTTATTATCTGGCAATACATATAGATTTACCCAAGATGATAATTCAAATAACAATCATCCATTTGGATTTGCAAATTTTTCAGATGATTCTGCTTATACAGATGGAGTTACTTATAACGGAACGGCAGGACAAGCTGGATCATATGCACAAATAGTAGTAACTAATTCAACTCCTAAATTAAAATATCGTTGTACGGTTCATGGAGTTGGGATGGGTGGCGACGCAGCTGTTACTATCACAACAGGATCATTGATTCAAAATGGATTCTTGGAAGTATCTGGATCAACACGATTATCAGGCTCGGTAGATGTATTAAATGCAGTAACAGCATCATTTTTTAAAGGCGACGGATCAGCATTAACTGGAGTATCTGCCTTTCCATTCTCCGGAGATGCTCAAATAACAGGATCACTAATAGTAGTATCATCTGCTACTGCTACTGCTCCTACTACATCATCTCTTAAAATAGATAGCAATGGATATTTTTATCATTTAGGTTATCATGATGCAAATAATGCAGCATTTGCAAATAACTCATCTAATACTGTTATAGGTAATGATATAAACAATGATGGAGATTATTTTGCCACTGTAATAGGATATCAAGCCGATGTAGCATCTACCCAGGCTTCTATTGGAATAGGAGCACAAGTAAACGTAGATGGTAATCATTCAATTGCTATAGGCGCAGCTGCGAGAACAAATACAACCACAGCTATTTCACTTGGATATTCTGCAGGAAATCATGCTGATTCAAGGGGTATAAATATAGGAAAGTATGCAACAGGAAAAGGAGCAAAGAATATTGTTTTAAGTTCTACTGGATTATCAACAGTTACTCCTACTAAAGCAAATACCTTTGGTATTTACATGACTGATGCTAGTCCTAATTTTGAAATTGAAGCAACAGGTTCATCTAGATTATCAGGCTCATCATTTACAATAGAAAAATCAGGTTCAACATTATTTGAAGTAATAGGATCAGAAGGAACAATATTTTCATTGGATGATGATCTAGATGGAACATTATTCACAGTTAATGATAGATCAGGTATTCCTCAATTTGAAGTATCTTCATCTGGACTTGTAGAAGTAGGAGACGGTCCATTAAAATTAAAAGGTAATAATATTCAAGACGAATCATTTACATGGTTCATGGCATAACATGAAAAAGCGATTATCAAATAGCGGATATATAGGAATAGATAAAAGAACTGTTAACAGTGGTATTATTTCTAAAGAAAAACATGAGCTAGAACGAAGATCCAATCGATTCTCCCCACCTGGATTTTCATATGAAGTAGATTTTCTAGTTGTTGGAGCTGGTGGCGGTGGTGGTGGATCAACAGCCGGAGGCGGCGGTGCAGGTGGATTACGTACTTCATATGGTTCTACTTCTGGTGGAGGCGCAAGTGCTGAAAATTCTATAACATTAAATGTTGGTATTGTTTATACTGCAACCATTGGAGCTGGGGGAACTGGAGGTAGATATGCAGATGCTGGAGCTCCAGATGGTACTAATGGGGGTGATTCTTCGATCTCCGGAACCGGTATTACTACAATAACATCTCTAGGAGGTGGTTATGGAGCATCTGGAAGAACATCTAGCGCTAGAGTAGCTAATTCCGGCGGTAGCGGAGGCGGAGGAGGATATTATTCTGGAAATGTCCCGTCAGATATAGTTACGGGAGGAGCTGGTACTACTGGACAAGGATATAGAGGAGGAAATTCAGCAGTTAATGGCAGTTGGGGTGGAGCTGGTGGCGGAGGCGCATCCGAAACTGGACAAGATACAGCAATTAATGGAACAGGTGGAGCAGGATTAGCTGTGTCTATAACAGGAACATCTGTAACATATGCAGGTGGTGGAGGAGGAGCTCAAACTGGAACCGGCGGAGCAGGCGGAGGCGGAGGTGGAAATAACGCTAGCAATGCAACGAATGGTAGTGCAAATACTGGAGGTGGCGGAGGTGGTTCTGGTCTTTATCAAAGTGGTAACGGCGGTAGTGGAGGTTCTGGAATTATAATATTAAGAATGAAAACTTCAAATTACACCGGTACTGTTACAGGATCTCCAACAGTTACTACAGATGGTGATGAAACAGTTATAAAATTTACATCAACAGGAACATATACAGCATAAAAAAGATATTTATTATTATGGCACATTACGCAAAAGTTTCAAATGGAAAAGTAGTTAAAGTTATTGTAGCAGAAGCTTCATTCTTTGATAATTTTGTTGACGATTCTCCTGGAACATGGATACAAACATCTTATAATACAAGAGGAGGAGTACATTATCAACCAAACTCTGATATACCATCATCAGATCAATCATTAGCGTTAAGAGGAAATTATGCAGGTATAGGATATACCTATGACTCCACATTAGATGCATTTCTTGAACCAAAACCATATCCTAGTTGGATATTAGATGAAACAACATATACATGGAATGCCCCAGTTTCTAAACCAACAGGATCATTAAATATGGATCAATACTATGAATGGAATGAATCTAGTAACAGTTGGCAATTAAAAACAAACGATTAAATATTTATAATAAAGAAATTAAATTATGGCAACAACATATCATAACGCAGCTTTAAATGTATCACAAGTAACAACTAACGGCATGAATTATTCAGCATCAGGTGATTTTTTAACTGCAGGTTCTGGAGAAACGTTAATACTAAAAAATATACAAATATCAAATACATCACCTGGAGTTGGTAATACTTTCTATGACGAAAATGTAAATGTTTATTTTATCGATTCAAGTACTTCAACAACTCATAGTTTGGCAACATTTATTACTTTACCCAAATTTTCATCTATAGATATATTATCAGATAATTTAGTTTTAGAATCACAAGATAAAGTACAAATATATATTACAGGATCTTCAGAAGGTTCGATAACATATAAAGCAGATGCAGTAGGAAGTTATTTAAAAATAACATAAAGATTCACCATGGGTATACGTAGAGGTGAAATAACAAGCAAAATTGTTTCGGATGGACTAGTATTCAACATGGATCCTGCTAATAGGGCAAGCTATTCTGGAACTGGTACTATTTCTTATAATACAGTAAATACAGGAGTTTCAGGGTCATTTCAAGATGACACACAATTTAATGAAACATCTGGTATAAAAAGTTTTCAATTTGATGGGGTAGATGATTATATAAATTGTGGAACATCAATTTTTACAAATCATCTTTCTGGGGCTACACAATTTACTTTTGGATATTGGTGTAAAAAAGATACTAGTAGTGATGATATGATGGCTGGTAGTTGGCAACATAGTTCAAGAGATGGAATGTTTATACAATGGTATACAAATGGAACACTATATTTTGGGGTATCTAACGGCGGAGTAAATAATAATACTGTATCAGTATCCTGGGCAGATCGATATTTTTATTTAGTAGGAGTATTTGATGGTAGCTTAGCTAATAATTCTAGATGCAAAATTTATGTTGATGGCGTTCTAACTTCATTTTCTGCAGCTACAAATTTAACTTCATTTACTACAGATGCATCTGAATTACAAATAGGTTCGTTGCAAAATTATTCTGGTTGGACAGATGGTAATATAGGAAATGTTCATTTATACAACCGAGCCTTATCAGCAGAAGAAGTGTTATACAATTATAATGGATTACGAGGGAGGTTTGGATTATGAGAATGGGTTCTATCACTACGGATATCGTTTCAGACGGATTGGTATTCAATATGGATCCAGCTAATAGAGCAAGTACTATACCTAGTACTAGTACTACTAAAACTTTTAACACAGTAGATACTTCTATATCTGGGTCTATAATTACAGATAGTACTTGGGAAGCTGGTTCACCTCCTACATTTGATTTTGATGGAAGTGATGGTTGTATTGAGACAAACTATAATCCAACTAGTTTATCTATATTTACTATAAGTGCTTGGTTTAAAGTAGCTAATGCATCATATAGTTTTTCTCCTATAATTAGTTCTCGATTAAATAGTATAGGTACTTCAAAAGGGTTTGATTTATATGTAGGGTCTTCTGGTACAGGAATATTAACTGCTAGAATTTATCAAAATGCTGGAACCTTAGTAGAGACAGGAAATGTTATTACAAATAACCAATGGAATAATGCTGCTATGTTATATGATGGTAGTACTTTATTCTTATATCTTAATGGATTATTTATAGATTCTACTTCAGCAAATTATTCTACAAGCAATTCATTAGTATTAGCTAGATGGCCAGCATATGATCCTATATTAAGATTTTTTGAAGGTAATATAGGCCCAATACACATTTACAACCGCGCCTTATCAGCTTCAGAAGTGTTACACAACTACAATGCTTTAAAAGGAAGATTCGGACTATGAGTGGAAGAGTAGGTAGCATAACAACAGATATTATTTCGGATGGATTGGTGTTTAATATTGATGCTGCAAATAGGGCTTGTTATCCTAAAACAGGAACTACTGTTACTGATACTATAGATTATGATAAAGATATTAGTAATACTGGGGCAATTAATAATAGCAATGATAGTACATTCTTTAGCACAGACCAAAAAGGAATATTTCTTTTTGATGGAGTGGATGATTACATATTGGTTAATGGGAGTACTAACTCAGGGTTAAATAGACCAGGAATAACAAATCAAATAACATTAGAAGCTTGGATTTATACAAAAACCTTTAATAATAATTATGAAAGAATAATAGCACGAAGAATTGCTGCAACTCCTTTACCCTACATGCTTGGATTATATACAACATCAGGTAATAAATACTCTTTTTATTTAAGTGGTACTAGTGGATATTATGGTAGTGGGGATATGGTGTCTACCTCAAATGTAGCCCTAAATCAATGGGTACATTTAGTAGGTACTTCTGATAATGTTACAAGAAAAATATATATAAATGGAGTATTAGATAACACAGATCCATATTCGGATGGGATATATTCTACAGATATAGACCTCCAAATAGGAAGACAATTATCTGGTGGTTATGACTATAATGGAGATATTAGTGCTATTAGAATATATGATCGCGCCTTATCAGCAGCAGAAGTCCTACACAACTACAACGCATTAAAGGGTAGATTTGGAGTTTAAGTTATATTTATAATAAACCAAAGAAAATAGCATGGCAAATACAATATCAAATACCGGAATAACTAATGGCGGAAGAATTACTGCTACACAAATAACACAATTAACTGACGCATTAACAGGAGCTGAAGCATATAATGTAACTATATCAGGATCATTGAATATAAATACAGCACCTATAACTAATTTAACTGCATCAGGAAATATAAGTTCAAGTGGAACAGTAACAGCAAATGAATATGTAGGTTTGCCAACCGGAATAATATCAGGATCATCTCAATTACCAAGCGGATTAATTTCAAGCTCACTTCAAACATTTACAAATATAACTGCTTCTGGTGATATAAGTGCAAGTGGAACCATTAGTGCGTTTGGAAGTTCATCATTGCAAGGATTACCAACATCAGAACCAAGCGTAGTTGGAACATTATGGTTGTCAGGTAGTGGTGCAGGATCAGCATCTGGATCTAAATATTTAATGGTATTTACCGGATAACTAGGAAAATATAAAAATTTTTAATATAATAATATAAAATAAGGTTATAACAATGGAAACAAAAAAATTAGAACAAAAAGATTTAGATTCTATAATGGAATTAAGATCAAAATATGCAGAAACAACCAATACAATAGGTATGATTGCAACAGATGAATATAGTTTAAATAAACAATTAGAATTAATTACATCAGAAAAAACTAGAGTTTTTAATGAATTAGAAACATTAAGAAATGAAGAACAAACTTTAATGGATTCATTGAAAGAAAAATATGGTGATGGACAAATCAATCTTGAAGAAGGTACTTTTACCCCTGTTTCATAGTTTTTTCAGTTTATGAAACATATTTATAATAAACATAATTATAGGAGAAAAACTAATGGCTGAAAGAATAGTATCGCCAGGTGTATTTACGCAAGAAACAGATCAATCATTTTTACAACGAGGAGTTAGTGAAATTGGAGCAGCTGTTGTTGGATCAACAGTTAAAGGACCAGCACAAGTTCCAACACAAATAAGATCATTTTCTGAATTTAGAGAAACGTTTGGCGGATATACCGATGAATCATATGTACCATTCACTGTAGAAGAATATTTAAAAAATGCAGGAGTAGTAACAGTAACAAGATTATTATATGAAGATGGATATCAATTAGACAATGGAGCATTAGCAGTTATTGCTACTTCAGCGTCAGGAACACCAATTGTTACTCATTTATTACATCCTACTCAACCAGTTTCCACGGTTGGTGATGGTAACAACGTATTTGAAAAAACAGCATTAGAAGATTTAGCTTCTGGATCATTAAAAATTAAAGTTTCAGGTTCATTTGCTACTGATTCATCTATACCTGGATATTCTGCATATTTATCAACAGACTTTATTTCGGCATCAATTGACTCCACTGCAAATAATTATATAACAAAAATATTTGGTAGAAATCCAAAATCAGTTGATTATCCAGTATATGTACAATATGAAAATAAAAATGCATTTTCAACATTTAATGATGCTAAAGATGTTACATTGACACTTGGGCTTATTGAAAATTATGATTTTGCACAAGATTTCCAAGCAGCATCTACTCCATTTATTAATTCTCAACAAGTAGCTGGCGGAGCATCTGTTAACTTATTTAAGTTTCATACATTATCACATGGTAAATATGAAAACTATGAGGTAAAAGTAGGAATTAGAGATGTAAAATTAGCAACAGAAGTTTCTGATCCAAATGGATATGGTACATTTACTGTTGAAGTTAGAAAAGTAAATAGTAATAATATACCATTATCACCATTTGATTCCGACGACACAGATAGATCACCAGAAATATTAGAAACATATAGCAATATTAATTTAGATCCTGATTCTCCAAATTATATAGTAAGAAGAATTGGAGATCAATTTAGAACAATTGATGCTAATGGCAAAATTTTTGATAATGGAGAATATCCAAATTTATCTAAATATATAAGAGTTGAAGTAACAGAAAATGTAAAAGAAAAAGCAACAGATCCTTCTTTGGTACCATTTGGATTTAGATCATTAAATTCTCCAATTCCAGATGCAACCGGATCTGCAGATTTAGTTAATTTAGCAGCAACATCATATGCAACATCACAAGTAGTAGGCGGAGCATATAATTCTAAAAATTATTTTGGATTTGATTATACTAATTTAAATAACTTAAATTATCTAGCTCCATTACCAACATCAGGTTCAAATACAGGATCTAATGTAGACTTTTATTTAGGAGATATGTTACAAGCAACATCATCAAATTTCCCAAGTATAACTGCTCCATATACAGGCTCATTACAGACAGTATTAACAGCAGGAACATTTGCTTCTAATGTTGCAATTGGAACTAGAAAGTTTATGGTACCATTCCAAGGAGCATTTGATGGTACAAGACCAAACCTTCCAAAATTAAAAGGAACTAATATAACTTCAACAAATACATTAGGATTTGATTGTAGTACTTCTACGGCAACAGGAACAAAAGCATATAGAAAAGCATTTGCAGCTCTTTCAAATACAGACTTCTTTGATATTAACATGTTAATAACACCAGGAGTAATTGATAGATTGCATTCAAATGTAACTGCAGAAGCTAGACAATTAGCAGAAGATAGACAAGACACATTCTATATAATGGATGCAGGAGCATTAACAGATTCAATATCAACTGTAACTAATCAAGTTACTTCAATTGATTCTAATTATGTTGCAACATATTTCCCATGGGTAAGAATAATAGATGCTGGTAAGAATAAACCAATATTTGTTCCACCATCAGTTGTAGTTCCTGGAGCTATATCATTTAATGATGCAGTATCAGCTCCATGGTATGCACCTGCAGGATTAAATAGAGGTAGTTTAACATCTGTAATTAATACATATGAAAAATTAACTCAATCAGATAGAGATGAATTGTATGAAGATCGTGTAAATCCAATTGCAAATTTTCCAAATCAAGGAATATGTATTTGGGGACAAAAAACATTACAAGCAAGACCATCTGCTTTAGATAGAGTAAATGTTAGAAGATTATTAATAACAGTTAAGAAATTTATTGCATCAGCTACTAAATTTTTAGTATTCGAACAAAATACAGTTGAAACAAGAAATAAATTTTTAGCAATAGCAAATCCATATTTAGAAAGTGTAAGAACGCAGCAAGGATTGTTTGCATTTAGAGTTGTAATGGATGCAACAAATAACACTCCAGATTTAATAGATCAAAATATATTATATGGACAAATATTTTTACAACCAACCAGAACTGCAGAATTTATAGTATTAGACTTTAATATTCAACCAACTGGTGCTTCATTTCCAGAATAAAATTTAAGAAATGAATATTTATATAAAAGAAATAGGATAAAAAATGGCATTAGAACAAGAATTACCAGGAATTGAACAAAACGAATTATTTGATAGAGCGTTTGATTGGGAGCCTAAGTATACCAATAGATTTATCATGTATATTAGTGATATTCCTACTTATATTATAAAAGCAGCTGCAAGACCTTCTTTAACTAATGGGGAAGTATTATTAGACCACATTAACGTTGAAAGAAAGTTAAAGGGTAAAACAAGATGGCAAGATTTATCAATTACATTATATGATCCAATAGTACCATCAGGAGCTCAGTCAGTAATGGAATGGGTAAGATTACATCATGAATCATTAACTGGTAGAGATGGATATAGTACACAATATAAAAAAGATATTAGATTTAATTCACTTTCACCAACTGGTGAAATAATAGAAGAATGGTTATTAAAAGGAGCATTCATCGCAGATTCAAATTTTGGAACAATGGATTGGACCACAGAAGAATCAGTTCAAATTGAATTAACATTAAAATATGATTACGCTGTATTAGAATTTTAAAATTAATTATGAAAAATTATGGGAGTTTCGGCTCCCATTTTTACGCTCTAGAAAATATTTATTATAAAGAAGTCATTTTATTCATATTGTTACAATTTAAATTTAGGTAACATATGAATCCTGTATTTTTTATATTTTTGTTTTTATTTGGATACAATTCTTTTTGTCAAGATACTATATTTAGATATGAAGAAAAACCAATTATCGGTAATATTGTATATACTGACAAAAATACAATTTTATATCAAAAAGGAAATTATATTGAAGATATTCCTTCAAATTTTGTATATGGTTATAAAAGAGATGGTAAAATGTCTATTTTATATCAAGAAAAAAATGAACCTATTACCTTATTGCAAATGAATGACTATGTAATGGGTAAAGCATTAGGATTCAAAGAACATGTAGCAGGAGTACCTTTCACACTAGGATTTTTTAGTTCATTTTTTTATAGTTATTATAATACTAGAGGATTATCAAGAAATCCTAAATTTTCATCATTAGTTTTCACAGCTGTTCCCCCAATAATATTTACAATTACAAAACCTAAAACAAATAAAAATTGGTCTAGAGAAAAAAGAATAGGATATCAAACTGCTAGATCAGAACGAAATCAAGTATCTAGCTTTGGAGGTGCTGTATTAGGAACTATATTTATATATTCACTCTATTTTTCAAGTAACTAATATTTATAATAAAGTTTTAAAAAGGAAAGTTATGGCAAAACATACAGATCGTTATTCAAATGAAAATTTAATTAATTTAGCAACAGATAAGTACGAAAAAACAAAAAGAAGTACTTTACCTACTGAAATTATTGAATTAACATCACAAGGAAAAATTTACCCAAAATCATCTCCATTAAGCTCTGGAAAAGTTGAAATGCGATATATGACTGCATTTGATGAAGATATTTTAACTAATCAAACATATTTAAATGAAGCAATAGTTTTTGATAAATTATTAGAATCATTAATTGTTTCTGATGTTAATATAGATGAAATAGCAGATGCAGACAAAGATAAATTAATTATATATGCAAGAATAGTAAGTTATGGCAAAGATTATGATGTAGTAGTTATAAATCCAAATACAAAAAAAGAAATGAAAACTACAATTGATTTATCAAAAATTAAAAGTTTGCCTTTTGATTTAGAGTCTGACGACAATGGAGAATTTACATATCAAATTAATGATGATATTATAAAATATTCATATACAAAAGTAAATACAGAATCTGTTTCAAAGTTTTTATTAAGTGTTATACAACAAGTTAATGATTCTAGAGAAAAAGAAGATATAGAAAATTTTGTAAAATATCATTTTTTAGCCAAAGATTCCAAAAAGTTTCGAAACTATTATAATGAAACATCTCCTAAATTAGATTATAATTATGAATTCGAAGGTGAAGATGGAGGCACCTTCAAAGCAATGTTTCAAATTGGAGCAAACCTTTTTTGGTTTTAAACAAACAGATCGTGTAATACTTCACGGACAATTATTTGATTTATTATGGATAGGCGAAGGTAGATGGACATGGGCAGATCTATATTATATGCCAATATTTCTTCGAAGATTTTATATCAAAAAAATAAATAAACTCAATGAAGAGCGAAAAAAAGCCAATGAAAAGCAGTCTAAAAGAAAATCGCCTAAAGAAAAAATCGGAAAACCTCCAATGTAAATATTTATAATAAAAGATATTTGCATGAATCCACAACATCATATTTTATATTTAAAAACATTTCCTAATCAAGGTGAAGATGATACTCAAACTAGTGTTTCAGCTAACAATGATTATTTATCAAAACAACAAGATTTTGCAGATGCTGTAAAAAACAACACAAGTATTGTTGGAAGTTATAATAACGTAATATCAGAATTATCTGCTGTATTAAATTTCAATCAACAGATTGTATCTAAACGTATAGGTGTAGCCCAAAATTTTTCAAAAGCAATACAAAATGAAATACGACAATTAACATTTTTAGAACAACGAAATTTATCATTAAATAGAACATTAGGAGTATCATCAGATGAAGCAGCTGGATTTGGACAATCATTAGATGATATTGCTAAGAATTTAAAAATTGGTGGAGGACAAACACGTACATATCTTCAACAAATATCAAAAATTGCTCCATTACAATCTAAAAATATTTTAGCAAATCAACAACTATCTGAAGAACTATTTGCTGTGCAACGTTCTTTAGTTGATCAATTAGGTATTGCTCCTGAAACTGCAAATGCCATTCAATTGTATGGTGCTTCACTTGAAGGTAGCACTAAAGAAAACGTTGAACGTATGTTTAATGTTGCTAGTGCATTAGAAGAACAAACAGGATTAGCTGGCGCTGCAAAAGCTATTTTTGAAGACATTGGTAATCTAGGAGCTGATATTCAAATGCAATTTAGTCGTGTTCCAGGTTCATTGGAAAAAGCTGTTTTGCAAGCAAGAGCATTAGGTACTGATTTCAATACTATAGCAAAATCAGGAACTCAACTATTAGATATAGAATCTTCAATAAATAAAGAATTAGAATTTCAATTGTTATCTGGTAATCGTTTAGTAGATGCACAAGGAAATAGTTTAACTGCTGCATTGCGAGAAGCAACTATTAGAGGAGACGCAGCAGCTGCAACCGAAGCAATGCAAAAAATTATCGAGCAAGAAGGAGAAACAATAAAAACTAATTTGTTTGCAAGACAAGAATTAGCAAGTTTATTAGGAGTGTCGGAAGACAAATTATTAAAAATGGTTCAACAACAAGAATTGTTAGGCGATATAGGAGGTATGGCTGAAAATATTTTTACTGCTGATGCTACTCTTACTGGACCACAAAAATCCCTTACAGAATCTGCAGCTGCAGCAGATACTAGATCTACAGAAGAATTAAGAGGAGAACAGACTCAAGCTCAATTAACTGAACAAATTGCAATACTTGGTGATCAACAAGATAGAGTTAGCAAAACTACTGAGTTATTAACAGTAACAATGAAAGACTCTATAGATGCATATATTTTATCAGCTGATGAACTTGTAAAAGGAGGAGATAAGTTATTTTTACTAGCTGACAAATTAACAACACTTCAACAACCATTAAATGAACTAGCAAAAGTTATACCAGGAGGTAAAATTGCAACAGCATTTGTTGAGAAATTTCAACAGCTTACCGGGATTTCAGAATTAAATCAAATAAATGCAACAATTGAAGGTAATGGTACTATATCAGTTGGATCTGCAACAATAAATGTAGCTTCTAGCGCAGGAAGTATGAAAGATGGTGTTATTTCACCAGATGGTAGTATAATAACAACCGATCCTGCAGATTTTTTAATTGCAACAAAAGACCCAAGTGGATTAGCTTCATCTATACAAAGCGCTAGTCCAGTTATAGCATCAACATCAGGCCCATCAGCACAAGAAATAGCAAGTGCAGTTGCAGATGCAATAGCAGGTATACAAATTGTAACAAGAATAGATGATATAAATGAAGCACAATCAAGAAATAATTATAATATAAACGCAATAACTTAAGGAATATATGTCATTAACAAATCCACATAATTTTCAATTAGGCAACAACAAATGGAGTAGATTTGATGGCCAACTAAAATATTCTGACTTCATTAGAAACGTTGTAAAACCATATTTAGATTCTGGAGCAAAAACTCCTCCATACTATCAAGGTAGTTATAGTATATTTAGCACAACACAACAAAACAAAGCAAATAATTATAATTTAAGAAATAGTCCAGACGGACTAGGCATATCATCTACAGCAAATGTAAATTTGGCATCGCCATTACCTAAACCAGGTCCATCTGGAATAAAATTGTCCGAATTAAGTCCAGACGAATATAAAGAAGCAACTGTTAGAAAACCTGTAAATTTTGGACGATCAAATACAATTAGTTTAGTTGGAGCTTCTCGTTCACTAAAAATGGCACAATCATTATCAACCGACGTTATATCTCCAATTGATAGAATTATATCTAATCATACAAATCAAACAGATGATAATGCAAAAATATCAGCTATAGCATCAGCTGGATCAGGACTAATTGGAAACTTTGGTATGCCATTATTAGGATCTGCAGGAACTACTTATGCAGGAACAAAATTAGAACCATCATATGCAACAGTACCATTTACCAGTTTACAACGTGGTGGAGAAAATGAAAATATATTTCCATATCAAGATTTTAGATCATATAAATCTGAATTAAAAGGAGCATCTGCTGCAGATATTTTAGGTAAAAGAATTGATGGTACCGCAGCTGCAGCTAGAAAAAAATCTGGCAAAGCAAAAGCAGCCGCATATTTAGCCGCTTCAATATCTCCTGGAGGAGCTTATAAAGTATACAATAGAGAAACAATGTTTGGCGAAGGAGATGCTGGTAATTCATTTGCATTACGAAATGATTTTACATCAAAAACAGTTGCTTCAACTCAATGGGATACTAAAAATAATGAATGGAGAAAAACAAGAGAACCATTAGCTATAATTAATTCATTTCGTGGAGATCATGTAAATGTTATAGATTTCAAAAAATCTACATATGGAGATGCATATAGATGGATGGGAAAAAATTCAGCTGAACAAGATCCAACCATAAAGAAAATTGGTGAAATAATGGGATCAGTAATTAATAGTCCTGGTATAACTCAAGATTATATTAAATTCTTTTTTACAGGTCCAAACATGAAATTTGGAGATACTGATACTATTGACGATATTATTACGTTTAGAGCAGTTATAACTAATTTATTTGATTCATATAGTCCTGGATTTAATCCTGTACAAATGATAGGTCGAGCTGATCCAAATTTTCATTATACTCAATTTAGTAGAGATATGAATCTTGATTTTGATATACATGCACACGATCGAGATGAATTAAAACCAATTTGGCGTAAATTAAACGCATTAGCTGGATATACTGCTCCAGAATATGACAGAGATACAATAGCATTAATTGCTCCATATATGAGAGTCACAATTGGCGATATTCTAGTACAACAACCAATCTTAATTAATAATTTAACTTTTACATTAGCAGATTCTGACACAACTTGGGATATTAATCTTGAAGAAGATAAAACAAGAATGCAAGTTTCAAATAAAATTTCAGTATCAATAGGATTTACAGTTATTACCGATTATCTACCAGAAAAAGGAGGAAGATTCTATACATTAGCTAACAAAGAAAATGCGTTAGAAAGTTCAAGAGTACATAAACCAGGAGAAACCAATTGGTTAAGTGATTTTGATGTTAATATTGCAAAAAAAGTAGCAGCTCGAGAAACAGATGAATCATTAACAGGTCAAGCAAGACAACAAGCAATTGGAGCAGCTGCTGGAGAAATATTAAATATAGATCCAATAGCAGGTAGATTATTAACAAATGCAGGAGTATAAATGAGTAGATATACAACAACAAAACAAATAAAAGATTCAAATGGTAAAAGAAAAGCATCTACAACAATTTTACCAGTTATGCCAAACAGTGAAGAAGATATATTTCTACAAATTACTTCTGCAGAACGATTAGATTTGTTAGCATATAAATTTTATGGCGATGCATCTAAATGGTGGATCATAGCAACTGCTAATGGATTAGGAAAAGGAACATTATTTGTTCCTGAAAATACTACAATTCGTATACCAGTAGATAGAAGTATACAAGAAAATGTAGAAAAAGTAAATAATAATAGATAGTTATGGCTGGAGATATTTTTTATACAGAAGTTGATCCTTTTTTAAAAGAGGAATTGAATGCACGTGGATTATCTGGATTTTCTAGATCTAAAAAAGATTTAGATTTCATGATTGGAAAAATTGCAAACGTTCAAATGATTTGTTATAAAGGCACAGATCGAAAAACAAAAATTGCTGATTCTGTGTTAGGAGGAAGAAATGTAATACAAGATGAATTTTTTCCATCTACGCCTAATGGATATTTAAATAATCAACGATCTCAAAAAATTATTAATGATATTGTTATAAATAACATAAAATTATCAACTGATGAACGTGTTATTAGTGAATTATCAGTAGAATCAATTGGAGAAACTGTAAAAAATACTGCAAAAAGAGTTCCTCCTTTTATTAAACAAGCAAATATTGCAATTGCAGATAATTCTAGAGGTTTATTAAATAAAGCAACCATACAACTTACAATTCCAAATCCAGAATTAGATTTAGATAGAATAGAGCGATATTGGTTTCGACCAGGAAGATATGCACAAGTAATACTTGAACATCCAGATTCTGCAGTTATAACAAATCAACGATTAGACACTGGAAGTTTGCCTCCGTCAGAAACAATATTAAAAAATTATCCAGATCTTGATTATGATAAGTTAAGAAAAATGAATCGTAAAGATTTTGAAGGAATTGTAACATCTTTTGATTTTTCATATCAACCTGATGGATCTATAGACGCAACTGTTTACTTAACAGGTACAAGTAATGTATATACAGATGTTAGTTTATATATTCCAACCCAAGCAGAAAAAACGGATGAAGAAAAATTAAATACTGAAAACATAGCATTTGGATATAGTTATAGAACAGCAACTGGTGAACAATCAGCAACTAAAGAAGAATTAAAATCATTAACACAAGATGATGTATCCAATGATTTTTATGATGTGTTAAGTAAAGATGTTGATGCAGCTATTAGTAATTCAGGTAATAAATCAGCCGGCTTATCATTTACTAACCTATCCCATTTGGATCAAATGATAATGTGGGGTGAAGATTTTTCAACCACAGAAAAACAAAAAGAAGATAAAACATCAAACTTTTTTAGATTTGTAACATTGGGATATTTAGTACAATTTTTAAATGATCAAATATTAACAAAACAAAAAGCTGTCCCAAATGCCTTTATATTATGTGACGACCTAACATGTTTTAGTAATTATTATGAAGATATTGTATCATCAGATCCATATAGCATATTTTTATATAGTAACACTTCAACAGCAAGATATCCAAAAAATAAAACAGAAATAGAAATAGTTGATAAAGAGAAAAAAACTACTTCAAAACAAATTGTTAATCCAATTGAGTTTTTTGAAAAGTCTTTTTCTGACGGAGAAACTGCATTTCCGAAACCATATCAAGAATTCAAAGATAATGTAGGTCGAGCATATCCTTCAAGAATATTTATATCGCTTGACACTATTAAATCTATATTATTAGAATTAGATAGTATAGATGTTGAAGGAGAGGAATCTGAAGCTACAGATATTAGTCAAACAAATATACAAATTAAAGATTTTTTAGTAAAAGTTTCTGCAAGAATTAATGTAGCATTAGGTGGAGCTGTTAGTATGAAGCTAATTACCCATCCAAAAATAGATCAAGCATTACTTTTTTATGATTACAAATATATTGGTACTCCAATACAAAAACAAGGAGTTGTTCCATATTCAGTTCCAATGTATGCAAATCATCCAAACGGAACAATTGTAAAAGAATTTAATATAAAAGCAAAACTTGGAGGACGAGCTAAACAATTAGCATATGTTTTAAATGGCGGAGGAGACGTATCAGAAGCAGAAATAGCTCCATTTTTAAGATTTATGTATCAAGAAGGTGGAGAAGACCAAGTTTTAGCTAATTTGCAAGCATTTAGAGATACCCATTTTAAATATATTGATCAATTAGAACAAACAAAAGCTGAATATATAAATGATACAGAAAGTGAAAAAGCTAAATTAAAATTAAGAAATGCATTAAGAAAATATTTACAATATCCATTACCTGATTTAAAACAAACAAATTTATTAAATTCTCCTGTTTTTCCATTTGAAGTAGATTTTACTATTGATGGAATTAGTGGCTTTAGATATGGTGATGTTTTAATATTCGATGTTATTCCAAAACGATATAGAAGTCAAACAGTATTTAGCATAGTAGGTATATCTGATACTGTAGGTAACGATGGAGTTTGGCAAACAAAAATAACATGTATAATGAGACCAAGAGTAGATATGAATGAATATCAACAATATAGTGTATGAGCAGAAGAATAAAAATACGATATACAGCAGATGAAATAACTAACAATTTATATACAATTGGTGGTGAATTGATGACTACTGATAGACAAGAATATATTGGGTTATATCATACATATGAAACAGGTGAAATTTTTTCATTACCAAAATGGAATGCTAGAAAATCACAAAAATTAATACCATATAAAGAAATATCTGATTCAGAACAAGTATATCAAGAATTAAAACCAAAATTACAAACATCATATGATTCAATAATACCATTATTACTTGAAATTAGTGAACAAAATAGAATAGATGGATATGTTGATCGTTATTTTTTACAAAATATAGTAACAAAATATATTACAGAAGTAGATAATAGTACATTTAAAAAATTAAGTTCTAGATCTATAGATCCAAATTTATATAAAGGAGTTGAATTACGGTGGTATATAACAGGAGAACTAATAGATATTACTACAGATAATGTTTTGATACCTAGTGTCCAAAATAAAAACAATAATGAAATTAGTATAGCAGCAAAAACTATTCCACAAATATCTAAATTTTTAAATAATCCATTAGAATATTATTCTGATATTCAATTTATAGTTCCAAAAGATATTAATCAATTGGATATTTGAAAAAAACTTATTATTATATTAATGTATGATAATAGTAGACGATTCAAAAGAACTAGATTCGTTATTACAAGATATTAAAAAAGAAGAAATTGTATTAGTTGTTCCTATACTAACTGATCATCAACTTCATCCATCAATTAATAAAATATCATGTATATACGTATATTCAAGCAACGAAGTTGAATTCATTGTTCCTATACATCATA
>Ga0208159_1000381_pt1 | contig 18150 bp, 27 predicted proteins | sample 9_EtaG_FD_184082 | JGI IMG/M metagenome (GOLD analysis project Ga0208159, IMG submission 184082) | Marine viral communities from the Subarctic Pacific Ocean - 9_ETSP_OMZ_AT15188 metaG (SPAdes) (version 2) | ecosystem: Environmental > Aquatic > Marine > Oceanic | place: Pacific Ocean | collected... | reverse complement strand
ATAATTTAAGTCATTATTTATACTTAAACCTGATGCTCCTACATTAGTAGTACCGATTGATACATTACCTGAATCATCAATAACCATCCTTTCAGTTCCGCCAGTATCGAATCTTATCTTATCTTCATCTGCACTTTCTTCGACTTGTACTGAAGTATCTTCGTCAGCGTCTTTTAGGATCGTTGCTGTATTAACAGAAGTTTGACTTACGACCATCGCTTCTACTTTTGTGCCTGTTGGAGGCGCAGTAGAAAAAGTTAGAGTGGTACCAGATACGCTAAAGGTATCTTTATTTTGGTAAACACCATCCATATAAACTTGTACGTTATTTTCGTTAACTGGGTTAAACGGTAGAGTAAGTGTCGTATCACTATTGTCCCCTGTCATAGTAGCAATACCAAAATTACTACCAGCTACCGCACCTGCAACTGAATAAACTGTTAAGACAGCACCGTTGGCTGGAGCTGCTGACATTGTTAAAGTGGTTCCGCTTACTGAGTAAGCATCTTGAGCCTGAAATACACCGTCAATAAATACAACTAAATTATTTTCTTCAACTGCTTGAGATATGGTAAATGCGGTTGTACTACCGTTACCAGCTAGTATATCTGTAGTAAAGGTATTACTTCCTCCACCACTACCACCTATCTCACCCCAAGCATCTGTATATCCCTCAAATTTACCTAGAGTCGAGTTGTATCTAAATTGTCCTGCTGCTCCTGTAGGTCTTTGAGCTGTTGTACCAACTGGTATTAATACAGCGTCAGTTTCACTACCGATATCGAGAGCTACTGTCGGATCCGCAGTACCGATACCGATTCGATCATTATCGCCTGTAACGGTAAATGCATTATTGTTACCGACTAAGAAGTCATCACCTGCATCTGTACCTAACGTTACAGTAACCGTTGTCCCTGCATCTGAAGAAATACTATCTAGGGCAATATTACCTACATTAGTAATATTATTATCGTTAAAACTTGTTGCACCTAAACCTGTTGAAAAGGTAGGTATTTGACTAAAGGTTACAGCTCCTGCTGAAGAAATAGCTATTGCATCAGTATCACTAGCTGAACCTATATTACCAGCGTCAGGAATAACTATATTACCGCCAGTAGTCATTAGGCCACCACCAGTAAAAGTGCCTCCAAGAGTTGTATTACCTGCTACTTTAAACGTTCCTGAAACATCTAAATCTGTAAACGCATCCACTACGGCTGCGCCTGATCCAGCACCATCTGAATAAATAACTTTTACGCTACCGTTTGGTATGGTTACGTTTGCTCCAGATCCTTGAGATATTGCTATCGATTGAGATCCAGAGGTGGCGTTTTCAATAATCCAAACTTTAGATACAGTATTAGGACTGATGGTTAAGGTTCTTGTAGCAGTTAAAGATACGCCTGAAGTAACTTTAAGATAAAGGCTTCTGATAGGATCAGTTGCCCCATCTGCCATCGTAGTTGTTGTATCTGCATCACTACTAAAAGATGCTTCAGTTCCATAACTAAAAGCTTCTGCTACCAGCTCTAGGTTAGTATTGGTACTGTTTCCCCAGGTACCTGCCTCATCACCAGTTGCAATTTCCTTTAATCTTAAATCATTTACATAGGTTGCCATTTATTTTGCCTCATATATATTTTACGCTACTTCTTCCCAACTTGGGGATTGATTTTCGTTTATTTGTGCAAAACCTGAGTTTTGGGTGTCGGTTACATTAGTATAGTTTGGAGTTTGACTTTCATCAATAAGTGACCATATTAATACAAATGTACCCACCTCGCCTGTAGCTGAAACCCCAGTCGGTTGAGCATTTGCTTTGGCTACTACGCTAACACTACCTACATCGGATGTTGTGCTAAAGCCTGAAACTGAAATATTGTTAACTAATACAAGTGTAGGTGTTCCTAAAGAGCTTGTTGCTGATTGACCTGTTGGCGTAACATTTGCCTCTGCATCAACACTCACAGTTACTGATCCTAGGCTTGAAACTAAAGTTGGTAACGCTACTACTGCCTTACCATTTACTCCAGGCCCACCAACTGCTGAAGTTGAAGACTGGCCAGTTACGCTTACATTAGCTTCTCCATCTACTGAAGCTGTACCTACTGCGCCAGTAGCAGAAACACCTGTAGGTGTAACGTTAGCTTTACCTATAAATGTGAGTGTACCAACTGCGCCTGTTGATGTTTGTCCTGTAGGAATTACATTTGCTTCAGCATCAACGTCTACAGGTACGGTTCCTGCTGCACCCATAATTGCAGATGCTTGAGTTGGTAAATCTGTTGGCAGTACCACATTAGCGTCTGCATTAGTAAGTACAGAAGGTGTTCCCACGCTTGATACAAGAGTTGGCAGAGCAACGACTGCTTTACCGTTTACTCCTACTCCGCCTACTGCTGAAGTAGCTGATTGTCCTGTAGGGAATACATTAGCTTTAGCAACTACTATATTTCCTAAAGTTGGATCAAATGTTGCTGTAGTTGCAGATACACCAGATGGTGAAACATTAGCGTCAGCAACCGCTACTACGGTTGGAGTACCAACGCTAGAAACTATGGTAGGTAAAGTGGCAACAGCTTGCGCATTAATACCAACGCCTGCTACAGCAGATGTGCCTGCTTGTCCTGTTGGTATTACATTGGCTTTAGCTGATACATAATTATGGTTAGTAGGATCAGTTGTACTTGCAGTTGCTGCAGATGGAGCGGTAAGTGTTACGGATAATGGTGAACCCCAAGCACCTTCCCCCCAAGTGCCTCGACCCCAACCGTTTACGATAGCCATTGCTGGCTCCTACTAAGCGATTCTTATAATGGCTGTACCAGAAGCTGCTGCTGGAAATACGATTGTAAAGTCACCTGCTGTTGAAGTTTTATCTCCACCAAAGTCAATAGTAGCTACTGAAGCATTGGTTGCAGAGGAGTTATAAATCATACATCCTCTTGCAGTAATGGTAGCTGTACCAAAAGTCAAATCAGCAAAGTCTGTAAAAGCAGTTGTACCAGATGAAGTAGGATTAACGTTAGTTAAATTAGCTCCGCCAGAAGTATAGTTAGTACCACTAGCTTGTCCTGTAGTAGTAAAAGCTGTAGTAGTAGCACCTAGAGTTGCTGATGAAGTATATAAAGCTAGTTTAAATGTTGATCCACCACTAGCTTTAAAATTATGTACTGCTTCTAGTAATTGCTTTTTAAAACTTGTTGTAAGTGTTGATGTAATTGCCATAATTAAAGTTTCCTAATTAAATCAGCGGCTTCTTTGAAACCTGCTTTATCTAATTTATTATTAATTGTAATCCTATCAGATTTTATAGCATTTTGCATATATTCTTCAATCACTTTTTGAATGTTGTCTTGAAAAGACTTTACTTGATTTTGAATGTTTTCAGGAGCATCCTCACTAACCGAAATAATTCTTTTTATACAAAGATCTGACCAAAACTTAACAGGGTGACCGCCTTCATCTGTAGTATATACTTCAATAATTCCAAGTTCAGGACCTGCTTTATGACTCATTACCATTTGTTTGGCTCTCCTACTCTATTTTTTTTTAGGTGACTATCATGCTTATCAATTAAGACAGGCTCCTGTTCGATCTTCTTAATTTCTATATCGCTCATTTTTTTTACCTCTACAGCTTCTTCGTTTTGTAATATTATTAAAGGGTCAGCTAATCTGTGATAGCCGTAAAGTTTTTGTTCTGCTGGGACATCGGTATCAAGCAAACCGCTAGTTTGTGCTACTTCTATCTGCATGTTTGCTGAAATACATTTAGATAGCCAAAATTCGCAACAAGCCCTACCAGCCTCTGCAAAATGTAAGTTACCCTTGTAAGAAAAGTCTATACCAAACAATTTCAAATTAGCTACTTCATTCCAGTATGCAAAAGCTATGGCGTATGCAACCGTATTATTTAAATAGTAGCATCTTGTTTCTTCTACTACTTCCTTTATAGGATACTCAATAAGCCCTGGACACCTATCATCTAATTCACACGTATAAATAGGGCCTTCATGCTCTTGTAAAAGTTTAGCCATACTATCAGTTTGTCCACCAGCGTCATCGGTATCAAGAAACCTAGATGCAGGATCCATCATAAATACTCTATCGTGGTAAATTACAGATGCAACTCCGTTGATTGCCCAAACTTCGTCAAAATGAACTCCATGAGATTTAGCAAGGTTATAATCAAACCAACTCTTGCCCATACCCACAATAGCTACAGTTTTGCCTTTAAGGCTCTTAATTTTTTTCATTTGCTCTCCTTTTTTTACGAAACAGAAGTTCGTAAAGAATCGTAACGGTATTCGTCTCTTCTTCCTCTTGCCTCTGCTAAGTTCTTTAGTCTTAATATTTCCAAATTAAATCTTTGCTCGTATAGATTCATTAAATTTGGCTCACCCTTCATAAAGGTATTAGCTTCAACTAAACAACCATACAGTAAAGCATTTCTTGCATTTTCTGAAATCCAGGTTCCTGTTGTTTGTGAAGTCAAACTAACTGGCTCATATAAATAGTGTAATTCAACGCTATAGGCAGCATCTGGTACAGGAGCCACAATTAAAGTAGATCCATTATTAGATGCAGAGGACAGCTCTTTATCAAAGTCTGCATAGTATTTAGGCATACCTCTAGCATTAGTATCTGTTGGGTCAGTATCAAATTCTCTGATAAAACTTGTATGTTTTTTGTCTAAATAATGATAGGCACCAGCACTATCAATAATAGCTACCGAAAATGACATTTTAAAATCACTTGGCGCAGTAAGATAGGTATTCCCAGCGGTTAAATTACCAGTAACATTTTTTCTGAAATAATCAAACTGTACTAGCTCTAGTATCCTATTTTCAGCATTTATAATAAAATCATTAAGCGTTGCAACAAAAGTTGTCTCATCATTCTCAACATAATTTTGTATTAATGTTTTTAATTCAGCTAAAGTCATGATGTTGTAATTGTAACGCTTCCTAATGTACCTGTCAGTTTATCAACTGTAAAGTTTGATGGTAGTGTTGATGAATTCATAAAATCGTCTTGAAATATATTTGAATTTGTAACAACAACAAAGCCTTCACCTGCTTCGGTATCATTATTTGGTCTTGGTTTGTATAGAGCTTCTGGATCAGCTACGTGTGGTTGCGGTTCTAATTGTGGATGTTTTGGTTCATAACAACTAGGACATACCTTAAATCCTGTCCATTCTTCTTTTAATTCATGAAGTTTATATTCAAAAGAACATCTATCACATAAGCCTCTAGCAAATTTACCAACAGCATATGCCATTTTAATTCATCCTAATTCTAGGTCTTATCTTAAAGGAAGCTCTATCTTCGTCTTGATCTGCAGCTCTTCTAAACTCTTCCTCGTAAATAACTTTTAGCTGAGGTGTTAGTTGTGGTGCTTTTTTTAAAGATAAATAATAAGCTAAACCAGCTGCAAAACAGGGATAAAACCTAAAAGGCATATCCATAGTATTTGAGCCTTTGTCAGCATCATCCATTCTTACTAATTTATTAAATACTAAAATATCTGTAGAATTTTCTGGGGTTGGCCAGACTTTTATAACTGGAGATATACTTTTATCTAAAAAGAATTGTGTAGGCCTAGCTTGAGTTGTTTTATTTGGTATATTTAAATACTCAGATCTACTTACCCTACTCATAGAAATGTCAGTCTGAGTGTTGTTTATGGTTCTTCTTACTACTACATCTAATATATCTATAACATTAGAGTTTAAAGTGTAATCAGTAGTTCCTTGAGTAACCGTCTGAGTAGCTTGTTCTATAGTCCATTGATTTAAACCGCGATTAGCCCACTCAGCAAGCATCAAATTAATAGATCTTCTTGCAGTTTTCAGATCATAACCTGTACGTAGCTCTAAGCCACATCTTTCAAATGCTTCTTCTACGAACTCAGCTACATTTGGTTCAAAGTCTGTACTGCCTGAAAGTGACATTATTTTTTCTTTTTAGTTTTTTTTAAAGATTTCTCTATTTGAGCTGCTTGTCTTGCATGAAGCTTAGAAGCGCCTTTAAGTTCTTTTATTAATTTTCTTTTTTGAGCTATCGATAGATCGGCCATTATTCATCCTCATTGTATAAGTTATCAAAAACTCGATTTACATCTAAGGTATAGTCTAAATCAGATTTACTATAATGTATATGTTGAGATGGCTTGAAATCGGGCGCACCTTCACCTGTAACGAACCAGGCGGGGTGTGTGACCCTTACTCTATTGTTTGGTAAGGCTACAATATTTCCTGTCCACTCACCAGCGTCTAGAAGCTCTAAAACATGACTACTTTTGTGTTGTGCTGGATCGTCAGCTATTTCGCTTTCAGAGTAATCAACCGTAAAGTAATACTTTGCTGGAAAGATCTTACCGTCTATCTTTGCAAGCCAGGGACAGGGTGTTGCCCTGTTCATTACATATACTGAATTATGATGTGATGCACAATCCCAAGGCTGAGCATCATGAACTGACATGGGTTTTGCAAAATCATCTACTAAAGTATCTGCAACTAAAGCTGTAATTGGCATTCTAGCCCACATGGCACCGCCATGTACGTTATCATCTTCCCAATCATCGCAGTTAGACTCTTCACCAGTAAAGATTACATGAAAGCTCAAGCATCTATTAGGCATGGTTGTAACACCAATAGCCATGGCATGAATAAACTCACCATGATATTTTTCGTGGTTATGCGTGTACTCCCTTCTTACCCAGCATTTAAAATGGGGTATGTTACTGTATAAATATGGCACTAATTAAGAATTATTAAACCTTCTTCTGTTTGCGTTACCAGCCATAACTGATCCGCCTTTTGATTTTTTAAGAATTGAACCACCCTTAGACTTCTTCATCATAGATCCACCCTTAGACTTCTTCATCATAGATCCGCCTTTGGATTTTTTCATCATAGATCCACCCTTAGACTTCTTTAAAATGCTTCCACCTTTAGATTTTTTATAGATGCTTCCGCCTTTTGACTTTTTCATCTTTTTACTACCTTTTGATTTATATTTACCCATTATTTTTTACCTTTTTTAACTGTTTTTTTCTTTGCAGGAGCTTTTTTCTTCGGCATATTTATGTAAATACGGTTATCAGAAACAGGCTCATCTGGTCTTACTTTTGCATTAAGCCTTGCTTGAATTTTTGAGTCTACTTTTTCTTTTTTCTTTGTTGGCATATTTGCTCCTAACTCATAGTAGTAAATTTACGTCTATTAGACATCACTTTACCACAACCCCTGGCTATCTTTCCATTTTTCTTTTTTACCGCTCTGCCAGCATTAAACTTTTGTCTTTCTTCTATAGCTTTTTCTATAGCTAAGCCTCTTTTTCTTTCATAAGGTTCTACAACTTTATTTTTATTTAGGTCAGCTTTTTCTGGGTTTTTTAATTTTGCCATTTTTTTATTTTATCTTAACCTATCTTTCATAACAACGCCCTGCCCTCTAATAGTTATATGACGTTTTTTTGCTACAGGACCACCCTTACGTAATTTATTGGAAACCATAATAGGTTTACCTTTTCTATTTGGATTTGGATCTTTTTTTCTTTTACGTGCAACTAATTTAGCTCTTTCCTCTTTAGACATACCTTCAGCTTTTTTGCGAGGCAAACATTTGGGCTTACCTTCTGCTTCTTTTTTGCTGCCACATGATCCTAGTATAGATCCGTCAGCCCCAATTCTTACCCAATCCTCATCTAGCCACGATTGAAGCTGCCCCATTACCTTAACCTATCTTTCATGACAGCACCCTGACCCCTAATGACAGGGCCTCCTTTAGATTTTTTTGTTCTTTTAGACTTTTTTGCGTAATTTGGGTCTTTGCAATATTTTGATGCAGCAAGATTAGCATATGCGCTTGGGTAAACATCAAAAGTTCTTTTTGCCCAAGCTTTACCTTCAGGACAAATCTTACCTTTACTTTTTACTTTTTTAGCCATTTAACAATCCCAATCTCTCCTAGCCCAATAATTAGCACTACATCTGTCTGTAGTACCACCCATACCTTTACTTCTGGCACAGTATGATTTTTTTCTAGCTTTATTATTTTTGTGCATGCCGAGTTTGGCATCACCAAAGGTTATACGTTTGACCCTAGAGCCTTCACTACTACAGCCTTTTACAAAAACTTCTTTACGCTTTTTACCATAACCAGGGCTACCTTTTCGAATAGCCCTTGGTCTGTTAAGGGTTACTTTTTTGCCTTTGTATTCGGCCATAAAATTAAAATCTTATGAATGAAAAACAGTTACTCTATCTATATTGCTTAATACGACATGAATACCGTCTTCAAACAAAACACCTGAATCTGGAATATTCATGGTTTCAGTATCGTTTGCGTTACAAGGAGCAATAAAGATAGTAGAACCTGTAACAGAACCGTTTCTGAATGTTACGGTACCGTCAGAAGATCCTCCTGTGATTATAAAGCCCCTCAATCTTGAACGGCTAGCTTGTAATACTGCTCCGCCTGTCGCGGAGCTAGTACTTGTAGCTGTTTTTACATCTGAACCTACGATTCTACCTGCCATTGTTTATCTCCTATCTTTCGCAAATTACGTTTACGTAATCAATCGTCATAGTTTTAGCTGCTGCTTCACCATTTTGGATACCAAAAGATACTGTAAGTTCTTCATCATCAGGAAGGTTGGTATTAACAACACCTACTGGCTCAGCTGAACCTATAAAATAAGAAACTTGTGATGTGTTTGGATCAATAAAGAAACCAACAGTTACAAATGTATCATCAGCTAATGTAGTGACTGCTGATGTAGTTGTATCAGTACCATCTTTTTCAATATGAAAATCTAGGTTAGTGTCACCGTCATCTTTTAAGAAATAAACACCGTCAGACACAGCCAAAGGCGTTGTATCGGTTATTTGTAAACCTATAACAACATCAGATTGTGTTGCATCACTTACTTTGAATCGTGCTTCAAAGAAAGCTCTTTTGCTGCTGCTTAGTTTGAATGACTCACCTTTCAATTGTAAAAAGTCTAAGTCATTATCGCCTGCTGCGTTAGTAAGTAAAAGCTGACCTCCAGCTCCAGAGGTCAAAGCCTCAGTAGCAGAGCCTGTTCCAGCTTCGGTTGTAGTGATAGTAAAATCACCAGAATTGTAAGTCATAAAATCATTTGAATATTGATAAAATAACGAACTTGATGGATTTACCAAAAACATAGGAACATCTTTCTTATGCTTGGTTGCTACAGTATTACCTGCGTTTAATATTAAGTTTTGAAAATGTGGATTAGCCATTATGAACTCCTTTATATTTGTATTAATGGAAACCGTTAACGGCCCTCATTAAGCTAATTAACAAATTTCAGTTTACTATGAGGCTTGTTCCAAAGCAATAGGAAGAGATTCTTTTGCTTTTAGTATTTTATTACGTGCCTCAACTAAGGCCTCGTAGGTCTCTTTGATGGTTGGATCTTTGCCAAAGTGATCCAGCATGTCCGCTCCCATCATTTCAATTAAAGATTGTGTTGTAATTAGCCTACCGCTTATATCTTGAATTTTTTTATCTGTTGACATGTTATTGAACTCCTTTTTTTGCCGTATCCCATAATTAGCTGCTAAATCAACATTAATCAGCTTTTTCTCTAAATCGGAATAACTATTCCAATCTCTTATCTGCTCTAAAGTTCTACCGCATCCTGCACATTGCTCTGCTAAGCCATACGTAGTAGTGCAAACACCCGTACAGGGGTTTTGAGATAAAGACACGACATCACAAAGAATGTTCATGCATAAATTCTACATATTTTTATACTGAATGTAAATTTAGAGGAAAAAAAGGGGGCGGTTAAGCCCCCTAGGTGGTTGTAAATGAGTTATAAACGCTACAACCTATCGTTCATTAAGCCCCTTGAGAACCGTAAACAGCTCTGAAGTTAGAATATCCGAATGAATATCTTTCTCTAGCCTTGTATCGCATGTTGCCAGTATCGAAGTCACCTTCTAATGCAGTTTGCATTGGAGATCTTTCGAAGTACTTAAATCCATCAGGACAGTCTGTTTTCAAGAAGAAAGCATCTGTATCTGTTAGATAGTGGTTTACAACATAGCCATCAGGCAACATACCAGTATTTCTAATTGCATTGATGTCATTGTCAGAAGTTCCAACTCTACCTGGAGATTGGAGAAGTCTGTCAGCAACGAATTGCAATTGAGGTGGTACGATTAATTTCATTCCTCTTAAAGCAATATTAAGACCTCTATCATCAGTAAATGTAGAGATATTAATTAATGCATCTTCAAGAGAAGTTTCATTAAGGTCCGCCATAGTAGTTGCTCTATTTGCTAAAGTACCGCCACCCCCAAGAGGGTGAGAAGTATTGATTAAAGATACACCATCGCCACCAGCTGTAGAGAACGCATTGTTCAATACAGACGCAGCTTTGATTTGCTTAGTATTAGCCATAGATCTAGCTAATGCTTTTGTGTATCTTGCACCAAGACGATCATAAAGATTATCTTCGACAGCTTCTTCTGTTAGCGCGAAAGCTAAAGCAACTGTTTCGTGGGTATAACGAGAAGTGTAACCTTCGTTAGCATTGTCAAATCTGACTCCGCTACCTTCAGCTTTTACTTCAGCATTACCGAACCCAACGATTAAAGTTTCTTCTTCAAACGCTCTATCAGAACTCTCTGTTTCGTAGATTTCTGTATGTTCTGCTTCGTATCTAGCATATTCCATACCGAACAAAGCATTAAGACCTGGCTCTAATTCTTTCGCTAATTGCGCTCTATTAATTGCCATTATTTATACTCCTGTAGGATCGACATAGAAATGCTCATTAAATTTAACTATAACATTCACGTTAGCTGAGCCTGTTGTGCTGTTGTCTGGATCAGAGGAGAATCCCATAATTCTGAAAGTTGCAGTTGTTGCAGCAGTTGTGCCTGATAATTCTACAGCTGACATACCAGTTTTGGTAGAGCCAGAAGTATAAGAAATATCTGCATTTAAGCCTACATCAGTCTGCGCTGGAGAACCTGCACTCTGAATTTCAAATACAGCATTAGGGTCATCTATTACGAATGCCTTGATATCGGACGATACAGTACCATCAGGATAGTGAGAACTAAAAACAGTTTCACCTGAAGAGTTTGTAAAAGTACAACCTCTAAACACACCTAAGGCTTCATCACCAGCAGCAGCTACTAAAATAGTACCTGTATTGGTCATTTTTACTAAATCGCCTGAAAAAATATTCCCAGAAGCACCTGAGGCTATTTCGTATTCTGTAACCCCACCCACTTGTGGAGAAGAACCTAATTTACCTACAACTCTTGCTCCAAAGGGTGCATTTTTGTTAGACATAATAAGTTACCTATATTATTTAAAATTTATATTTGGTAATCAGCTACGCTGACCACCGCCAAAAGTTACTTTGCTACTTCTCTCTGGTTTTAAAATCGGAGAGTTTGGATCTGATTCCCTTAAAAGATCGTTATCCACAGCATCTTGCTGGGTATGCGCACGATTTTCAAAGTAGGAGTTTCTTTCCTCGCGCGTTTCATTAGGAATCTTCGCCAATAGCAAACCACCAACCGAAACAACTCCTGCGTGTTTACCGTCATCTAAGGTAGGAAGTTCGAATCCATCTAACTCTTCGGCTCTTACAAGGTCGAAACCTTCTCGCATCCTAGAGGTTACATTTTTTCTATCTTCATTACCTACGAGTTCAGCTCGTATCCACCTGTAAGTGTACCCTTCAGGTGCAGGAGGAGTATCCAACATTGATGGCGGACTCCAAGGTTTGCGAGCAACTTTTTTTGCTCGAGTGTCTGCAGAACGTGGGGTTCTGTTTAAATCTTTTTTATCTTCTGTCATAGTTTTACCTTTTAACATATTTAGCGTACTCGCCAAGCGGTACGTTTAATCTTTTAGCCATTTGAACTTCAGATGGTGACAATTTTACTTGTCTTTTATTGGACGCTGTATTACCAGCAACCCTACCTGCTGAAGCCACCTTTTGTTGAGGCTTAGATTTAACAGAAGATTCGTTAAACTTCTGTGGGAATTCTACACGAATTCTCTTATCAATCTCACTATAATATTCTTCTGTCCCCAAGTCAAAGCCTTCTTCCTGCAATTGATTATGAATTGCATAGGCAGAAACAGTCATTATTTCGTCCTCACCAAACCATTTGTTTTTTTCAACCCATTTTTTATCAGTCTCAGCTAGTTCTACATCTTGCTGAGGTTGTGCCTGAGCTTGTTGTTGAGGTTGTACGTAATCTTGATAATTAGCTTGTTGCTCTTCCTGGACATTCATCTGTTGTTCAAGCTGAGCTTTTGATACCGTTACTTTGTTTTCTTCTACTGCTATTTTTGCAAGAACTTCTTGAGCTTTTGCAACCTTGTCATAGTCAGCAACTTCATGCGCATTTTTTAATGCTGCAAGAGCCTGTTGCTTTTGAGAGTTTAGCCTGCTTTCGGCTTCCTGAAGATAAGATCTATCTAAAGTTGAAGATCTAGTTTTTAACTGTTGATTTTCTTCAGACATTCTTTTTGCATATTCATATGCAGACTCTTGGCCTCTTTCAGCTTCTCTTAATTTACGAGTAAGTTTGCTAATTCTTTTTTGAACCTTTTCAGAATAATCTTCTAATTCATCTTGAGATTTTTCTGCTGGTTCACTAGAAACATCCTCTATTGCCTGTTGAGCTTCAACATCCACCTCTCCAGCTTCTGTTGTTTCTTCTTTTGGCGCTAAATCAGCTATCTTACCGCTAGGCTTTTCTTCAGGTAAATCTACCTCTACAACTTCGCCTTCTTCAACTATTTCTTCTTTTTTTGCCTCTTCTGACATGATTTCTCCTTATACTGCAAGGATATCGTTAGGATCTAATATCGTGGCTATAACTTCATCATCGTTAATGATCCTACATTCAGATTCATCACCAAGCTTGAAGCGAGCGCCAGCATACCGCCCTATCAACACCCATTGTTTTTCCTGGCACCAAGCTTCAGTAAACTTACTAGAATCTTTGTAGCAATCAGGACCCATTTTGACAACATAACCTACAACAGTCGCAAGTGATTCTCGATCTACTTGAGATTGAACTAGATGTATGCCACCTTCAGTAACACCTTTACCCCTATATGGAAGAATAAGTATTCTCCATCCAGTAGGTTGAGGCATTCTTTCTAAAATTGATTTATCTAAAAGAGTTGGATCTAAAACTCTTGCAGCTTCTTCCACATAAGGAAGTGTGCTTTCAGGAGCCTTTTCTTCTTTTTTCTCTTTTGGTTTTGTTTCGGTTTGTTTGGATTCTTCTTCTATTGCTTGAGCAACATGGTCAGGTACGTGTATCTTCGGCATCTTCTTGTATTTTCCCTAGCAGCTCCCTATATGAATTTTCTGCGTCAACGAGAGAGCTGTAACGTCCACACAGATACTGATATTGCGCAAAATCCTTGGTACCAGCCAAGATTGTATCTCTTACGCTTTCTTTTTGAGCCTCAATTTCGTTTAAAAATTTTTGGCTAATCCAAACAACCGACACTTAGTAAATGCCAGAAAACTTGCCGCCAAATTCAGCAGCGCCCATACCTCTACTTTTACCCTTACCCATTCCTGGCTTAGGTTTTGTATCGGCAACGAAAGTTCCTGCATCTGTTTTCAGAGGTACAGAACCTTTGTTACTGTAAGGATTTTTATTTTTCATTACAGTTGGAGTTTTTTGTTGTTTGATATCAGTTCTTTTTATCATGCTGTTTATTATCTTGGTTAAATAAATTATTTGCAAGTTTTTATTTTCCTTGCCCTCTATATTTCTTGCGTGTGTTTTTTTTATTGGTTCCTGATCCACCGCTTAACTTACTGTTACCGATAGATGTTTTTTTCTTGACGTGGTTAACTTCTTGCTTGATCCAACTTTTCGGCATTTTCTCTTTTTAGCTTTCTTTCCTGCATCAACAATTTTAATTCATGCCAACGATAAAACTGTTTGTTAACATGATCCCAGAACAACCCTTTGTTATTTGTTTTTGTTTTCTGCATCCATTAATTTAAATCTAGCTTGCTGTTGCAGTCTTCTAATAGCAGTATCATTCCTCATATCCGCTATATCTTCTTGAGTATCAATTCTCTCACGATCAACATTAATTCTTTGTTGAGCCTCAGCAGCTTTTCTTTGTTCTTCTGCAATAAATTGTTGTTGCTCCATAGATAACTCTTGTCCTTTTAGAGCAAGCTCTTGTTTCCTAATTGATACTAGAGGATCTTCATCTTCAGGAGATCCAATTTTTTGATTGTATTCTACTAACAACTCAGCAAGTATTGGTGCTGAGAATTGAGCAAGTATATCACCTGCTTGTAAAGCAAGATTTTGTGCCTCTTCTGGAGATGCTTGTTGTGCTTGTTGTTGCAATTGTTGGAACTGTTGTAAAACTTCGGGTGGCATTTGTTGCTCAGCAAGTATATCTGCTTTCATTTGCAAGTGCTGCATAATGTGTGAATGTATTAATGCTTGAACCTGAGCATTCATTTGCACAGGTGGTGTATTTAACAAAGACATATGTACTGCAATATGTGCATCATGATTTTGTTGTGGAAACGCTTGAGCAGGATTACCTAACAATAATTGATTGTTTTCAAAACCAGCTTCCATCGGTAATGGTTCTGTAGGAGGTGGTGGTGTTAATATCTGGTCAATATTATCCACACCTATCGCTGCATACATTCTTTTGTAAGCTTCGTAAGTACCGTTAGGTCCATGTACTTGTGGGTTAGATTGCACTAAGGCCATCATTTCTTGAGCCATAGCTATTCTTTGTGACTGACTAAATATATCTGGATTTGATATAGGAAAGATATCTACCTTCTGATCGAAGTCTGATAATTTAATTGAGGTTTCATTATTTGCTATCGCATAAGGATATTCTGGCGGTAGATATTCTTGAAATACATCAGCCAGTAACCTAAATTCTTTTTTCTGCGAGTTATGTAATCTTTTGTGTATTGCAGATAAAACTTTTGTAGATCTTTCCAATAAAGCTAATGTTGTACCGACAGGTGCATTTGGATTACCTTGACCTGTATTTATTTCTGCTATTGATGCAAATCTTTGACCAGAATCAACCAAGATATTAAGTAAGCTAAGTAATGTACCACTTGGTTCTTTAAACGGTAACGGTTGTATTGAATCTCTTAATGACCCACCAGGAGCATCAACATCTCTAAATTCTCCTGGTTGTATAGGTGTATCTTCATCTCTAATTCTGATACCCCTAGTTTTGAAACCAGCAGGTAAGTTCGCTAAAGTTCCAGCATCAATCAACTGTCTCATAATTGATGTAGAAGCTTTTGATAGACCACCAATCATATGAGTTAAACCAAAACCGTAGAATCCTAATCCAGGTAAGAATTTAAAATGAACAAAGTACTCAATTTTATTTTTTAACTCATCATCTTCTCTGTAGTTTCTTCTTACAGATAAAACTTCATTTGAATTAGCATCTATGGTAACTATGTAAGGTAACTTAATTCCTGTAAGTTCTCCGTCTTCGTCCATATCTTCAAAACCATCTAGCTCTAAATTACAATGCACTTCGTAAAGTACAGACACTTCACCGTCATCATAAGAAGGCTCCATACCTGAAAGTTTTTCTATCTCTTCTTTAACGCCAGAATAATTTTCCGCGTCATCACCAGTTCCAATATTTATTTTTCTATAGAATCCTAATGCTTGTAATTTTCTAACTTCGTTTTCTGATATCTTTACAACATTTGTAATTCTAGGACATGACTCTAAGTCGGTTGTGAAGTATGGAACAATTAAATCTTCTGGAGCAATAAACTTAGATACTGCTCTGCCTAAATTTTCATCATAGTAAACTTTCTTAAATGCTGATCCTGCTAACGGCAAATAAAATAATAGTTGATCTAATTCTTCATCAAACTCTTCCATAACGTGAGTTATTTGATAGTTCATAAATTCTGAAACACGCTGAGCTTGTTCTTCAGCTAGAGAATCATATGCACCTATGACTTGTGTTTTTACTGGACCACCTGAGGGTAAAAGTTCTTTGTACGCTTGAGCTTGAAAGGTTGTTACAGCCTCACCTAATAATGGATGTATTACACCTGAAGCACCTTCAAAAGGCTCAGACCTTTCGGCATCAAACCGCATCCCCAAATATTCTAAACCGTCTTTATAAGTTTTTTCCCAATCCTCTCTAGATGCTTTATCTTTTTCAATACCAGCAATTAATTCGTTTGATATGTTTGCTAGTTGTCGGTCATCTAAAACTTCGGCTAAATTTTCATCAAAACCTGTTTCTACTTCTTCAGTCATGGTTTCGCCTAAAATAGCGCTACCATCTTCTTGCATTTCAAAACCCTCGGTGCCTGAATCCATAATTGCTTCAATAGCAACCTTCATGTTTTCTTGACCAAGCGGAACTTGATTTTGTTCGTTTAAAACCGTTGGATTTATGTCTTTTTCAATTGCCATTAGTGTAATACTCTTTCTTTTTCTTCGTATACAGTAGGAGCCACAAATGCATCAACTAAAGTTCCAACAATTTTGATGTTACAGCGTTTTGCTTGCTCTTCTGCTTGTTCCCAAGTTCGGGATATTATGTAGGGTCCACAATATACTTTGCCATCTTCTTCGTATTCAGTAAGAAATATTAACATCATTTTAATAGTATACCCTCTTTACAGGTGCTTTCTCTCTATCCTCATAATCGTCATCAAGAGAAACTAAACCACCCTCTCTAAATCTCATTAGAGCTTGAGTCATAGTATCGCATAGGTCATCATTTTTACCAAAAGGAAATGAGGCACATTCCTCAATCATCTCATCAGCAAACTTTTTAGGGGGTGCATACACTAATCCTGACTCAAAAATAGGTGCAACTGAATGCATCCTTGTAGATTTATCATGACCTCTTGTTGGTGAATAATTAACCACAGGTATACCTAGTCTTCTAAGTTCGTGTGTCAAAGGTGTCCCTGATGCTTTGGCTTCAATCAATACCATATCAGGATCCCAATATTGATATTCTTCGTAAGCCACTCTTTTTAGTTCTGGGAAATCCCAACGGTCCTTTTGCGCATCTAACAAAATGATGCAGTCAGGAGAATCGGGTGTAGGTTTAAATACACCCCACGTTGAGATCGCTGAATAGTCTGCTGTTTCTTTTTTACTAAAAGCCGTATCGTAACTTTGAATGATGTAACTAACTGGCGGTAAAGCTTCACTTTCCCATTCATTCCACCACTCTCTTTTTACAATAGATCCTTCTTCAGAGGTAGGTGTTTGCATCCATTGTGCATTCCATTTCTGCACAGGCAAAGATGCTTTTACCTTTTCTAATTCTTCTAAAGACCAGAATCCAGGCCATAAAGGATTGTTAGTATCAGGGAATATTGCTGGAAACTCAACCACTTCCCATTGATCTGCCGAACTTTCTTTTTGTGCGTCTAACAATTTAGCCGTTAAATCAATTGAGCTCCAACGCGTCATCACTAGAATGATGGCTCCGCCAGGTTGCAAACGCTGTCTAGGTCCAGATGTGTACCACTCCCAACAGGCTTCCATAGCTGTTGGACTCAACGCATCTTGTTCTGAATGTGGGTCATCAATAATTAATAAGTCAGCACCACGACCTGTAATCGCTCCTCCCACACCTGCTGCGAAGTATTCGCCTCCTTTGTCAGTTTCCCAACGACCCGCTGATTTAGAGTCTGCTCGTAAATCTACTTTTGGAAATATTTGTTTGTATTCTTCGCTGTCCATCATGTTACGAACTTTACGACCAAACCTTACTGCTAACTCTCCTGTATGCGTTGTTTGCATAATTTTTCTTTTAGGTTGCTTACCCATAATCCAAGCTGGAAAGTAAGTAGAACAAAATTCAGACTTAGTATGACGTGGTGGCATATTAATAATTAAACGGTTGCATTTACCACTAGCAACGTCCTCTAGTTTTTGCGCGAATATTTTATGATGACGGCCACAAATAAACTCTGGCCACATGTGATTAATAAAACCTAAAAATGTTTCTTGACAGCCTTGTTGTTTTTTTAATAATTCAAGACGTTCTTTGAGGATAAGAGTTTCTTTGATCTCTTGATCGGAAAGATGTGCTAAGTTCATAAAGCAGCTA
>Ga0208159_1000380_pt1 | contig 18245 bp, 24 predicted proteins | sample 9_EtaG_FD_184082 | JGI IMG/M metagenome (GOLD analysis project Ga0208159, IMG submission 184082) | Marine viral communities from the Subarctic Pacific Ocean - 9_ETSP_OMZ_AT15188 metaG (SPAdes) (version 2) | ecosystem: Environmental > Aquatic > Marine > Oceanic | place: Pacific Ocean | collected... | reverse complement strand
TATATTTATCTCCTCCTCTACTACTATCAACAAGCATATGATTTTTTGCACCACTTCTACTTTTAACCCAAATAAAATCAGGAGAAAAATTAAAACCATCTATTGTTCTTGCTGCACTATTACCATTGCCAGTATAAAGAACAGCATTAAAATTTTTACCAGAATAAGAGTCATCAGTTTGTGCAGGGTCTATGTCATCTGATGTAGGTACGTTTGCTGAACATAAAGCTAAAAATCCATCTGGGTCATATTTAAAATCTCCAAATCCATTACCATCTGCATTACCACCTGCGGATACAGCTCCTTGAAATGTGCTATCTTGCCCAAAGTTAAATATAACAGTTGCATCAGCAGCAGACCAATTTCCTATAGCAGGATATAATGTTCTTGATGATATAGCTACATTGTGTGGAGAACCTCCAGTACCAAAACCCCAGTTACTTCCAGCAGACGGGTCGCCTGAACCCCATATAGTTCCATTTAATCCTGCCCAAAACCTACCATTATCTGCATCTAACCATATACGTATTATATCTCCATCAGTAGGAGTACCACTACCATAAGTTTTATTATAAGAACTACCACCATCACCAGGACCATATATTAACTTTTGGTCTTGCATATATAAACCAAATGCTTGTCCACCACTAGGACTAGATGGTGAATTATATCCTAATTCTGCATCTAAATTAAATAAATCATTTGCCCAACCAATAGCCATTCCATTATCACCACTAAAACTACTTATATATACTTCATAATACCATTTACCAGATGTTACTCCAAAATTTCCTACTGCTGTATTATTACTTAAATTTACATATTTTAAATTTCCATTACTCATACTTCCAGCTCTTGTAGAAGCATCAGTTGAAGTACCTAATTGTGCTAAACGATTTAAAGTACAAAAATTTCCACTACTCGCCATAATTAACTCCCAAATGTTGGACTATCAAGAACTTGATGGTCTGCACCAAGTCCACTTGCCGTAAAATCATTATTGTTCCCCGAGCTGTCATTCCCGAGGTCACTTGCATTTTCATATTTAAGATGAAAACCATTATCTCCAAATGTTAAACCACTAGGATCTTTAGGTATTAAAACACCATTTTTAGTTTCTGTTACATCAGATGGTGAATATGTTTGTCCATCAAAAAATAAAGTTTCTGCAAAATAGGCATCTATACTATTACCATAAGAAGTATCTCCATTACCTATATTTTGCGTTGCTCCTGAAGTATTCATAACACCATCTCTATTTTGTGACATAGAACTACTATATCTACTATCGTTGAATGTTACTCTAACTCCATTATGGTATAGTTGTTGCCTGTCTGCTGCAGTTGAATTTCCTGAATCGTAGACCAACATTATATGATTAAAACCAGTTGTATCTCTAAAAAGTTTTACATTACTCCAAGTTTCAAAACTTGTTCCACCATTTTGAAGTTGAAATCTAATTTGACCATCATTAGAGGGACTATGATAAATACCTTCATAAGTATTTCCTGATGATTGTCCATGCATAATAAATCTTTGTGAATTAGAACTATCTGCATCACAAAATTTTATCCAAGTAGAAAAAGTATATTTATCTACATTAGTAGGTGTTCCTGCTGTTCTATATAATCTAGAAGTAGAAGCATTCTCAAACCTAACTGATTGCTCTACCTGATAGTCATAAAATCCACTACTTCCTGCTGGTTTTTGAAAAAATTCACCTTGTACTGGCATTAATACTGTCTCCTATGCAAACGCAAGTTGTGGTGCTCCTAGTTGTATTGACCCAGCAGCCTTAACAAAATATGGTATAACATCTACAGCATTAGCGGCAGTTGATATAGTTAAACCAGCGCCCCCAGCAGTTTCATAATCTGTACCTAAACTTAATGTTCTACTTCCAGTGCCATCCTGAATAAATACTATAATACCAGACTGTCCTACTGATTCTGTACTTGGATTGGCTAAAGTAACATTACCTGTTGCTGTTAAAACAAAGTTTTGATAAGTGTCAAAATCTAATGTGACACTACCAGTTTGCGAACCAGCGGTTTGAGTAGATCCTCTTAAGGCTTTTGTAAAAGTTGTATTTGCATTTGATGCTACTATGTTAGCACCAGCTAATGTGGCTGCACCAGTTCCACCGTTTGCTATTGCAACTTGACCAGAAAGTTGAGCCACACCAATTGTTTTATTTGTTAAAGTTTGTGTAGCACTTGCACCTACAATCTCTTGATCACTTCCTGGAGGTAATGTTAGTACATTAGTAACACTAGCAGAATGTGGTTGTGCTTTTACTATTTGTCCGTGTGAATTACTTTCACAATTAAATTGAATAGCTCCAGGATTAGTATTTCCTCTAACTGTAACGTGACCTGTGCCTTTTGCTTCCATGTCTAAATCAATATTACTATCTCCACCTGTTGAAGATATTTTTGGTGGATTACCTGTTGCAGCATTTGTTATATCAAACTGATTTACCGCAGAAGATGTTGTTTGAAATATAATTTGCTCATTGCCGTTTTCGTCTCCTATAAAATGAGCATCATCTATAAGTATATTGTGGGAATTGGTGTCCAAATTAGCTCCGAGTTGCGGACTTAAATCGTCAACAAGATTAAAAGCTAATTTAGTTCCTACTGATATAACCTCATCACTAGCATCGCAATATATTATATCTGTTTTAGCAGGAGCAATAGTAACAGTTTGCGCACCTGAACCCTGTTTCATAATTATATTTTGACTACCACTAGTGCCATTTTCAATAATAAAATATGCTGTTGTAGTTGAAGGCGCTATAGTTATTGTACAAGCTTGACTTAAAGATCCTGTAAACTTAATAACTCTAAACATACCATCTTGAACATTATTACCTCCATCACTTGGAGACCCTGCTCTAACAGTTAATGTTGCAGTAGCTGAGTCAGATAAAGCAACTGATTTAAAAGAAGCAATTCTATCTAAAATATCTATATTGTAATTTGTTGTTGTACCCCAAGAGCCTGATTGTTCACCTGTGGTAATTTTTTCTATTCCAAAACTTGTTGTAAATGATGATGCCATAATTTTCCTCCTATGCGGCTATTTCTACCCAATTTGGGGCTTGTGTTGTATCAATCTTTGACCACATGGTTGCAGTGCTTACTTGTGAGCTTGCACTAACTCCAGTTACTATTACTAACCCAGCTATACCTACGTTTGCAATATGGGATGTAGCGGATACACCAGTTTCTGTTACAGTAATACCTGTTCCCTCTACTATTGTTTCACTACCTGTGGCACTTGCAGCAACTACTCCTGTTGCTGATACAGTAATACCTGTTCCCTCTACTACTGATTCGTTTCCTGTTGAGCCTACGGCTTCAACTCCTGTAACACCATGTCCTAATCCTACATCTACAGTTCCTATAGTACTTGACGCTTCAACTCCTGTAGCAAAAATAAGAGCTTGTGGTATTACAATGTCATTAACGACACCTGCGGCTTGAACACCTGCACTAATTCCTACGGTTATTCCTCCACCTTCTTGTATAGAAACATTAGATACGGTGCTTGCGGCTTGAACTCCTGTTGCGCTAACTGTTATACCAGTGCCCTCAACAATAGTTCCAAAAATAGGTGTGCCCCATCCACCACTACTCCAAGTAGATCTGCCCCATCCTTGATTACCTATGTCAGTAGTTGCAGATACTCCTGTTGCACTTACAGTTACATTTTGAGCGGCAGTAACAGTTGCACTGCTAATTGCAGAACTAGCCGATACCCCTGTTACAGAGGTGCTTACTGCAAAAGTGCCTTCACCCCACGGACCAGCATTCCATGTTGATCTCCCCCACCCAGATAATATTGTTCCTGCTGTTGTTGCTATACCTCCCATCCCTGAGTGATATTGACAATAGTAAAAAAGGTCTGGAGCTGATGCCGCTACTGTTATTTGTGTATAAGCTCCTGAATTACCTGGAACACCTGAAGTGGTTACACCAGTAGTGTATTCAGAACCACTACTGTGCGTTCCACCAGAAGTTGTTGAAAATCTTAAAAAGTGACCACTGTTTGACGCATCTGATTGGTCAAACCTGTACGTAGCTCCTTCAAATAAATTTAAATTGGCTTGTTGAGTGCCATTTATAGCGTATTTAAATCCACCAGAACTTACGACTGTTACAGTGTAAGTAAAATGGGACATTTTAAGCTATTCTAATAACCGCGTTATTTGCATCATTTGCAGGATATTGAATAGTAAAATCTCCAGAGCTAGAAGATTTATTGCCACCAAAATCTAATACTGCAACAGATGGTTTAGCCGCATGAGTAACAGTTCCTGCTGTTCCTGCATTTGTTAACGAATGATTATAAATAACTGCGCATCTAGCGTTACTAATTGTAGATGATGAAAAAGTAGTGTCTGCAAAATCTAAAAAAGCAGTAGGAACTGAAGATGAATTATCTGATAATCCAATAGTTACACTTCCTAACACTTGACCACCAGCAGTATAGTTAGTTCCACTAACTTCATTAGTTGCTGTGTACCCTGTTAAATCTTCATTAGCATCTGTTCTACTTGATGTAAACATAGCTACATAAAAATTGTCTGCTGAAATAGAAGAACTGTCTCCACGAGAAGATGTTGTCCATCTATGAATACCTGCTAGTATTTCTTTTTTAAAACTTCCGCACATTGCTTGATTTATTGCCATTATAGCCTCCTAATTATTTCTGCCACATCTTCGTGACCTTGTTTTTTCATTAAAGCCCAAATTGTTGTTCTTTCACTTTGCGCCATTTTATTCATATAAAAAATTAGTATCTCTTTCAACTTCTTTCTGAATGCTATAGCTTGATCTCGTATGACGGGAGGAGCATTATCGCTCACCATCATTATCTTATTCAAAGCCATGTCTGCCATTTCTTCGGCATTATGCCCACGATTAGAAGTGGTAACAACATTAACTGGTCCTAATTCGCTAGAGCTTTTGTTTGCTACCATTACGCAGTATCTCTTCTAAGATTGTCGTATCTGTAAGCATCTCTAGTATTCTTACCTTCTCCTAAATTCTTTAACCATTTTAGTGACTCTAAATATCTTGCATTGTATAATTGCAACAAATCTGCCTCACCCTTCATAAATGTATATGCCTCTACTAAAGAGCCGTATAACAAAGCTAATTCTGCATTTGTTCCCAACCAAGAAGTACCATCGGTTGTAGCAGTTATTGAAGTTGGTCTATAAAAATAATGTAATTCCATTTGAAAACTTGCATTTGGTGTTGGCGCTAATATAAAAGTGTCTTCATCCCAATCTGCATAATATAATGGTGTCCCTGTGGTAGCAGGATTAGGAGTATAATCTTGAACAAACGTCACGTGTTTGTATAATAAAAATTCATTGTTATCACTATTGATTACACTCAATGAAAAAGGTGATAAAAAATCTGTTGGTTTTACTAAAAATTTATTAGAAGAACTAGCGGAACCTAAAACATATTTTCTAAATACAGATAATTCACATTCTTTTAATATTCTCTCTTCTGCGTTTAATATAAATCTTGGCAACTGATTAACAAAAGTAGTTTCTGTATTTTGTGTGTAATCTTGTATTGCTGTTTTTAATGTTGTAAATGTATATGCCATAGTACTAACCTATAGGATAACTTGTTAAATGAGGATCGTCAACAGGACCTGCGGTAGTATTATCACCTCCACCCTTAATGTTTCCTGCGGTAGCGGTTTCTCCACCTGTAGCAGTAAATGTATAAGAATTAGAAGTTACTAAAGTGCCTGTAGGTGCAATAACGGTAATTGTAAAACCTGTGCTTGTTTCTAACATAGATTTTGTAAATCCATCAAAACCTTGACATTCTCTAAAACGAACAATATCTCCTGTTGTTCTATTATGTCCAGGCTCTAAAACTGTAATTGTCGTACTGCCTGCATCTCCAGAGGTAAATGAATTAGGGTTTAAAATAACTTGAGATATTGGCTCTACTCTGTTTGTCCTACTAATTCTTAAAGCTTCAGGGTCTGGTTTTATTTTTCTTGGTTGTATTTGTGGTTGTTTAGGCTCGTATTCATCTTTACCTACTAACAAACCATTCCACTCTTGTATCATATCTCTCAGTTTATAAGCTCTACCAGATCTATCAGAAATACCTAAAGCGTATTTTCCTGAAGCGTATCTTCCCATTATGTCACCCTTAATGATGAATAAGAAGGAACTAATCTAAGACTTGTTCTCTCACCGTCTTCGGAAGCTGCTCTTTGAAATTCTTCTTCATAAATATCTTTTAATACACCTATTCTATTAGGCGCTCTTTTTACAGCTAAATAATAAGCAAGTCCTGCTACCATACAAGGTAAAAATCTAAAAGGTATATCACCAGTATTAACAGAAGTATCTGCATCTTCTATTCTTCTTACTCTGTAATATATTATTTGATCGGTAGAGTTTTCAGGCATGGGCCAAAAAGTTATTGTAGGAGTTATTTGTCTATCTACAAAATATTGCGTTGGTCTTCCTTGTGTATCTTTATTAGCAATAGCTAAATAATCTCCTCTACTTATTCTAGTTAAAATAGTATCTGAACCACTTCTTCGAACAGATACCTCTAAAACATCAACAGTAGACTGAACTGTTTCTAAAGATATTGCAGAAGAAAGTGTAGTTGTAGCACTACTACTAGAACCAGTTAAAGTTTCACTTGCAGAAAATGTTCCTACAGGAACAGTAATAGTCATTGTAGTGGCAGTAGGTTTTGTAATCACACTAGCAGTAGCATTACTTGTACCACCTGTTATGGTTTCTCCTACAGTAAAATTTGCAGAAGCCGCCACAGTCATTGTTATTGTTCCAATAGGATATGTATCCACAGAAGAAGATGCAGATAATCGTGCAACAGTTTGAGTTATTTTTTCAACAGTCCAAAGGTTTAAACCTCTGTTTGACCATTCTGCAAATAAAAGATTTAACGATCTTCTAGCAGTTCTTGCATCGTAACCTGTTCGTAACTCTAAACCACATCTTTCAAAAGCTTCTTCTGCAACTTCTGCTATATCCAGATTAAAATCTGAACTTCCTGATGTAGCCATTAGTACTCCTTAACTGCTTCAATTATGACAGTATATGTATCATTTGCTCCTTCACCGTGAGTCGAAAAGTATATATCACCGTCTGCTCCAGCGGTTCCTGCCGCAGTATTGGGTATACCTCCAAAACTAGTAAAATCAAATTCTCCTTGATAGTCTGTAGGAAGTTCAATTAATAAAACATCAGTACTTGCATTTCCCAATATTTTAACAGAACAGCCAATTGTTGAAAATTTTATTTTTGTTATTCTGACATTTGTACAAGCTTGACCTGTTGCGTTTGCAGCAAGAGCACTGACATCAATTTTTTTAACAGCAGTGCCCTCACCAGTATCCACATAAGTATGAACAAATGACTGAACAAGTTTCCTATCACCATCTATAATAGTGGTATTAGTATTTGTATCGGCCATAATTATCTCCTATTAACTAGCTACATCAAAACCTAGTATTGTTATTAACAGTCTGCCTGCATCATAAGTACCAGCAGTATTACTACCACCAGTTAAATATAAAAATTGATCGGCAGCAATCGTACCTCCAGCAGTTCTTGTGCCAGCAGCTTGAGTACCTCCATTAATAATTAACGTCTCTGTTAAATCACCAATAGCTGTATCTTCAACGCCAGTTCCTTCAGTTGCTGAATGTAAATTAATATCTGCCTCACCAGTAGTTGGTGCCTCAAAACATTCCATAGTCACACCAAAAACTGTGCCTTGATCTGCTGTAGTTACTTTTCCTATATACGCTACACCAGCACCATCTGCTCCAATTATATCTCCAGTAGCTCCACCAGAATTTAAACCAGTAAGATCTATCATAATAGTTGTTTTAACAATATTAACGTTAGTATCTACGTCACTTTTTAATCTTTCTACTTGTGTTATATATACCGCAGCAGTGCCCTCAATACCCGCACCTGTTGCAGCTTCATTTTTCATTTTATCACCACTAGTTACAGTAATAGTACCTGTGGTTGCATTTTTTGAAACAGTCTGAAATCCTTTTTCGGATCTGACTGGACCATTAAAAGTTGTATTAGCCATATTTTTACCTCTTATAAAGTTTTTTGCCCTATGGTCGTATAAGCGTCTGCTAGGTCAGTCCATAGGGCAAGTTAAATCCTAGATTAAGCTCCTTGTGAGCCGTAAACACATCTCGGGTCTGAGAAACCAAAAGAATATCTTTCTCTTGCTTTAAATCTCATGTTTCCTGTGTCAAAGTCACCTTCCATCTTAGTAGACATAGGCATTCTTTCAAAATGTAAGAAACCTCTTGGTGCATCAGTCTTAATGAAAAATGCATCAGTGTCTATTAAATAGTTGTTGACAACATAACCTTCAGGAAGCACTCCCATGTTTCTCATAGCGTTTATGTCGTTATCGGCTGTTCCTGATCTTAAAGTAGATTCTAATATTCTATCTGCTACAAATTGTAGGTTTGACGGAATAATTAATTTTAATCCACGTACAGAAACTCTTAAACCACGCTCATCAACAAAAGCATTAATATCAATTAATGCATTCTCTAAACTTGTTTCGTTTAAATCTGCAGCAGTAGTTGGTTGGTTTCTAAATGTTCCTCCATTTGTTAATGGGTGAGACCCATTACATAAAGAAACACCGTCACCACCTGTTACTGTTGTGTCAAATGCGTTGTTTAAAACAGCGGCAGATTTTACCTGCTTAGTATTAGCCATACTTCTAGCCAATGCTTTTGTATATCTTGAAGATAGTCTGTCGTACAGATTGTCTTCAATTGCTTCTTCAGTAATTGAAAAAGCCAAAGCAATAGTTTCGTGGTTATACCTTGCGGTAAAAGACTCATTTGCATCGTCAAATGCAACTGCTGCGCCTTCACTTTTTACAGGAGCAGAACCAAAACCTGTTAACATTACTTCTTCTTCAAATGCTCTCTCAGAATTTTCTGTGTCAAAAATTTCAGTATGCTGCTGTTCGTATCTCTGGTACTCAAGGCCAAATAAGGCATTAAGACCAGGTTCTAGCTCTTTAGCTAATTGTGCTCTAGATATCGCCATAGTTTAATCTCCTTATATACCAGTTGAGTTAGCAGTTGTTTGCGAATCGAAACTGCTTGCAGGTGCATTGAAGTGAGCGTTAATACGCACAATCAAAGGAATACCTGCTACAGTAAAATCTGAGTTTTCAGGATCATCCTGAATACCCACAATACGCAAAGGAAAAGTTGCAGTAGTAGCAATAGTGCTCAAGTCTGCAACACCAGAAGACATACCAGTTGTATCACTTCCGCTATTACCACTAGCTAATTGAACATTAGAAAATACTCCTGCTCTTATTTCTGCTTCAGTATCAAAACTTGTTCCACCAGCATCTCCAGCGATAACAAAAAGTTGACTTGGGTCGTCATATATAAAAGCTTTTACTGGATGATTAGTATCCGCCCCTGACCCTTGCCAAGTGTTTGAGAAAATAGTTTCTCCACTAGTACTTGAAACATATTCACAACCGTAAAAAACACCTAGTATAGGAACATTACCACCAGTTGCTGCTTGCAACTGATCGATAAAACCTGTAGCTAAAGGAATAACTGCTTGTCCTTGATACAGTTTATTGGTATTTCCTGCGGCTATTCTATATTCTGTTGTACCAGTGCTGTTTGTATTTTGACCTAATTTTCTTAAAGGTCTTAATCCAAACGCTCCATTAGAATTTGCCATTCTTTATCTCCATAAAAAATTAATAATTAGTCCTCACTCTTGCGAGAACCTCCAAAACTTACACGACTTTGTCTTTCTGCCTTGTGTATAGGCATCGCAGGATGCTCTTCACGAGCTAAATCATTATCCACTGCTGTCATTTGATTGCGAGATTGATCTCGGAAATATTTAGAGCGTTCTTCAACGGTTTCAACTGGTATACGTGCTAGAAGCAATCCTCCAACACCAATAACTCCAGCGTGCTTTCCATCTTCTATGGAAGGTACTTCAAAGTCGGGATATTCGTCCTTTCGAACTAATTCCCAACCTTCTCTTCCCTTCGCTGAGATATTTTTTCGATCATCAAAACCCATAACTTCGGTTCTTATCCACCTATGTACATAACCCTCAGGTGGTTTGGGTGCATCCAACATGGATGGTGGTCGCCAGGGAGCTCTTCTTGCATTATTAGTGCGAGATTGAGCATCTCTAGATGTTCTTGTGTTTTTATTTACTGGACTATTCATTTAAGCCTCCTGTCTAACATATTTTGCGTATTCCTCTAATGGAACACCTAATCGTTTTGCCATTGCAACCTGAGAAGGCGATAGTCTCACAGTTTTTTTACCTCCTTTGTTGCGGGATTTAGAAGAAGTAGCCGAAACTACCTTTTGACTTCCCCCCGTTTGCTTCGTTTGCCCCACTTTATGAGGAAACTCTGCTGCAATTCGTTTATCAAGCTCACTATAGTAGTCATCAGTGTTCGGGTCAAACCCTTCATCCTCTACTAAACGTCTATGAATGCCAAATGATGCATATGTCATAACTTCATCTTGACCAAACCAGTCATTTTTAGCTGCCCAAGCCTCTGCTTTAGGGTCAGGTTTAGGGTTTTGAGCCTGTTGAGGGGGTTGAGGTGGTATTGGTTGAGGCTGATTCGGCATAATGGGCTGTTGATTTGGCTGTTCCTCTGTTTTTTCAACTTTTGGCTTGGTTATCTTAGATTTTTCAACCGTAATTGCCGCTAAATTAGCTTGTGCCTCCACAATTTTATCTGCATCACCTGATTCATTAGCATCTTTTAAAGCTCTTTTAGCAGATTCTAACTGAGACTGTACTCTATTGTTAAATTCTTCTAAATAACCTTTGTCAAGATTAGTTAATCTGGTTTTTAAATTTTCGTTTTCTTTTTTAACGCTCTCTGCAAACTGAATAGCACTTTCTTTTTGACGTTCTTCTTCACGCATTTTACGTGTCAATTTGTCTATTCTGCTTTTTACATTAGAACTGTAATCTTCTAATTCATCAGATTTTTTAGCTTCAACCTCTTCTTCTACTTTTTCTACATTGTCTTCGGTTTTTTCTTCTTTAAGTTCTACTTCAACTTCATTTTCATCTGGTTTTTGTATTTTTTCTTCTTCTTGCATGATTCTTTATCTCCATGAGTTTTGCTATCCTTTCTAGTTAAATATGTTTGATATCATCTGGTTCTAATATAGTAGCAATAACTTCTTCATCATTTATAATTCTGACTTCACCACCATCTATCTTAAAACGAGATCCTGCGTAACGACCAATGCAAACCCATTGACCTTCTTGACACCAAGGAGCTTCTCCTGGCCCAAACTTGTTTGGATCTTTATAAGCTAAAGGTCCAATTTTTAAAACATAGGCTACTACAGTTGCTAGTTGTTCACGCTCTCTAACCGCATCAGGAATATATAATCCTCCATCTGTAGTTGATTTACCCATATAAGGCATTACCAATATTCTCCAACCAGTGGGTTGCGGTAATCTTTCCTTTAAATTTTTTTTGATTAAACTAGGGTCAAGAACTTTTGTATCTTTTGGTTTATACAAATTTTCAACATTTACCTGTTTTTCTTTTTTGCCTTTTCTGGCTACGTGTTCTGGCACATAAAGTGTTTTAGTCAAAGTTTTCCTCCTTACTTTCTAATTGATCCTTTATTTCTCTTTCTGCAACTTGGAGACCTTTTAGTTCTCCAACAACCTGTTTATATTCTTCCATCGTTTTAAAGGAACCACCTGTAAGTGAATCCTTTGTTAGTTCTATGCGTTGCTGTATTTTTTTTAAAATAGCATACGCAAAGTTTGTAGAGTCCATTAATAAACTCCAGAAAACTTTCTTCCTTTTACTTGAACAGGAGGAGTTCCTTTAAATTCTTGGTTTCTCACTTGTCTGTTCATTTCTACTTTTATATCCTTTGGACCAGGTGTAATTTCTTGTACTGGGTTAAATGTTTCACGTGAAACATTCGCTCCAATAATAATGGTCATACTTCCACCACCTGCAAAAGCTCCTCTACCTTTTAGAACATCTGCGTATGTTGTTTTACCATCGCCTGTTAAGTCTGGAAATTTTTTAGCCATGCTAGATCCTCCTTTGTTAAATCCTTCTGCATCATTCATTTGTCTGCCTTTTTCTAAAAGCTCATCTGCTTTATTTTTTGATACACCCATTTGTTTTGCCATCTGAGTTCTCATTCCACCTCTTCTTACCATTTTCTACAACTCCAATATCTTGCGGTTAATTTAGAAGGAGGAGCGGTATCGCACTTGTGTCTCGCTCTAAAACTTTTTCTTCTCTTAGGTATGTTGACTTTTATCTTCATATTTGGGTCACCATATCGTATTAACCTTACTTTGTCACCTACTTTAGCAAGTACGGCAAATTTTTTCTTTTTGCCCGGAGTTCTTTTTGGTTTGTTATAACCAGAAAATTTTTCTCCTCTGTAGTTTACTGCCATTAAAAAATTCCTTTAAAAATTCCGCCTTTGTTCATTTTGTTAGTTTTAGGTGAATATTGTTTTGCAGCTATAGAAAGTTCCTTTTTTGGTTTTACAGGTGTAAACTGTTTACCTGCAATACCAACAAGACTTTTAGATTTTTTTAACTCTGGATTTTTGTCTTTTGCCTTAATAGTTTTTCTAGGAGTTTTCTTTGGTGTAAACTGTTTACCTGCAATACCAACAAGACTTTTAGATTTTTTTAACTCTGGATTTTTATCTTTTGCCTTAATAGTTTTTCTATCATCTGCTCTGTTTGTTGAGTATTTTTTACCTTTAAAGGTAAAAGTTTTACCAGGTCCTAGTTTTTTTCTAGCTGCGGCAAAAGCCTCTTTAAATGTTTTTGGCTTTTCCCCAGTTGGATTTTTCATTATGAGTTCTTTACTACTAAAATTTCCACCTTTATCAAATTTTTTAATTACTGATTCTGCTTTTTTTCTATCTTGATCTGAAATTTTTTTTCCTGACTCTGATAATATTTTCTTTAAATTTTTAATATCTACTGGACCAGGTTCGTCTACCTTTTTTAATTTACTTAACAAATCCTCTACTCTTTTTCTATCTTGATCTGAAACTGCTTTTGTATTTTCGCCCATTTTATCCTCCTTTATTTTCAAAGCGTTCACGATTAACTTGTGCTCTTAATTGAGCTATATCTTCAGAAGATTGGATCCTGTCTTTTGCAATATCCTGTCTGCCATCTTCTCTGTTCTCTTCGAACTGCATTCTAGCATCAAACTCCATAGCTTTTCTTTGCATATCCATAGTTTGAATGTTTAACTCTTTCTCTCTTAAAGCAACAAGTGGATCGGGACCTTGTTGTGGAGGAGCAAAAAGTGCCAGTACTTCCTCAGTGTATTGAGATATGTACTGGGCAACTTTTGCTTCACCATCAACCATAGGTTCGGGTTGGCCAGCTTGTTGTGCCTGTTGTGCCATTGTCATAGCTTCCATCATTGCAACACCTCTTGCCTTAAAAGCAATATGCTCACAAATATGAGCTAAAAGCAAGGCAAAAATCTGTGGACTACTCGCAACAACGGGTGTTTTCATAAAACTTATGTGAGATGCCATATGTGCATCGTGATCTTGTTCTTGAAACGCTTGAATGTTTTGACCTGCAATTGCTCTTGCATTTTCTATAGCAGGGTCTGTTGGCATTGGTGGTTGAGGAGGTGGTAAGATTGCTTCGATGTTTTGAACACCCACCGCTTCATACATTCTTTTATACGCTTCATACAAGTTATGTAATCCTGGATTAGATTGTGCTAACTGTAATTGAGTTTGCGCTAATGCCATTCTCTGAGACATAGAAAATATATTAGGATCGGATACAGGAACAACATCAACTCTATCATCAAAGTCCATTTGTTTTATCATCGCTTCTGCACCAAAAACATTATACGGATATGCAGGTGGTAAAGACTCGCCAAATACTTTTGCTAACATTCTAAACTCTTGTTTTTGTGCATAGTGCATTCTTTTGTGAATAGCAGACATCACTCTTGAGCCACGCTCAAGTAACGCAATCGTTGTACCCACTGCGGCATTTTGTTTATTCTCTCCTGTTTGCATATCGGCAATCGCTGCAAATCTACGACCTGCATCTACCACAAAACCAAGTAGAGACATTAATGTTTGGCTTGGCTCTTTATAGGGTAAGGGCAGGATGCTCTCTTTGAGTGCTCCACCAGGAACATCAATATCTCTAAACTCTCCGGGCGATAAAGGTTCGTCGGAATCTCTTATTCGTATACCTCTTGCTTTAAATCCAGCGGGTAAATTAGCTAGGGTACCTGCATCAATTAACTGTCGTAATATAGAAGTGGCAGATCGTCCAAGTCCACCAATCATATGTAATAATCCAAAACCGTAAAACCCAAGTCCTGGTAAAAATTTATAATGTGAAAAGTATTGGATCTTTTTAAAATATTCATCACCCTCTTTATAGTTTCTACGAATAGATAATATCTGACCACTTTCCAAATCAAGTATTACAATATAGGGAAGTTTAATTCCTGTTGGTTCTCCATCAATAGGACTTTTATGTTCAAACCCTTCTAGGTCTAAATTAGTATGTACTTCTAGCAACGTGTAGTCTTCATCACTTCCATTTTTTTCTACACCACTGAGTTCTCTTTCTTTATCTTTTACTTCATCTTCTTGAGAGTATGGTTGTAACTCTACATCTCTATAAAAACCAGTTGCCTGATGAATTTTTATCTCGTTACCAGAAACACGCAACACGTGTGTTACTCTCGTAGCAGAATTTAAATCGGTTGCATTATACGGAACAATCAAATCATCCGCAGGTACAAAACGAGATACCGCTCTGTCGAGTGTTTCATCAAAGTATACTTTTTTAAACGCACTACCTGATAAGGGTAGATAAAATAATAATCGGTCTAGTTCAGGATCGTACTCTTCCATAACATGTACAATCTGATAATTCATAAAGTCCTGTACTCTTTGTGACTGACTTTCTACTTCAGAAGTTGCCGCACCTAAAATCTGTGTTCGTACTGGCCCACCTGATGGTAACAGTTCTTTGTACGCTTGTGCCTGAAACTGTGTTACGGCTTCAGATATTAATGGATGTGTTACTCCAGAGGAACCACGAAACGGTTCTTCTCTCTCTTCGTATTTTATACCTAACAGCTCTAGTCCTTCTGCGTATGCATTTTCCCAGTCCTGTCTACTCTCTTTATCTCCTTCATAATCGGAGATTAAATCATTTGAAATTTCTTCTAAAACTCTTGAGTCTACCATCTCTGCAAGATTAGAGTCATGCTCCTGTGCCATAATCTGTTGTGATGCTCCTTCGAAGTTAACGACAACAGAGCCGTCCTCTTCTTCTTCAATCACTTCAATTGGACCGTCCTCTTCTCCTTCTTCTGGCTCTTCTACTTCCTCTTCTTCCCCTTCGACAACGAGCTCTTCGCCCATCGCTGGCATTGACTTGTCTATCTGACTTGGATCAATTTTATCTGCCATACGTTATCCTTTCTTTCTTACAGTCTTTTTTTTATTTTTAGTAACCATCATTTTTTTAAGAATACCTGCTTGTTTCTTGTGTAGTTTAGATGCTTTTTCTAATCCTGCTATAACGCTTTTTAATTTTTTTTCATGCATATATTTTACTTTCTTTTTTTCATTGGTTGAGATGGAACACGTTTTACTGAATTAATCATACTAACCCCTGCTTTACCAATACGATAACCAAAGCTTGCGGCTATACTAATATAAATACAATTAGCAAACCAATCAGGAGTAGAAGTATCGAGAAAAACGAACCCTTCTCGAACATACTCTTGCGTCCACGGTAAGAAGCAGGCAGTAAGTACGGCAATAAAAAAAATCGTCCACGCCTCGTCTTTCCAGCTACCCCCCATCTGCTCCGTGAGGGAGCGCTCCATGTCCAATTCCCCAGTCGCTTGTTTTTCATATACCACCGCCTTTGCTTTTGCTTGTGCTACTTTAGCTTCTGTTTCGGCTTGTTGCTTTGCCACTCTTCCCTTTAACCAAGAACCTGCTAAGTCTCCTACAAGACCTACTGCGGAACCTAATATTGGAAGTGCCATACTTTTCTCCTAATAGTATTGACGAAAATTAACCCTTACACTGTCCTCTTCTTCAAGGTCGTTGTCAAGTCTTATGAAACCACCCTTACGATATCTTATAAGTGCCATTGTCATACTGTCCACGTAATCATCATAATCGCCATTCGGAAATGCCGCCACTTCCTCCACCACTTCTTCGGCAAAACTTTTCATTGGCGCCCACACTTTACCAGACTCAAATAACGGTGCCACCATATGCATACGGGTATGTTTATCTCGTCCCTTGCTCGGTGTATAGTTCACCACAGGTATTCCCATATTTCTCAATTCGTCCGTGAGCGGTGTACCAGTAGCCTTCGCCTCAATTAAAATCATATCTGGATCCCAGTACTTATACTCCTCTTTTGCCTTCTCCTTCAACTCAGGAAAATCCCATCGTCCACGTTGTGCATCCAGTAATATCAAATGTTCATCTAACTCATCTTCTCCTTCATTCGGTCGAAATACTCCCCACGTCGTAATTGCAGAATAATCCGCGGTCTCTTTTTTACTGAACGCCGTATCATAACTTTGCATAATATAACTCAACATCGGAATCTCTTCCTTCTCCCACACGTTCCACCATTCTTTTTTTATAATCGCACCCTCAGAGGCTACAGGATTTTGTTGCCACTGCGCATTCCATTTGCTCAAAGACAACGATGCCTTGACCTTTAACAACTCATCTTTTTTCCAGAACTGTGGCCACAATACATTATCACTGGGCAATATTGCAGGAAACTCTATCACGTCCCATTTGTCCGATAGGGGGTCTGCGGCTTGTGCCTTTATCAATTTGCCAGTCAAATCTTTTAATGACCAACGGGTCATAACAATAACTATTGACCCTCCAGGTTGTAAACGTTGACGAGGACCGGATGTATACCACTCATAGGCATTTTCGAGCGCCGTTTCAGAAAGGGCATCTTGTTCTGAATGCGGATCATCAATAATAAGTAAGTCAGCTCCACGTCCAGTAATCGCACCTCCAACTCCAGCTGCGTAGTACTCGCCCCCTTCACCAGTCTCCCAACGACCAGCGGCTTTAGAATCCGAGCGCAACTCCACATCAGGGAAAACATCTCGATATACCTCCAACTCCATAAGGTTCCTCACCTTACGTCCAAAGCGTACCGCAAGCTCTGCCGTGTGTGTAGTCTGAATAATTTTTAAATCTGGTTTCTTGCCAATTAACCATGCAGGAAGTAAGTAACTTGCAAATTCTGATTTCGTATGTCTGGGTGGCATATTGATAATGATCCGTGAACCAGGGGTCGTGGCCAACTGTTCAAATTTCTTTGCCACCTTTTTATGATGCGCCCCTTCAATAAAACCATCGTAACAATGTTTGACAAAGTTCATAAAGTTTTTTTGTGCTTTATCTCTTAGTCCATGCTTTCTCTTTGCTTCTTCCAAGGCTAAAATTTCACGGAGCACGTCCTCTGAAACATTGTAGTTCTGCATCCGACCACTATAACTGAATTTTTAAATATATCAAATTATATGTCGGAAACACTGCGGGTGGGCGGGTGGGTGCGCAGCAGCCCCCCAATATTGGGGGTGGGGGGTGGCAAAAATTGTCCGTTATCTTTTTGCCACCGACTTTAAGTACCTAACTTAATTCACAATAAATAAGGTAAGTTATAAAGATAGATACCATCGCAAATATAAAACTGATTCCATATACTAAAACTCCTGTAAATATTTCTAGAGTATTAGCGAAATAGAACAAGTCCCAAGCGACGAATCCTAGAAGAATCGCCGTCGCATATCCTACAACAGTAAAGAATATTTTTTTCCTTTTCTGTCTACTTTCTATTTTTGAAATACTTTCTTTATACATAGATATCACCTTCGCCTTTCTCAATATTTTTCATAACCCCTTCTAATATTTGAAGGTACCAGAAACAAGAATTAAAGTCGTGAAATCCTCCAGACTTATTGATATGCATATATTTAATTTCATTAACTAAGTCTAGACAGTCTTCACTATCGAAGGCGTCTTCTAATTTTGCTAAGTTAGTACGCAATATATACAAGGCGTTTTTTACATTCTCTATTTCTTCAGTAAAGAGAGTC
>Ga0208159_1000378_pt1 | contig 18269 bp, 28 predicted proteins | sample 9_EtaG_FD_184082 | JGI IMG/M metagenome (GOLD analysis project Ga0208159, IMG submission 184082) | Marine viral communities from the Subarctic Pacific Ocean - 9_ETSP_OMZ_AT15188 metaG (SPAdes) (version 2) | ecosystem: Environmental > Aquatic > Marine > Oceanic | place: Pacific Ocean | collected... | reverse complement strand
CTATTTGGATTTGCTCCAGCTATGATACCAGCACCTAATACTCCATCTGCTCTTGTTACAAACTCTCCGTCTGCTAATTGAGCTAACATTGTATCCTCGTCCTTGTCACCAACTCCTGCTCCGTCTTCAACATAACCTGCTGCTCTAACATAATTAGTAGCATCGTTTTCATCGTGAGTCATTTTTGATGGAAGATAGTTTACACCACCTTCGTTATAATTTATGGCAGCTATACCACCATCTCTTAATCTTTGTACTGGCATTGAGTATGCCCCGATTCTTCTGTCACCTATTCCTTGTTCTTCTGGTTTGTAAATAGATTGATATTCTTTTTCTGATCCGGTAGTCGGGTCAATGTATTTATAATTACCTCTTTGTCTAGCTAGTTCTAAATAACTCATATTATATCCTGGTGTATAAATATCTACTGGTGCAGGATCAAAAGCACCACCAAGATAAGTAGCTGCTGCAATTGCTGTAGAAACTTTTCCTGGACTAAATTGACCATCGGTTTTTAAAATATCTAATAAACCACCACCAGTTGTAGTTGAGCCTGGATCTGCTGAAGGTAATGCTGTTCCAGTTGGAAAATTAAAAGGTGCACTTGGGTTTCTTCCTGCATTGGCAGGTGTAGGTAATTGATATGCTTGTGGTATTGGTTTTTTAAATCCTGGAATAGTGTTTAAAAAAGCTGGTTGTTGAAATCCTGCATTTGCTGCAAAGCCACCAACTTGTCCTAAGTTATATCCAGTATAAGCTCCTGCTGCAGTTCCAAATAATCTACCTAGTCCTGATGCCCCTGCATCCTTGGCACTTCTGTAACCTTGATATCCTCCGTAGGCAGCTAAAGCGTAAGGTAGTAGTTGTAACATTTATATAAATTCTCCTTTTAGATCTAAGTATAGAATAATAGCATTTTACTTGATTGTGATCAACTCATCAGCAAATTTACCTGTATATTGGTGTTCGCCTACATGAGTTATCTCATCAAGCACATAGGCATGACATTTGCCTCCTATGTCCTTCCAAAGCCTACAAAAGCCAAAATCTTCACCTAAATATGTCTTATCTACAGGGTCATGTATTGTATCAAAAAAGTTCCACATATTCTTTTTTAGAACCAGTTTACTGTTTATAACCGTGCTTTGTCTAATTTCTTTCTGTGGATATGCTTTGACCATTTTTTCAAATACAGATCTTTTAATCAACATAGCTCCTGTTGGACTATGTGTAACTTCGATTACACCATTATTTATTTGTATATCTTTTCTGTTAGGTACTTTCATAGGGTAAGTATTACCAGCTTGAGCTAATTGTTGTGGTGTTTTTATGTCTCCTTTTTTTACTTGCTCTAATGATTTATCCCAAAGAAAAGCTTTAAGGGGATAGGGTACAGAAATAACATCTTTATCAGCCTTAATCATTTTAAATATGGTTGTGGCATCTAAGTATATATCAGAATCAATAAACATTAAGTGTGTAGCCTTTGAATCTAAGAAAGCAGAAACACATAAGTTACGACCTTGAGTAACTAAAGATGATTTAATCAATGAAAATTCAATAGGTATGTTTCGTTTGTGACATGCTTTTGTTAAGCTAATTATAGCATTCACATAATGCATTGAAACTTCTGAATGACAAGGAGTGCCTACAAATAAATGTATATCCCCCTTTTCATCAGTTGGATTATTTAGTTCTTTAATAGTTTGATATGTGTCTTCGTTTGCATATACTTTGTGTTGTTCATTTGGCTTTTCTTTCCAAATAGGTTTTCTTACCTCATCGTGGTCATAACCTTGTGGATTGTCGTTCATGCAGAGCTCCTTTCAAAAATGTCTCCCACTCTTTTCCTTTTTTATCCCAAGAATAAAATCTTTGTGCAAACTTTTGTTGTTCTTCAATATGTTGTTGTATGTAGTCTTCATGTAAACTACTACAGGCCATATCAATAGCGTGTGCAAATCTTTGTGCTAAGGCCTCTAAATTATTTGTATAATTTACATATATAGGCCACTCAGAACAAGTTTCAAATAGTGCACCAAAATTAGTTGTAATTAAATATAATCCTGAACTCATAGCTTCAAGAGCACCGATACCAAAAGTTTCTTCAAACACACTTGGATGTGTCCACATCTGATAATCAGTTATATTTTCTAATATATACTCGTGTGGTTTGTACCCCATGTAATTTACATTACTTAAATATTTTGCTTGATCAAAAAGAGGTTTGTATAGATGTTCATTTTCTTTGTGGAACTCTTCACCATAGATCTTAGTGCTTGAATAAACATCTAATGTAACATTAGGTGTCTTAATATATTGCATTGCACCTAGAATAACACTCAACCCTCTCCAAGGTGTTGAATGGTATAACAACTTTATAGGATCACCTTTTTTATAAATTTTTCTTTTAGGAAAATGATAACATCCATTTTTGATTACCATACTTCTCTCAGTTGGTATTTTAAAATAGTGTCTAAACTTTTCATAGTTCCAATGTGAATTAAATACATACCAATCATATTCTGTGTGTCTGCTTTGGTTACTAAAAAAATCAAAAAGATTAGGTTGATCGTAAGAATTTTTTTGCCAGAGAATATTTAATTTATCTGGATGCAGTGGCACTTTACCAGGAATAGAAGTACATATCTGGACTTGGTCTAATAAAGAATTATCACAATTCTTATACAACATTTCAAGTTGTAGTTCGGTTCCGCCTCGTGGTTGCATTATTCCTTAGTGCTACCAAACAGAGTAAGTTTTGCAACTGTAATTTCTACATGTTGAGAAAAGTCATCTTCAGTCGTATCAGTATTTGGATCTGCTACGTCTGCATCAAAAGCAGCTTTAGTTTCATAAACTTGACCTGTCTTTTTGTTTTTAATGACTTCCTTAGCTTCTGCTGGTATTCTTGGTAAGTCTTCGTTACTCATTATTATCTCCCTTGTTTATTGTATTTCTTATACGACCTTTTTTCATTTTTGTTAAGTCTTTTTTTATGACGACCAGGACGTTTCCTAGGTTTTGGTCTTGGTACGAAATTTACAAATTTACGCTTTGCCATATTTATAAAATATATTTAAGGTATGTCGTCCAGAGCTTGGTCCTAATGCTTGTAAATCAGTGTGCAAGTTATTTTTACCATCAAAAAATATTGCTCTGTTTTCAACAAAACCTATATACGTGTTTAAATTATTTTTGTGATAAAATCCAGTCCCATTGTAAACTACTTCTCCACCTCTTAAATATAAGATAAAATTAAAGTCTCCATCATGGTCTGTATGAGCCATCACTTTTTCTTTATTATGCCTCCAATGAAAACATGCCATATCTATTTTTAATTTAAGATTCGGGAAAAATTGTTTTTTTATTTTTTTAAATAGCCATTTATTTTTTAATGTTCGTGGAAAAGTATGTCTAAAACCATATGGCCCATCATCATTACTCATAGCCTGATAATCTATTTTAGTAAGATTATTAGTTATTATTTTAAATTCGTCCTCATCCAAAAAATTATCTTTAATTTGTATTGTTGGAATCATTTAACCATTTTGTTGCGATCTATCTAATAAGGCGTATGAAACTATACCTTGTATTTCATTTGCAGTCCCTGCAGCCATTTTTAAAACATCGCCAGCTTCAAGCACTAGTGTATGGTTAACAATATCTTTTGTTGCAGACCCTGTTACTGATTCATTAAATATTCTAAACGTAGAGGTTGCAGATGTGTCTGTTACTAAAACACTTAAATTAACTCCACTACCAGAACCATTGTTTATTTGTATTTGTTTAATAAGAACAGTTGCATTAGTTGGACAAGTAAGAACACTTGTAACATCTGTAGTTGTTAAATTTATACCTTCGTTTTTATATTGTATTGTCATGCTATAAACCAATTAAAGCTATCTTGTTCTTCTTTCAAGTCATTTTGGAAAGAAAAATTAAGTTGATTTTTTAACGTATCTAATGCCTCAATAATTTGTCTTTGATTAGATGGTTCATATGTTTGTTTAGGTTCAGGTACATTAATATTAACTTTAGCCATTATCTATCCCTTGCAAAACTTTGTTGTGCATCTGAGTATGTAGTTGAGGCTGGTGCTGTACGTTGTCCGCCTCCTCTACCAGCATCTTGTGGTGTTGGAGTGGTTGATCCAAATTCTCCTGCATCCATTCTTCGTTGTAGGTCTCTAGTTGATTCTCTGTTTATTACACTTTGCATACCTCTATTTGCTATTTTATTTTTTACAGCAGCTAAACCTGTAAAACCCAAAACAGGTGGGGCAACAGATTGTAATAATCCTCCAAACACAGGCACTTGTGATGCAAATCCTAATTGCTCTATACCCACTTTTCTTGCTGCAGCTTCTAACGCTTTGTTTTTAATTACATTACCTATTGCAGCTTTAGCCATATCTCCCATACCCATTTGGCCATCTTGTGGGGCTAAGTTCATTTCATTTGCAACTGATGAAATACCGGTGCCCATAGAGGGTTGATAATTTTGAAAGTTCTCTCGTGCTTGTAACTCAGCTATCTGTTGTTGAATTTGTTCTTCAATCGGGTCCATTATCTTTGTCCATCTGGTTGTATGTCAGCTCTAAAAGTTCCGTATCTCCAACTTTCATCTGTTGATGTGTTTTCTACTTTCAAACTAGCAAATCTAGTTCTTGCTCTTGTATCTACTTTATCTGTGCTGCTATCTATTGTAAAGGGTCCTAATGGTGATGATGTTGCGGTGTCCGTTGGAAAGTCTTTTAGATTAAGCGTTATCTTGGCATTACCAGATATTAATTTAAAATCTGGCACAAACCTTCTCATGGACATAAAGAATTGACCATTACCTTCTACATCTAAATCAAAAGACCCAGATTGAATAAAAGCAGGTATGGCTGTTTTGTTACCTAAATTATCTACTTGGTTATTACCTACTTCATGAGCATAATATAAACTTGATCCGTTTGCATCTGTTACACCTTGTATTGTTGGAAATGTAGGAGTGCCAGTGATATCAAATTCTGTAGCATAAGGCACATCAAACAATGTAGCGTCAAACCATGTAGTCCTTGCTAACGTACCTGTAGTCCAAGTGTTTTCATCATAGTTATAAGTAACAACTCTATCAACTTCTGTTGATCCTTTTTTTGGATAGAACCAATTTATTTCAGAATATAAATTATTAAGACCTGCATTTACTAATTCACCATCTGTATAATTAATACCCAAATTATCTCCCTTATCTGTAAATACAAAATCCTCTACTAAACAAGGTAAGCTTTTCACAGTCCCGTCAAATACAAAGAAGCCTCCAGCTTGTCCCATCCAATAAACTGCACCATCAATATACTTAATACTATTTTGACCTATAGCTCCACAATTAGATCCGACTTGTCTTAGTGAGAAAGTAAAAGGTGGACCAACGAATTGCATCATGTAAGCTGAAGTATCTGTAAGTATTAATATATAATCTTTACCTTTTGCTGCACCGATAATTCTTGTTCCAGAATCTAATCTTAAAGTTCCAGAAGTGTTAGTAGAAGTTGGTGTGTAATCAGTAAGATTCTCTTGATCAGAAAATCTTACAAACATTTTATCCTGTGTTCCAGCTGTACCAATTGTTGTCTCTGTTCCTAAAATTACTAAGTGTCGATCTCTTTCAGACACAATAGATAACACTGATTTTGTAGGTGCGTTTGTTACAACAGTCGCTCTTGTTTGTAAAGCTGCAGTGTTAGAAGCTATTGGATCCCAAGAAAAAGTTCTACCATTTTTGACTGTAGCTATGAGCACTTGTCCAAAATTATCCAATGACCAACCTGCAGGGTCAAGTATTACATTACTTGTTAAAGATCTCTCACCCCAAGCTGTGAAAAATTCTACAGAAGCTCCACTCGAATGCGCTGATCTAGTACCTGCAACATCTCTAGTTATGCCTGTTAGATCATTTGATGATATGCCAGTATATGAAATAAATTCAGCTCCAACTTTTATAACTCCACTTGTAGGAAAACTTGTTGTGGAAGTTAGAGTAATGCTAGTACCAGATCCTCCTGTACCCGCAGTGTCATCATTAAGTGATCCGTTAAGTGTATTTGTAACTCCCGATGCACCACCAAATGTAGAAGTGCCCCATCCGTATCCACCTGTAGAAGATGTTGGACCTACGGTTTCGTAAGGGTTGATAGTTGCAGATCCACTAGCAGACACACTTGTTCCGGCATTGGTAGCCATCGTGATTGTGAAAGAATCATTATCAGGAACTGTTACAACTTGAAATGTATTATCTGTAAAATTAGCAGCGGTATATCCAGCACCTGAGGGTGGGGTCACAGATGTGAAAGTAAATAAATCTCCTACAGCTAAACCATGATTTGTTTTATTGACTGTAACGGTCGGCGATGTGTTGACAGTAGTAAAGGTTACACCTGTAATTGCAGTGCCTAATGGGGTGATGTCATAAAACTCTTCACCATAATAAACTATCAAAGCTTTGGTAGTTCCTAAAACTGCATAAATATTACCATCTAAATCAGCATAAACGTGTTGTGCTCTTACAGCTCCAACAAGACTATTGGCTGTAAGTTGTTCCCAACCACCTATTTTTTCTGGTAACCCGTATCTAAATCTTACATTATCCCCATCAACCCACTGACCCTCTGCTCCGACATCAGTGACTTGCTTATTAAATCCAGGTCTTATAACTACGTTTGTTAATGGCATAGGGAATTATAGCACATTTATTTCACTTCATAAATATCTGGACTGATATTCTAGGCATAATAGGACTTAATACAGGATTTACTTTGTGATCTAATGGCGATTTAACTATGACTAATGAGTTTCCGGTAACCGGTATAAACCCATGAGCTGCCTTATCAGCGAACATAAACTCACCTCCCCATTGTGTAGGCCACTTGTGATTTATGTAATATGTTGCACCATACTCCCAACCACGATCATCATGCCAGTTTATGCCAGATCCTTTCTTCATGTAATGAATGATTGTAGACATTCGTTCTAGACTAGGTATTTGAAAAAATGCGTTATGTCTTACTAATAACTTTAATTTGTCAAAAGGTTGATAATTACTTACCTCAGTTCGTAGGGGAGGATTAATATTATCTGTTAAGGAGTCGCCCCAAATACCTTTTGCGCTATGTAAATTTATCTGTTCACGTTCCTTGATTATAGCATCATGTATACCTTTATACATTTCATAATCTAAGAAATCGATTATCCACCATAACTTATTTGGGATTGTGTATAATAGTTTCATTTCTTGGTAGATCTAACTTTATATTTTAAACCATCTTTCGGATTAAATTTATAATTTTTTTCTAGGACATCTCTAAACGTGTTTAGGTTTTGTACTATCGATTGTGGTAAACATTGTAAGAAACAATTGGTGCTATATCTAACTCCTTTTTTTATAGGTTTGACTTCGTGTACCCAGAAGTAATCAGCAGGCCAAATCAAAGCATCTCCTCTTTTAAGTTTGATTGTTTTCTTGTTTTTAAAAAAACCAAACTCACCACCTTCGTAATCATCATTTAAATTAAATGTACAAGAGCCATAGACATAAGGATCATGATCAGTATGTGGGTGAATCTTAGCACCTTTTTCATACTTCATTAATCTCAATTTGTGTGAATACAATAATTGTTTTTTCCATAACACATGAAACATATTAAATTTGTCTGTATGCTTATGATACAGATTAATCATTTCTTCTATTTTTTTTGAAACAAATTTATGTTGCTTATCACCATATTGTACATCAATAACATCAAAGCTAGACATTGTATCAATACCTGTAGTAGCTTCAGGGCAGTGTTCCAATCCCTTTCTGGCCTTATTTTTTTCGTAATAATCTATTAGATAATCGCATTCTTTCTTAGATAAAAAATTACGTTTGTGCAAAATTAAATTTGTAATGTCAAATTTCATATTATATAGTAAGCTATATATCATGAATACAATCGAAAAAGCAAAAGATAAAAAAGTCAATATAGATAATTTTATTGGTATCTACGATAATTATATTACTAAACAAGAGTGTGATAAAGCTATTAAATTATTTGAAAACGAAACTAAATTTAATAGAACACTTAACAGATCTGTTTTTGAAAAAGCTAAAGTAACAGAAAAAAAAGATTTACAAATGTTTGCAGGTCCCCACAACATAGATGTATGGTGGGAAGATTTAAAAGGCATAAAAGTTAATTACGAAATGGCCTTGCAGCATTATCTAGACCATACAGGAGCAGGTGATCATTATGGTAACCTTGCTTATACAACTTTTAAAATTCAAAAAACAAGACCAACAGAAGGATATCATACTTGGCATATAGAACACATGGCAGGTATCCATAATGCATCAAGAACTTTAGTTTTTACTATTTATTTAAATGATGTAGAGGAAGGTGGCGAAACAGAATTTTTACATCAATCGGCTAGAGTAAAACCTGAAACAGGTAGGATTGTTATTTGGCCTGCTGGTTTTCCTTATGTCCACAGAGGCAACCCACCTATATCTGGAGAAAAATATATTTTGACTTCTTGGATGTTATTTCCGTGATCACTCTTATAAATAAAAGTAACAAACTAAATGAAAATAAAAATAGTTTATCTGTAACTTATTCTAGAAAAGTTAATATAATATTCGGACACTATCCTTACCCAGATATAATTCATAATTTTATTTTAGATATTAAAGATAATATAGATCCAAACATGAAAAGTTATACTAATGTAAAAGGTGGTATGACTAATTGGAATTATTTTTTAGATAAAAAAAATTTCATTAACTTTATGACTTACCTCATTAATAAACATCAAACAACTCATCCTTATCTGTTTGAATATTTCTTTGAAAAATATTTTATCAACAATGCTTGGGGTAATGAAATAAAACAAAACGATAGTTTAGGATATCATACACATCCCTGTTTGCATGGAATTTTGTATTTAACCAAAGGATGTGATTTGATTTTACCAGAACTAAATTTAAAAATTACACCAGAGCCTGGAGATTATTACTTATTACCTCCTGAAGTATTACATGGGTTTGATAAATATGAAGATGAAAATAACAGATATAGTTTGATTTTTAATATATATGAAAGCGATAATAAATTTCAATTTAATAAAAAATTAGAAAGTTCTAAATGAAAATATCTGATGCTGATAGAGATCCTTCTTCTATAAAAAAAGATAATATAGATACTATAAAAATAGTAGATAACTTCTTTGAAAAAGAATTATTTTCTAAAATACAAAACCATATATCAACCAAAATTTATTACACACCTGAATATTTTACAGGTACAACAGAAAAAACAAAAGAAAACTATTATGGTGATAGATGGCTTTTTGTTAACGATAAAAAATTTTTAAAACTTTTTGTAGATCAAGTAGCTAAAAAATTTAAAATCAAACCAAAAACTATTTGTTTTACTTCTGCTATAGATTTACGAAATTTAGATCATTTCAAACCTCATACTGACTCAGGCGTAGCTAAAATAAATATTCTTATTATGTTGAAAGGTCCCAGTGCTGTAACTAATGGTACTGTTTTTTATACAGATAATGAATTAGATATTCATGTTGGCTTCAAAGAAAACAGAGCTGTTTTATTTCCATCTGCACGATTTCATTCTCAACATGCAAGTAAAGTTCCTAATTTAAAAAGATATACAGCTACGATATTTATTCAAGATTATGAAGAAGAATAAGAAGTAGGTCTTGGACCTTTTCTAGCTATTTGATCAGCTTCGCTTTCAACAATTTCATTATCATTTTCATCAATACTAGTTAGGACATCTGCATCCCAATCAGCTTGTAGTTGAGCTAAATGAGCTACATCAAATTTATCAGTAAATTGACTAATATCACCTAGATCAGCTTCTTCCCATGTACAATGTGGAGTATCATCTCTATGCTCGACAGTATCGCTAGGAGCGAATGTTCCATATTGAATAGCCCAAATGTTTGAAAACTTTTCTTGATTCCAAAAAGCATCATCGTCTAGAATTTTATATGCTGTAGGAAATCCTTCTGAATTAACAACATCATGACAAATAATTTTTTTGTCATCCATCACTATTGTCCATTTTGCACTTGTTGCCATTTTATCTCCTAAGTTTTAATTATATATATCACAGCCAAATAAGGTTGCAATACAGAAGTTGAATCTCCAGTAAATGTTGCACTCATGTTGTGCGAGTGACCATCTCCAGAACCAGAGGATCCTGTGTTTTGTGTATTATATGCCAGTGGACTACCACCAGGACCAGAAATGTTACCGGTTGTAAATTGACCCATAGCTCTACTATGTGAGTGAGAAGCAAGTTGTGCTTCTGATAAGGTTGCATTGGCAGTCGAACCTCCAACGTTTCCTGTTGATTGTACTGTGTTCGCACCACCTGTAGATGCTAAAGCTTTGTTATTTGATTTACCAACAGCTACGTTATCAGCAAGATTAGGAACGTTAAAAGTTGATGCTCCATCTCCAGCTCCATAAGTTGTACCTACGATAGCAAACAATGCAGAGTAAGTTGATCTTGAAACTGCTGCACCATCACACTCTAAGAAACCTGTTGGTACTGATGAAGAAGACCACGGCACAATAGTAGCCGTAGGTATACCCTCTATACCTGTAAGGTTTGCTCCTGAAAAATCATATCTAGTTGCTTCATAATTTGACATATTATTTCTCCATGTAAGTCCAGCCAACATTTGAACCAGAATATACTAATCCAAATCCAGCACCTTCAGTATTTACAACTAAGTCTGAAGACGCATTGGCAATTTTAGAACTATTTCTTCCTACAGTCAACGCATTAGAGTCGAATGTAAATCTTGAATCTATAAAGTGAACCTCATCACCAACTGCTGGTGATGCAGGTAGTGTTGCTGTTACAGCACCACCATTTGTATCTACAAAAAGTTTTGCACCAGCTTGAATAGTTTCTGATGCAGTAATTGTTCTCCATTTTCTGTATTCAACAGCTTTTTCAACGTTAGTTCCATCTGAATACAATACATAACAATTTCCCTCACAAAGTAAAACTCCTGTTCCACCTACTGTTTTAAAAGTTAATGTGTATCCTGCATGATCAGTTCCATCAACTACGTTGTAAACTTTTTCAATACTATTCGGAATAGTTACTGTTCTATTTGCAGCTAAAGTTCCTGTAAGTTCTAAAGTTGCATTTCTAGCATTTGAAATTGCACCATCACTCATAACAAGTGCTACATCAGATGATGCTACATCAATTGCTTGATAACCAGCAATCGCTTGTTGAACTAAATTTAAATTCGTGTTTGTTTTGTCACCCCAAGTACCGGCATTTTGGCCAGTCACCATCAATTCTATTTTAAGATCACTTGAATAACTTGACATATAAAATTCTCCTAATTGTCTATATTATACATTTATTAAGCAGCCAAATCAACTGTAGTCCAAGTATTATTGACACCAAGGTCAACCTCTTGCCATGGAGTTATATTAAGGCTGCCTATAGAGCTTGTCAAGGACTGCCCTGTAACAAAGGCATTTGCATTAGATACTGTGCCCTCTGACCCTAATGACATGCTCATTGCAACACCTGAAACACCAACTATTACCTCAGGAACCTCTACAATAGTACCAATACTAGAAGCTAAGGCTTGGCCAGTTACAGCCTCAATTGTTGTTTGAACTAATGCTGCACTTCCTATAGCTGAGGTTAAAACTGATCCAGTTACTGGGACATCTAAGAATAATCCAGCTTCTTCATTACCTAAAGATAAAGTCATAGACAGACCTGTCATAACTTCTGTAGTATCTTGATCTAAAGCAACTGCAGTTATAGCTGTTGTTAATGTATGTTCACTTACTGTTATTGAAATATCTTGATCAACCTTAACTGAGAAAGTTCCAAAACTTGATGTAAGTGCTTGTCCTGTTACTGCAACGTTTGCGTTAGCTACTGTTGCATCATTACCTATAGATGATGTTAGGGCTAAACCTGCAGTATTCTGAGCTGAGAAATTTACACCCCAACCTAAGTTACCCCAAGTATCTCTACCCCAACCTTCTCCTATTAAGAAAGTAGAATCAATTGTAGTTTGACCCGCTGACATAGACGAACTAATCCCTGTTACAGGTACACCAATGTCAACCACACTAGACTCAGAAGACATTTGTAATAAACCAGCTGTAGTTACAGCTTGGGTATGTGATGTTCCTGAAGTGTCATTACCTACTGAAGTAGTTAATGCAATTCCAGTTACAGCTATATCTGCATTTGCCGTGATTGAAGCAACAGCTGCTGCAGTAGTTTGTAATAATCCAGCAGTTGTGACTGCTTCTGTTGGAGCATTAAGTTCTCCCCATTGGTTAAGTCCCCAGGCATCACCACCCCAACCAACTTCTATAACACCAACAGCGGTAACATTACCGATTGAACTTGTCATTGCTGATCCAACGATAATTGGAACAGGATCTAATATACCAATGGCACTAGTTAAAGATTGACCAGTGGCTGCTATTGTTTGATCAACTACTATTACCTCATTACCTATTGCAGTGGATAATGATTGACCAGTTGTAGAAACCGCAACATCAATTACTATAGTTTCAGAACCAACTGATGTAGTTAACGCTTGTCCTGTAACAAGATTTCCAATTTGTCCCCACTCACTGAAGCCCCAAGTGTTTGCACCCCAACCATTGTTAAGAAGGTCAATTGATGTATCACCGACTGAAAGTAATGCTGCAATACCTGTTGGAGATTCAATTGTATTTGCCTCCATGGTTTGAGTTCCTAAAGCTAAGGCAGAAGCTATACCAGTAACAGAAACACTTTGAGTATTTTGTGCTCCATAATTACCTTGTCCCCAAGTAAATGCTCCCCATGTTGATTGGGTAATATCAAAAATACCACCCATTCCAATGCCATGCACATAACACAAATAATAAAAATCTGTTTGAGAAGATGGTGTTACCTCTACATAACGAGTTGTAGCTGCGTTAAACGTGGTTGTGTTTGTGTATTGAGAGTAAGTTACTGCACCATCTAAATAATAAGTTACTCCAGATGTAAGATATTGATCTCTACTTGTGGTTGTAGAAAAAATTAATGGGTGATTATTGTTTGAAGAATCACTTTGTTCAAATCTTAATGTGCCATCTTCAACCCATTGTACGGTGCCGGGTCCAGTTGAATTCCTAGAACCATCGAGGTAGTAGACATTTCCTGTCCCGCCCCCATATAAATCTCCCGATGCTACGGTAACTGTATAAGTATACTCTGCCATAGCACCGGGACTCCTTTATTAAGCTATTCTTAAAATCGCAGCAGATGTAGTAAATGCAGGGAACTGAATTGTAAATGTTCCTGAAGTTGCAGTTTTGTCTCCGCCAAAATCTAATACAGCCACAGCGTCAGTAGTGTTTGAACCACCACTCGTTGTTGTATTATAGATTAATGCTCCTCTTGCAGTCAAAGTTACTCCGACAAATGAAAGATCAGCAAAGTCTGTAATAGCTGTATTGGTTGCTAAAGATGTTCCTACGTTAACAAGTGCTTTACCGCCAGCAGAATAACCTGATGGTGATGAAACTTCATTTCCTGTAGCATATCCTACTGTAGATTTTCCTAAACTAGCTGAGTTTGTGTACATAGCAAGTTTATATGTGCTTCCGTTTGGAGCTGCTTGAAATTTATGAGCTCCTTCTAACAATTCTTTTTTGAAAGAATTGCATATTGCGTTTGTTGTTATTGCCATAATGGCCTCCTTAAAAGTTAATTGTTCGGAGAGGGCGATGGTATTTTAATTCTCATAACACCATCATCATACTCCGCACGTCTTCTTCTACCCATTTGTTGTAGGGCAAAATTTTGTAATTCTTCATTATACTTCCCTTTGTAGAGGTTGTATAGATTGTCGGGTCCTTTTAAAAAGCTAAAAGCCTCTGTTAATACACCATGTAGCAACATAGACTCTTGATAAGTTGATAAGAAGGTATTATTTGTTGAAGTGAATTCTGGTGGATCTTTAATATAGTTAATTTGTATCGTATCTGCAGTAGCAGGTGTAGGAGCCACTAAAATTGCAAAATCATCATAATTAGCAAAGTATTTGGGTACCCCTTGTTTATCGGTGCTGTTAAATTCTGATATAAAACTTATGTCTCTTTTTTCTAAAAAGGTTCTATTACCGCTTGAATCTAATCGTTCTACAGATCTTAATACTAATGAATCAGCAGGTATAGTCACAGCTCTATTTCCAGCAGTAAAAGTAGATGTCGCATACTTTCTTAAATCATCATAATCAACCTTACCAGCCACGTCTAATTCTACATGTCTAATAAAATTTTGAATAATTGTATCTGTTAAAACAGAACTACCTACCTCTGTGTAATCTCTTACTTGTGTTAAAAAATTTGGATGTGTTATTGCCATTATGTAATACTTACCTCCACTGAACCAACTATAACTTTTGCTTCTCTTCTAATATTTTGTAAACTAGGATCTTCAGGTATCATACTTTGCATTATTATTGTTTCGCCTAATCTAACGACTGGAAACTCTTGTGTTCTAAAAGCAAATTGACCTGGTAAACTAAGATCCGCTACAGCTACTGAAGCTCCACCACTATCTGAAATAGTACCATCTCCATCAGTTAAAAATTGTTGAGAAGGTTGTTGAAATTTCATTACTCTTGGATTTTGTAAAGCTATGGCATCAGCAACAGTTCTTCTACGTCTTATTTGTGGGTGTTTAGGTTCGAATTCTGTGTAGTGTACTAATGAACCATTCCACTCTTTGACCATCTCCTCGTAAGGATACTCCATACCTGATCTATCAGATATTGCTTTTGATCTTTTACCTGTTGCGTAAGTTGCCATAATTAAACTCCTGAAGGATAAAATGATTGTGGGCTAATATACACAGATGTTCTTTGTCCATCTTCGTCTAAGGCTCTTTTCAATTCATCCTCATAAATAATTTTGTTTTGTTGCACTAATTGTGGATTTATTTTCATAGATAAATAATATCCTAATCCTGCTGCCATACATGGTAAAAATCTATAAGCCACATCAGCATCGTTTGTGTAACCTCCAGCATCTTCAATTCTTTTTAATACATAATATTTTAAAGCTGTGTAAGTATTTAAATCTGGTGCTTGATATAAACTTATTTTTGGTGTTGTTTGTCTATCTACATAATACTGAGATGGTGTTCCTGTTGATAATTTATTAGGTATCGCTGCATATGCAGATCTATCAATCTTAGTTAATGATACATCTTGAGTAGATGAGCTATCACTTGCAGCTAATGTTGTTGATATGAAAGCTTCTAGAACATCACTGACATCTGAAGCTACTTCATAAGTTGCTTGTCCAGATACTAACGCTTTTTCATTTAAATCTACTTTCCATAAATGAATACCTCTATTACCCCACTCAGCAAAAAGTAAATTCAAACTAGTCCTAGCTGATCTTAAATCATATCCAGAATTAGTTCTAACCCCACATCGCTGATATCCCTCTTGGATAATATCATCAATATTTAAATTAAAAGATGTTGTTCCTGATGTTGCCATTATAGTATATCTTTATAGTAATCTGATAAACCACCCTTTTTCAATCCTGGTAGTTTTGGTTGAACTCTAATTGATTTATTACCTCTTCTTCTTTTTCTTTCGTCTTCTAATTTTTTAATAATTTTTTTTATGCTGTCACCAATTGGTCTTAGACCACCACCTTCTCTAGCCATTTTTAAATCCTTTCAATAATGGTCCATAGTAATTTACTAGGGATTGATTGTTAACTTTTTTACCAGCTATTTCTGATTTCATATAAGAACCTATATATGATTCTTGTTTCATTTTAGTCCCAGGAGCTTTCGATGTCGTCTCAGAAAACGCAGCTCTACCCATAGCTGCTTTCATTATTTTTTTACCTGCAGGCACACAATTAGGCACCATCTTGTTACCTTTTTTCTTCATGCCTTTTTGAACGTATCCGTCCCAACAAGTTCCTTGCTTCGCCATTAGTCCTCCTTTTGAGCCCGGGCTTTGTGATCGTAATGTTTCACCTTTTTCCGGTTGTACAACTTCTTAGATAATAGCACTCTTAAACGAAATGTTCTAGACCTTACTGCTTCTACGAATGGATTCTTTGGCTTTTTTTGCAATTTGAACTACTCCTGTCTTACCCATAACCTTAGCTCTTTGCTCCATAACGGTCAAAATTTGTATTTTTCTTGCAAAAGGTTTATTAATTTTTTTTACCTTTGCTGCTGTAGCTCTAGCGTCAGCATCTGTTTTAAATTTAATCTTGACTGTATCTCTCGGATTTTCATCAGTATATAATCTTCTACCAGAACCTTTTGGTTTCTTGCCAGTGCCTTTTAATGGATCTTTCATACTATTTCCTTTGCTTTACCCATAACAGGTTTATATTTTGTTTTACCTTCAGATTTAAACGCATGTAAAAATGATGCTCTTGGTGTGCCTTCAATCCAGCTGCAGTGTATCCACCCGCTGTTAGGTTCACCAGGAGTATAGAACTCTAAGATCAATTGATCTGGTGAAAGATTAGATTTAATCCAATCAAAAAGCTCAGCATTGTCTACACCAACACATTCGAAGTCTGCGGCCTCAGCTTTGGCATGCTGTGAATTTGCTGAACTACCAATAGCAAGACATAATTCTTCGCTACGAAAACCGCTAGTGATTTTGACCCTGCCAAAATGATCACGTACTGGTTGTAAAATATTTTCACATAATGCTTTTAGTTTTTCTATTTGCTCTGCATTAGGATTATTATTTATTCCCCTACGTATCGCAGTGTCTGATTTAGTAAGCTCTGATAAAGTAAAATTACGACTTAGATTCATCTTCCCTCCCATTATTTTCAAAACTCAGGTCTTCTGCTTTATCTCTTTCTTCCATATCATAAAACATATTATCTGAATCCTCTGTTACCAATTTTGTATCTTCCGCATCCCAATAAGTAGTTTGGACTTTATAGTCAGGCCAGCTGTTATCAGTAGTATAGCTATTAACGTGCCACAAGCAACGATTGTTAGGCTGACCAGCAAAATTCCCGTTATTAAGAGCCAGTATATGTGCACACTTGTGTTCTTGAGGTATTTCAGAATGTTCTGTATCCAAAATATTAGTGTCTGGACTTGCCCAATCAATGGTGAATAAATATTTTCCATGATAAAATTTTTTATCAATGCCCATGTATTTACCATTTAAACCATCCAACCAATCAAAACAATGAACACTAGGCCAATAGCTAAAACAATTCCACAATTCAAGTTCTTGTACTTCCATATCTGGAACTTGGTATCTTTCAAATTCTTTTTGGAAAAAAGCTGAAATAGGTAATCTCCAATAGCAAGCCCCATTTGGCAACATAATGTTAAATAATAAAGCACGACCTGAAATGGAAGTAAGGCCAAAGACAACACAGTCACAACTGAATTTTTTATATTGTGGGTCCATGTCATATAAATATTCTTTTCGTACTTTACAATAAATTGGTGGAATGTTTGCATTTAAATACGCCATGATAAAAGTATATCATAAATTTAATCTAATATTAAAGCCTTAATTGTCTTTCTCTCTTGGTATATTTCTGTCTCAGCCTTGCCCTTGTAGCATTTGTAGGAAACGCTTTCATTGTACTCACGTTCAGCTGTTCTCTTACCACGTAGGCACGCAGCCATGTTATCTTGTATCAAGTGCTCCTTAATTTCTCCATTAATAAACATCAGAAGGGCTACTACAGTCTCTATCATATTACCTTACCTTTATTTTCACCTTGTTTGATAACATATCTTTGTGTGCCATTCTTACCATGTTCAACAGATTTTTTTAAATTTTTAGCCATACGCATCTCTTCATTTTCTTTGTTGATTCGTGCTATGTGATCCAATACTTTTCTAGTGATTCGTCCCGTTGCCATTATATTTAAAATCCCTGTTTTGATCTTTTAATTTTTCAATATCTAATAATACTTTTTCCATTTGTTTTGTCAAAAACTCAATATTTACTTTATTCAAAGCCATTGACTCAATATGTTTATTTAAACGATCAGTGGTCTTGTACAAATCCTCGATCATCATGTACTGCTCAGAATCTGCGGGCAATGTACCCATTTGTCCACGTGGCCATTTAATTCTAAATTCAGAATTGTTTTCTACATCTTTAGACATAAGCTCTAACTCTGTAGCCATCTTGTTTTGTTTTTCAATAATACCAAAA
>Ga0208159_1000374_pt1 | contig 18478 bp, 11 predicted proteins | sample 9_EtaG_FD_184082 | JGI IMG/M metagenome (GOLD analysis project Ga0208159, IMG submission 184082) | Marine viral communities from the Subarctic Pacific Ocean - 9_ETSP_OMZ_AT15188 metaG (SPAdes) (version 2) | ecosystem: Environmental > Aquatic > Marine > Oceanic | place: Pacific Ocean | collected... | reverse complement strand
AATGCCGATAAAATAGCACAACATTTTTATGAGCAAGGTAAAACTGATGCAATTAAAGATATGAATGCTAAATCTAAAAATATATCAAATGAAATTAGAGCTACTAGCTCTGGTGAAATGTTTATTAATGGGTTAAAAGTCAGAGCAATTAGTGGTGTAGATAGTTCTAAGTTAAAAATTAAAAAAAAATAACTTAAACTAAAAATATAAATTATGAGTTTTGCAACAAGTGGGAGTTTTCCTGCAAGTTTAATTCCAGCTCAAAAGAAACAAGCATTAGATAATAACTATTTGAACTTTGCAGACGGTACGTCTGACTGGGCTCAACAGTATTTACCTGAGCTTTATGAAGCTGAAGTTGAGAGATATGGTAACAGAACGTTATCAGGTTTCTTAAGAATGGTTGGCGCTGAAATGCCAATGACATCGGATCAAGTATTATGGTCTGAACAAAATAGATTACATATATCTTATAACGAGTGTAACGTTAAAGCCGCTGCTCCTACTAATACTATTCAAATTGAATTAGCTAATGCTAACCCAACAACTAATGGTAGAGGTAACAATACTGTAGCTATTAAAGAAAATCAAACTATTTTAATTGCAGACAATGCAACAGGTTTAATTACTTCTAAAGCTATTGTATCAACAGTGACACAACCAACTGCCCCTGCTACCGTAGCTGAGATAGTTGTAGTGCCTTATGCTGCTGCTGCTTTTCCAGCTAACTTACAAGCTTTAACTACAGCTAACGATATTAACTTATTTGTTTACGGTTCTGAATTTGGTAAAGGGTCTACAGATGCTACTATGGATTCAATTGAGCCTAGCTTTAGTGAGTTTAACAACTCTCCAATTATCATTAGAGACAAGTACCAAGTAAATGGTTCTGACGCTGCTCAAATTGGTTGGATTGAAGTTGCTACTGAAGATGGCACATCTGGTTACTTATGGTATTTAAAAGCTGAGTCTGAAACAAGACTAAGATTTGAAGACTATATGGAAATGGCAATGGTTGAAGGTGAATTAGCTGGACATACGGTTGCTATGCCTAATCAAGGTACTGTTAATTTAAAAGGTACACAAGGTTTATTTGCTGCTATCGAAGCAAGAGGTAATGTATATCAAGGATTTGCTGGAGCTGCTGCTCCTGGTTCTGGTGCTTTAGGTGATTTCGATGAAATACTTAAAAATCTAGATAAGCAAGGAGCTATTGAAGAAAATATGCTTTTCTTACAAAGAGCTACTGCTTTAGACTTTGATGATATGATTGCTGCAATGAACGGAGCTTTTGCTTCTTCTGCTGCTGCTTCTTACGGTTTATTTGATAATGAATCAGAAATGGCACTTAACTTTGGTTTTACTGGATTTAGAAGAGGTTCTTATGACTTCTATAAAACTGACTGGAAATATCTAAACGATGCTTCTACAAGAGGTTTATCTAACTCTATTGATGGTGTATTAATTCCTGCTGGAACTACTACAGTATACGATCAAATGTTAGGATCAAACATAAGACGACCTTTCTTACACGTGAGATATAGAGCTTCTGAAACTGAAGATAGACGTTACAAAAACTGGATTACTGGTTCAGTTGGTGGAGCGTATACTGATGCTTTAGATGCTATGGACGTACACTTCTTAACTGAAAGATGTTTAGTAACACAAGCTGCTAATAACTTTGTGTTATTTAAGACTGTATAATTACATAATGTGGGGAGAAATCCCCACTTTATTAACCCTTAAATAATAGAAATTATGGCAAATTTTATGAAGTTTAAAGTAGATGCTGATAAGGATTTACATTTAAATGTTGAAAATGTATACAGAGTAGGACTAGAAGCAAACACTCCTACAGATGCTGACTTGTTGTTTTATTACAACGTAGCTTCAACATCTAATACGAAGGTTTGGGCTGCAAAAGTGACATTAGCTTCGGCTATAACACAATTAAAAGCTACACAACTAGAAGCTCTTGTAAGAAAAGTAAATCAAAGGCCAGGTGGTATTGTAGAGGCAAAAGATGTAATAGGTGACACTGTTTTCTTATCAGCTACAGCTCCATTTTCAGTAGATGATACACCTCAACCGTCTTAACCTTTAAAATATATATATTATGCAAAATGGTATTATAATTCCACTTAGTGGAGCCTTTATTAGTGGTGATATTGGACCTGCTGCTACTGACACGCAGCTAGACATAGACAATATGACTTGGGTTGCGAACGGCACTCCTTCAATAACACAAGCGTCTGGCGATATAACAACAACTGGTAGCTCTACTGATTTAGTAGTTACAGTCACTACGACTGGTGGTAGTAAAACTGGAACATTATTAACTTTTACCGCTGGTACTGGAGTTAAAGTAGGTGATGTAATCACAATAAGTCAAACTAGTGGAGCACAGTTCACAGGTACAATTGTTTTAACAGTGATAGAAGAAGATCTTTTAGGCGATGAGTCTGAAGGTTTTATTGCTTCTCCTGGAGCTGGTGGTTTTTGGAATTGTGTTTTTCCTCCTGAAGCTGGTGATAGTTTTAATATTCTTTATATTTCTCAGATTGAATCAGGTCATGAGAGAGATTGGAAAATTACTATAACTGGTGGTAGTGCGGATAATCATAATGATGTGGCTGTAGCTTTTGATAAAGCTATGGTTAAAGCTGCTCAAAGACCTAACGAAAACATTACTGTAACTGGACTTCCTGCGGGAGTAAAAGTCAGTAAAGTTGAGTTAACTTAAACAAAATAATGATCCCGTTTAGGCGGGATCTTTTTAATTATTATATTATATTATATTATGGAAACAAAAGTAAAAAAGGCTCTTGCTCCCAAGCAAGAGGTTAAAAAAGACACTTGGGAATATAAAGATAGACACTATTACTTATTAGGTGATAAAGAACCTTTAACATATACTATACCTAGTAAGCATACTCAAAGGTATCCTTTAGTTTGGTTTGATCAAGAGAAAGGATATGAAAGAGAACTTAGATATGCTACAAATCAAAAAAGTATATTTGTAGATGAACAAAAAGGAAGTGTAACACTAAAACATATAGTTTTTGAAAATGGTGTTTTACATATACCTAAAGAAAAAAGAAGTTTACAAGAGTTTTTAAATCACCATCCTCATAAAGGAATTATATTTAATGAACTAGATAGGCAAGTAGAAGCTGTAGATCAATTAGAAGAACTAGATTTACAATTAGATGCTTTAAATGCTGCTAGATCAATGGATGTAGAACAAGCTGAAGCAATATTAAGAGTTGAACTTGGTTCTAATGTAAACAATATGTCTACAAAAGAATTAAAAAGAGATTTATTGTTGTTTGCTAGACAAAATCCTAGACTATTTATAGATTTAGCTAATGATGAAAATGTTATACTTAGAAATTTTGCTATAAATGCTGTTGATAACGGTATAATTAAATTAGCTTCTGATCAAAGAACATTTACATGGGCTACTAACGGTAAGAAGTTAATGACAGTACCTTTTGATGAAAACCCTTACTCAGCTATGGCTGCATGGTTTAAAACAGACGAAGGTTTAGAAGTTTATAAGTCTATAGATAAAAAACTTAAATAACAAGTGATTATAATAAAGGTGGTTTAATCGCCACCTTTTTTTTTAAATAATAAAATATGGCAGTAAACGTAGACACGGTTTATAAAACAGTATTATATATACTGAACAAAGAACAACGAGGTTATATGACGCCTGATGAATTTAACAAGGTAGGTCAACAAGTTCAATTAGAAATATTTGAAGCTTACTTTGAAGAATTAAATCAACTACAAAGACAGCCACAAACTAATACTGAATTTTCTGATAGAGTTCAGCAAATACAAAATAAAATTGCAACATTTGAAGTAGAAGGCACAGCTACATTTGATACTAGCTTCTTTTACTTACCATCTGATTTACACAGATTAGGTGAAATATATTACAATGATGCAACTATTGTACAACCTGTACAACAAAATGAATATTTATTAATCAATAAATCACCGTTAACTTCTCCAACGGTTACTCATCCAATATACGTACAACGTGGCGAACATACATCAGCTGCAGGACCACCACCAGTATTACATGATAAAATATTTGTATATCCAACTAGTATACAGTCTGGTATTAAATGTAGTTATGTTAAAACGCCAGCTCAAATAAATTGGGCGTTTACTGTAAATGGTGTTGGTGCTTATATTTTTACTGATACTGGAGCGCAAAATTTTGAACTAGATGTTTCAGAACAAACGGAAATAATTTTAAAGATATTACAATACAGTGGCATTATAATAAGAGATCCACAAATAGTACAAACAGCTGCACAGCTTGTTCAACAAGACACTGTAAACGAAAAAAGTTAATAAATGGCACAAGTAACTCAAACTAACGAACAATATTACGCAAGCTCTCAAGTATTTACTCAACCTAATCCAGTAGTAACACAAGTGTTTAATTGGACTGGAGGGACAGATCAAAGTGGAGCAGGTTATAATTCTATAGGAGTAGATTTAATAGCTGCAGTTGCTGGAGTTAGCGTTACTAATTTTAAAGTATTAAAAAATAATGTTGAATTAACGTTTGCAACGCAATATACTGTAAGCGGAAACTCTGTTACTTTGATAGGTACAGGAGTAAGCGTACCTGGAGATGTAATTAAAATTCTTTTAACAGATACTAAAACCGGTCAATGGGATAATCACGATACTTATTCTACTATAACTATAAACGATATTATTAGTAATTTTCAAGTGGCTTATGTTGGCGCTGGTAAACTAATACCAAGTGTTAAAAGAACTGACTTAATGTTTCACGCTAAAAGAGGTTTACAAGAGTTTAGCTATGATACTTTAAAAAGTACTAAATCTCAAGAGCTTACAATACCAGCTAGTTTATCTTTATTAATACCACAAGACTACGTAAATTATGTAAGTTTTTTTAGAGTAGATAGTTTAGGTGTTCAAAGACCTATATATCCTACAAACTTACTACATCAAAGCCCTCAACAAGTTCCAGTACAAGACACCAATGGTATACCTACTCAAGACGATGCTAGTGATAACTTAGAAGGAACATCGTTATCTAATTCAAGATGGGCTGATGCTAATGACTATAAAATATCAGGCGCTTACAGTAATCAAATGTACAATGAAGGAGTATATGACTGGGGTTGGGAAAAAGTAGCTTATGGTCAAAGATACGGGTTAAATCCTGAAACTTCTCAAAATAACGGTTGGTTTAATATAAACTATAGAGAAGGTAAAATAATGTTTAGTAGTAACTTAGCTAATGAACTTATTATATTTAATTATATATCAGATGGATTAGCTGCTGATGGAGATATGAGAATATCTAAAATGGCTGAAGAAGCTTTATACATGCACATACTACACGCTGTTTTATCAACTAAAGCTAATATACCTGAGTATATAGTAAGAAGATATAAAATTGAAAGACGAGCTGCTCTTAGAAATGCTAAAATAAGATTATCAAATATAAAACTACAAGAGTTTGTCCAAGTAATGAGAGGCAAATCAAAGTGGATTAAACACTAATTAAATGGCTGAAGCAAGGAATAGTTTTATCAAGTCTAAAATGAACAGAGACTTAGACGCTAGGCTTGTACCTCCAGGTGAATATAGAGACGCTCAAAATGTTTCTGTAAGTAAATCTGAAGGTGCAGACGTAGGATCATTAGAAAATGTACTAGGTAACATATCCTTAACTGATTTTGGCTTAACAGCTGCAAATATTGACGTTGTTGGATTTTTTATGGATTTAAACAATAATAGGATATTTGTTTTTATGAGTAACTATGTTGATACTTCTTCTGATAGATTATCTAATTTTGCTCCTTCTGCTGCACAGTGTCACATAGGCGTTTACAATATAAGTAATAGCACTGCATCATTATTAGTTAGTGGCAGCTTTTTAAACTTTTCAAAAACAAGTCCTGTATTAAGTGTTAATTTAATTAATAGCAATTTATATTTTACAGATAATAGAAATCAACCAAGAAAAATTAATGTAGATAGAGCTTTAGGAAGCTCAACATATTACACTACAGAAGACCAAATATCTTTATCAAAATATTATCCTTATGAGCCTATATCGTTAATAGCTGCTTTAGTTACTAATGTAAATAGTGTATCTGCAGGAAGTGGTTATACACCAGACATTAACTTACAAACTACAGGTGGTTCTGGAACTGGATTAACTGTTGATATAGCGGCAAATGGTAGTTTAACTTTAAGAAATCCTGGTTTTGGATATGTAAATGGTGAAACAATTATTCCTATACTAAGGACCGGCGGTGGTACTGGGGCTGGTCCATACACTATTGTAGTTCAAGAAATAACTACTATGCAAGATGTAACATCACCACGTTTACCAGATGGTTTTATAAACCCTTATTACAATGCTAATTGGCCTGGTGATAAAAACTATTTAAAAGATAAATTTGTAAGGTTTGCTTATAGGTTTAAATTTGATGATGGAGAATATTCTCTAATATCACCTTTTACGCAAGCGTGCTTTATACCACAGCAAGATGGATATTTCATAGATGATGATAAAGATAAAACTTTTAAGTCTACAGAAGTTGACTTTATGCAAAATAAAGTTAATAATATAAAGCTATTAATACCTTCCCCAGCAGAAAGCAGTAATTGGTCAGACGCAACTACAGATTTAAAAATAAGTGAAGTTGAAGTAATATTTAAAGATGATTCTCAAACTACATTAAAGCTAATTGAAACTATACCTGCCTCTGACTTTTCTACATCTACAAGTCCATTATTAATATATGAATATCAATCTAGAAAACCTTTTAGAACTTTACCAACAAGAGATTTATTAAGAGTATATGATCAAGTACCTGTAAGAGCACTAGCTCAAGAAGTAGTAGGTAATAGATTAGTATTTGGCAATATAGTAGATAAGCACACTCCTCCTAACTTATTGAATTTTAACACACAATCAGGTTTTAAAGTAGAAGAATCTGCAGCTACTGGAACTGAATCGTCACTCGTAAGAAGAGAATATCAAAATCATACACTTAAACAAAATAGAACTTATCAAGTAGGAGTAGTATTATCAGATAAATATGGTAGACAATCTGATACTATATTATCTACAGTTGATGATAATTCTCAAAACACTATTTTAAAAGGATCTACTATATATCATCCATATAAAGATGGTGAAAAACTAGGTGGTACAGCTCAATCAACAGCTAACACTTTTAGTTATTATACTAGCCCTACTGATCCAGCATTACCTCTTACTAATAATTTATTTTCAGGCGCTGGTGACACTTGGCCAGGTGATCAATTAAGAATTAGATTTAATGAACTTATTAGTTCTACTTTTAATAGTTCTTTAGGTACTCCAGGTTTATATAGTACTACTAATCCTCTTGGTTGGTATAGCTATAAAATAGTAGTTAAACAAACTGAAGTAGATTATTATAATGTATATTGCCCAGGTGTTTTAAATGGTTACATAGATGGTGAAACTCCAAGTCCACTTAATGCTAGTTTACAAGAGCCAGTTGGACATTTTGTTTTACACTCTGATAATTTAAGTAAAATACCAAAAGATACTAGTTTAGTAGGTCCTAATCAAAACGTGTTTAGAACAGCTAGGCCATCATTTAGTGAAGATCCTGATTATTATCAATTTACTGATACTAATGGTAATTTATTCCAAGTTGATCCTTACTCTGAAGAAGGAGAACAGTTATTAAAAACTAGAGATAGAGAAAGAGATTTAGATTCAGGAAGTCAAGTAAACAACGCTTCAGTTGAACTATTTACTAGAGTGTTAAATGCTGGTGAAGTTACAACTACTTTTTCAACACAATATTATCCAGAACAAAAAAGTGAAATAGTAACAGCTATAGGAACTGGGTCTGATTTAGGGTTATTTGCTATAGGTAATGTTGCTAAATATCCTTATAATGCAGCACCTGTTTTTTATAATTACGAACAAAACCCATTTATAGCTAAAATAAATATATACAGTGCTAATACAGCTACTACCATACAACCAAACAACTTTGGTTTAACAGGTCCAAGTAAAGACGCTTCTGAATATATAGTAAAGTGTGATGGGGTAGGTGCTACTGGAGGAAGTGGAGGAACAAATTATCCAGGGGCTGGTGGCTCTGGAGTTCCTGTTGTTTTTGAAGGAACTGGTACAGACGATGTAAAGTTTAGAAATAAAGGAATACAAATAACTTTTAAAATAAATTCCGCTGCACCAGGTGTTGTGTCTCAAGTAATAATTACAAATGAAGGTTCAGGTTGGGACACTGCTGATATACCTATGGGTGGAAGTATTTCAGCTCTTGCAACAATAGCAGCCGCTGGAGATGCTAATTGTAAATTTGGAATAACTGTAACTAGAAAAGCTTTAGGAACTCAGGGTGGCACTTCTAATAATCCACTAGCTATGAGGCCAATGTTTTCAGTTTTTGAGACTAATCCACTTGATTCAAAACTTGATATATATTGGGAAACATCTACTTCAGGTAAAATATCTGAGCTAAATACTAATATAGCTCTTAATGATAACTATACGCCTTACGGTTTTAGAAGTCAAACAAACATTGGTACAACGCCAGTAGCTATAGCTTGGGCATTTCCTGAGAACGTACCTTTGAATAATAACTTATTTGATGGTTATGTTACTGATTATTTAGGAGATCCTATAAGTAATACACTAGATCCAACTACTTATCCTATAAATCCAACCTTTACGCTTATTAGTGCTACAGATTCTGCAAGCACTCCAAATGACGTTACTAGTGATTTTAATATTTTAAGCTTAGGCGGCGGAAGATTTGCAATAAGAAATTCAGTTTATAAATATTTTGGATCTAATTCATCCACTAATGACATATATAATTTTACTATAAGAGTTACAACGCCTAGCTCTACATACTTAAGCGATGGAACATTGTTAACTAGTGACTTAGGACTAATTGTAGCTCCTGGAACATCTGGTGTTAATCCTACATTAGCTTTAACAAACAGAATACCTACTATAGCAATACAAAGCTATGGCGCTACAACAAGTGGAACAAGAGCTGGTTGTGGAAGTAGCGTTGATGTTGCTGACACTGTAAGTGGAGATCAAGAGGTCTATGAATTTCAAGTATTTAATGGAACTAATTTATTAAATACTTCTGGTAGAGGTGAAGATCTAAGTGTGCAAGCTGTAATTGCTGATGAAGTTGTTAATACTTATTTTTCAGTTGATTACACATCTGGATCTGGAGCAACTACTGGAAAATTAAATGTTTTAGCAAATGCTTATAATAACATTGGAGCTGGGCCTTTTACTTTTAATGTAACTGTTACAGACGGCGGTGGCTTACAAGCTAGTTGTCTTCAAGAAATAAGATTATTAAGTTAGTGTAATAATATGAAAAAACAAGTAATATTTATAATATGAGCTATACTATTGGAGTAAAATATTTTAATGCTTTCTGGTTGAAAAGAATACTTGATAATTCTGTGCCCGCACAAGATGCTTGGCCTGGTTTACCTTGGAACCCTAGTGGTTATAGGCCTTTTCCTTTTAATTCTAATCCAAAAACTGGAGCAACACGAAGTAATTTTTACTTAGAAGAGTCTAGAATTAAAGGTGGTTTCAATAATGCTCAAGTTGGATTAGGAGTGAGGGCATATACAGTTAACTTAAATATAGACGCTTTAGATCGTAAGCACAGCTTAATATATTCTGGATTATTAAATACTAGAACTGGTTTTAATGAAACAAATGTTTTTTCTATAGCAGATCCATTGATAAGAGATTTAGATCCTAGAAACGGATCTATTCAAAAGTTATTTACTGAGGACACTAACTTAAATGTATTCCAAGAAGCTAAAGTTAGTAAAGTTTTAATAAATAAAAATGCTATATATTCAGGCGATCAAGGTTCTTTAGAAACTGGCAATGTAAATGTTTTAGGCCAAGATGTTCCTTATTTAGGCGAATATGGTATTAGTAGGAACCCTGAAAGTTTTGCTGAATATGGATATAGAAAATATTTTGCAGATAAAGATAGAGCTGCTATTCTTAGGTTATCTAGAGATGGTATAACTGAAATATCAGGCTATGGTATGAAAGATTATTTTAGAGACACTCTAGCTACTATATCAGATAGTTATGAAAGACAAGCAACTGGAACTACTATTAGTTTAACTACTTCTGGAGTTCAAACCACAATAAATAATCTAGGTAGCAATATCAGCGCTAGTTGTGAAATTGGAGCAGCTGTTGAAATAACAGCTTCTGGTGGTGCTGTAACAAGCACTGGCCTTACTGTTGTTGATATACCACTACCAACATCTGTTACACTAAGTGGGTCTTTTAATTTTGGATCAGCTGGAGATTATACTAATATTACTTTTGTAACTTACAGAAGAGGTATGGCTATAGGAGCTTGGGATGCACATCAATCCGCTTACACTATATCACTTCAAACAAAACCAAGAACAGTATCTGCGGCTAGTAATACTTTTGACACGCTAGGTTATGATGAGCAAATAAAAGGTTGGACTAGTTTTTATAGCTACAAACCTGTGTTTATGGGTAGTTTAAAAAATAACTTTTTTAGTTTTATTGATAGCAATATTTATAAACATTACGATGAAACCGTCTCTAATAGTAGATGTAAGTTTTATGGTGCTACTACACCTGCCGAAGCTTTTGTAGAGTTTATATTCAACCCTAATCCTACTGTAGTTAAAAACTTTAATACTATTGCTTATGAAGGTAACAATGGTTGGGAAGTAGATAGTTATAAATCTGACTTTGAAGGTTTTGATCAAGTACAAAACGCAGGAACATTTAACCAATACCAAGATAGTACTAGCACTGTAAAAAGCTATGTTGAAGGTCAATACGACAACAGTGGTAATGTATATCCAGCAGCTTTAACAGAGCCAATATTTAGAGCTGGTTTTGATAGAAAAGAAAATCACTACGTAGCAAACTTAATTAACGCTAGTGCTGCTAGACCAGGTGAAGTTATATTTGGCAGTGACGTTAGTGGTGTAAAAGGATACTTAATGACAGTTAAAATGTCAATAGACGGAAGCACAGATGTAGGTGGTGCTAAACAGTTGTTTTCAGTATCATCAAATTATGTATTATCATCAATGTAAATGGAATTTAATTTAATAAAAGAAAGAGAAACTAAAATAGATAATTTACTAAGTAATTTAATAAAAGTAGCAGATGGTGTTAATATCATCGGAGATGGCAAGAAAACAGTTAGAGAAGCTGAATCATTAGAAATAATAGATGAGTTCACAGAGGGCGTCTATATACGCCGTATGGACGTTAAAAAAGATAGTTTAATTGTTGGAGCTATACATAAAGAACTACATTCATGGTTTTTAATGCATGGAGTAGTAAAAGTAGCAGATGCAGAAAATGTAAATTATTTTAAAGCGCCTTATTATACAATATCTCAACCAGGAGTTCAAAGAGTTATAGAGGTAATAGAAGATGCTATTTGGATTAATATACACTCTAATCCTAATAACGAAAGAAATATTGATATTATAGAAAAAAGATTATTTGCTTTGACTAGAAGTGAATATAATGATTATTTAAAAACAAAAAAATAAACTATGGCTGGAATAGGAATGATAGTTGTAGGAGCCGTATCAGCTTTAGGTAGCTTAGGTATGGGCCTTTCACAAAATTCACAAAACCAAAGAGCAGCTCGAGATCAACGAAGAAAAGAAAACTTAGCAGCAGCTGAACTTAGAAGAATAGAAGCTAATAGGCAAGCTGTTATTGATAAATCAGGTGATATAAGAGCTATGAAAGATCAAATATTTAATCCATATCAAAACAATGCCGTAGCAATGCAAGGTGTTAATTTAAAAATGGAAGAAACAGATGAAGCTTTGGCTAATACTTTAAATGCTATTAATAGATCAGGCGGTGGTGCTGGTGCTGCAACTGCTTTAGCTAGACAAGCTGCAGCTAGTAAAGCTCAAGTAGCTGCTAGTATTGAAAACCAAGAACTTAAAAATCAACAACTATACTTACAAGGTGAGCAACAAAAAATGAATCAGCAAATGGCTATAGAACAAGCAGCTATTCAAGAGGAGATCGGTGCTTATGGTAGACAAGAGCAAAGAGATATAATGGCTTTAAATAGAGCTGCTGGTCTACAACAAGTAGCAGGACAACAAGCTATGGATTTAACTCAAGCTGGCAATACAGCTATGATGGCAGGTGTTAGTGGTTTTGCTAGTGGCGCCGGTATTGTTGGGCAAGGTTTATCGGAATAAATAAATAAAATATGGGAGCATACGACAATCCGCAAGCAGTGCGAATGAAAATAGATCAAGGGGCTAGAAACATAGCTCAGTTTTTTACAGCTATGAAAGGCGTTAGTGAAAATATTCAAAGACAAGCTGCTATAAACAAGAAAGAAGCTGAAAAAGCTGCATCTAAAAAAGAACAAAGAGAATATAGAGCGTTAAATAAGTTTGATAAAGATTTTGCTCACTTAGAAGATGTTGCTAAAAAAATAGGTGATTTTGAAGTAGGAGGAGCTAAAAATGTTCAAGATGATGCTATTATGGAAAATTTAATGGCTATGAGAACTGAATTTTTAGATAGGATAGCCGATCCAGATATGAGCGCGGCAGAAGTAAGTAAAATACAAGCTGAGTATGATAATAAAATATCTATTTTCAAACAAGATATGGATAACTTTGTAGCTGGATATAGAGTTTATAAGGATATTAAAGATAAAAATTTAGGCCCTAATGAAGAAGATGCTATATTAAGTGATCCAGATGCTCAATTCAATGAAATGCTACCAATATATGAATCTATCTACAATGGCACAGGTGATGTAGGTATTGTTCCTGATGCTAATGGAAGAAGCTTTAATATTGGTAAATTTGATAAACAAGTAGATGCTCAAGGTAATGTTACCTATGGTAAGCCTAAAATTGCAACAAGTTTAACTGAATATAGAAATTATGCTCAAAAAGATCCTAAAAATATTAAGTTTTTTGAACAAGTAGAAATATTTTCTCCTGAACAATTTAAAAGTCGTAAAGAGTTTTTAGATGCTGGTTTACGAAGATACCAAAATTCTCAATATGACTTTGGAACAATAGAAGCTCAACCTGTTATGGTTAAAGATCAAAATGGAAACCTAGTTCCTAAAACTCAGATGAAAAAAATACCTGATCCTAAGGATAAATCAAAAACTATATACAGTATGGAGCCTGTTACTGAGGATCAAGTAACGTTAGACGTAAACAAACTTAAGGCTTTTAGAAATACACCTGAAGGAATTGGTTTTTTATTAGAAGGTGTAAAAGGTCAAAATCCTAGAAGTGTTTTTGCAGGTATGGGATATGATCCTGCCACGTTTACTCAAGATTTATTTCTTGATGCTTTAACAGAAGACTTAATTACAACCTATAATCAATAGTATGAATCCAGAAGATTTACTATATGAAGCTTATGCTTCAACATTTGATAACCCATATGATTCCCAAGAATTTTCAACTATGTTGAGAAATGATGGAGAGTTTATAAATGAAGTTTTTGGAACACTATATAATTATAGTGATGAAGTAAGAACTACTATAGATGACATGTTATCAGGTAAAATTAATCTTGGAGGTCAAGCAGCAGTTAAAGGAGGTATTACTTACGAAGAAAAAGAAGTTGTAGAAAACCCTCAAGCACCTGGTTTTGTGCCTGAAATGACAGATGAGCAATATGCTAGTTTACCTTTAATGGATGTGAGAAGAGTAAAATGGCAAGAGTGGAAAGATTCTCAAGTTGAAAAAGACCCATTAACAAGTGTTCAAGATGTTAACCAAGCTTTAGCTGACCCTATAGCAGCACCTAGTTATGATAATCAAATAGCTACTATAGTAAATTATGATGAATATAAAAGAGGTAATTTCTTACCTGAAGGTAATTATCTAGGGGAAGTATTAGCACCTGGTACAGATCCGCAAGAAGAGATAGATAAAAGAGAAAAATATTTAGACGAGTCAGGGCAAATAAAGCCAGAAGAAGAATTAACATTATCAGAAGAAACTTTTGATATAGGATTTTTTACTCCATACAAAGGTTCAGGTGATGATGTTGGAGCTGAAGGATTTAGACAAGCTTTTGAAAACTCTTTACCAGAAGGGTTTAAGATATGGACTCCTGATAATTCATTTATGGATGGTAGGTTTACTATGGAAATGCTTGATGCTATGGAAAAATCAGGTACTAAAATACCAGATGAAGTAAAAAGACAAAAGAAAAAAGGAGCTAAACAATTTGTAATAATACAAGATCCAAGAGGTAACGTACATGAAGTTAAATCATTGTTTGATCCAGGAACATATGATCAAAGTCCTAAAGCTGCTCAGAAAGCGTTTATTAAATTCCTAGGAGCATCTCTAGATGACACGGTACTACAACAAATAAAGAATACAACTGTAGAACAAGAAAATAAAGTAGCTGCTTTATTCAATGATGCATTAGACTTTTCATTTGCGCCAGGTACTACTGATGAACAAAAAAGAAATATAATAAATAGTGTAAATAGTGGTAGCAATAAAGGCGGTGCTTTAGGTCTGTCAGCAGAAGATAGAATTAAAATACAAGAAGAAGTTAATAATATAAGCTTTGGTACAACAACTAGAGTTATTTCTGGTCAAGGTGGTATGACTGGAGCAGCTGGAAGATCTACAATAGTAATACAGCCTTATGAAAAAGAATTAAATGAAGCTTTACAACAATTAAATATTTCAGATGTTGCTAATGGTGTTGAAAGAGAGGAACCTTTAACTATTAATTCTAAAGAAGTTCAAGATCTTACTAGAGAAAACTTAAAACTTAAAATTGAAAACGATACTAAGTCTAATAAATACGAGGATTATATAGAAGGAAGAACTGATATAGAAACAACTTTAGATGAAAGCCTAATAAGAATATATAAAAGTAGATCTAAAATAAAAGCTGTAAATAAAGCTGAAAAAGCAAATTATATAACTCAAATAGCACATAGACAGGTTAATAACTTCATTGAAAACGGAACTAACAATATAAAAGAATTAAATAATTTTATAGATAATCCAACAATTGTTTATAATATAAAAGCTGGAGAAGAGTACGTCCCTATAGACGGTAGATTAGTGCCTGCTGCTTTGGTTAGAAATGCTCAAAAAGAAAAATCTATACTAGGTTCTAAAATTGAACTAGCTAAAATAGAACAAAATAATTTCTTTAATCAAGTTGCAAAAATGACAGATGAATCTGAGCAATGGGATGTTATAAAAAGAAATTACAATGATGGAGCTAAGTTTTTTGCTCAATTATCTATGAGTACTGCAGATCTTTTAATAAATGTAGGCTATGGAGCGAGCAAGTTGCTAGAGATAACTAATCCAGCAGTTTATATGCTTAAAGGTTTAGGTATGGACTCTAGAACTGTGTTAGACAATGTAATGATGTCTTGGCAGAATTATAAAGATGAAGTATCTGAAGAGTATAAAAAAGATCAAGAGTTTGGAGAAATAAAAACATTAGCTGACGTAGGAGAATACTCTTTGCAATCTATAGCTAGTCAATTACCTATAATATTATCTATGGTAGCTACAGGCGGTCTATCTGTTGCAGCTGGTGAAGCAGCTGGATTAACAGCAGCGCAACTTACTAGATTAAGTACTATATCAAGTTCTTCACTTGTGGGATTATCATCTTTTGGTGGTAAAGTAAGTGACATGAATTATGATGAGTTTGTGACGGGTAAAGATCTTTATTCAAACGCAGAAGTATTACTTAAAGGTTTAATGTATGGAGTAGTTGAAGGTGGCTTAGCAGCTGTTAGTACAGCTCCTATGATTAGTAAAGGTATTGGAAAAATAAAAGGATTTAACGTTGGAAGAGCTGTTTTAGACGAAGCTGAAGAGCTAGGTAGAAGGCAGTTTTTAGGTAAGTTTTTTACAAAAGAATTATTACCTGAAACCTTAACTGAAATGGGTGCAGAAGGTTTAACTACAGGTTTACAAAACTTAATAGATGGTAGGCCATTTTTAGAAAACATGACAGAGACTTTATTTACAGCTGGTGTTTGGGGAGCTGGTATGTCTGGGTCTGTAGGTGTAGTTAGTTTTGGTCAAAGAAGTTTTGCTAACAATAAAGAACTTAGAATAATAAAAGAAGCTAATAGAGATGTTAGTGAATATTCTATGAAAATAAATAACCTTATTAATCAAAAAATTAATATTAAAGGTGAAGGTTTAGCTCCAGATATTGACATTAATAAAGAAATTTCTAAGTTAAGAAAACTAAGAGAGCAAGCGCAGAATAAAGTAGTTGAGGCTGTTAATCAAGTAGAAATAAATATAAAGAAAAACGGTATAAGAGAACCAAGATATGTAAAACAGTTTTCACAAAGTCAGGTTGCTATGTCTGAAATAAGAGCTGAAGCTGAAGCTGTTGCACAAGATAAGACTTTATCTAATACAGAAAAACAAAAACAACTAGATGCTTTAGATAATGAATATAGATCTATTCAAGCTTATCAAAATATTTTTACTGATTCAAAAACTTTTGGTGATGGATTTGCCGCTCTTGCAGCTGCTGCTCAACGATCAGCTCCATTCAGTAAAGCTAGAGTAGAATTTAGAAAAATTAAAACAGAAGCTATACAAAATATAAGAAAAGAAAAAGGTAACAACTATGATCCAACTACAGAAGAAATAAATCAAGCTGGTAGTAACATAGTTAAAAACATAGAGATAGATGAGCAAATAGCTAAAGATAGAAGAATATCTGTTAAACAAAAGTTAGGTTTTAAAGATTTTAAAACAGCTCAAGAAGCTAATGCTTTTATAAATAAAGAGTATGACAAGCTCATAAAAAAAGAAGAAGAAGCCGGAAATAAATCAAAGGTAGATAAATTAAAAGCTGATAAATTAAGAATATTAAATGGATTCAGTGGTAAAACTTTAAATGGTATAAATGATGGCAATTTAAACACTAGTATTGTAGTTAAAGATAACATGTTTGCTAATAATCAAACTAGAACTAGTTTACATGAAATGACTCATGGTATTACTAATGAGTTTCTTAAAACAAATCCAAAAGCTTTTGATAAAATGGCTGATCAAATAGTACATTATTTACAATATACTAATCAAGATAATGTAATTACTAAAATGGCTTTGGATAATTCTAATTTAAGAAATGCAGATGGTAGTTTTAATTCTTCTGAATTAGTGTCTAGCTTTATGGAAGCTGTAGCTGACGATAAGATTGATTTAGAAAAAATGGATAATCAAATTGCTGTTCTTGGTAAAATGTTCAATGGTAGTTTAGCTACTGCAAGTGACAACGCTTTTGATATTAAGTTTAAAGGTGAAGCTGAAATATTAGAATATTTTATAGGTTTAGGTAAAGCTCTTAAAAGTGGTATAGATGTAACTAGCACTAGACAAGCTTTGAGTGAAAAACTACAACAAGATGGATTACAAGAAACAGATATAATTGAATTGCAACAAGCTAAAAAACCTGAAGGAAAAAAATTAGCTGCTTCTGAAATAAAAGCTTCAGAAACTTTATATCAAAAAACAGATAAAATATTTAATACATCAGATAAATCGTTAAACTCTAGAGCATTAGAAATAGGCAATATATGGCGTAATGATGTAAAATCTAGATTAATAAAAGGATATAGTTTAGGTAAACAATTTTTAAGACCAAGCAGTTGGACTAATTGGAGTGATGCTGTTATGGAAGATGTAATCTCTGATATGGCCACTGGTGGATCTGGTGTACCTGGATTGGTAAAATCATATGCTAATAGGAATATGTCTAATTTTAGAAATATCACTTTACCTAATTGGATTAACAACAGGTTGAATCAAAGAATAACTGGTTATTTACCTAACGATTTAGTTAGGGATGATCTTTCTATAGACAGTGAAACAGCTAAGCAAATAGAAGATGTTAAAGCTGGGAGATTTGATGTAGATATAACTAGTGCTAGAAGAGGTGTTGTTCCTGAATCAGAAGCTAGAGAAATTAAACCAGTTGAAGATTTAGAAATAATTACACCTGAACTAGTTGATGAAGTTAAAGATATTATTACTAGAACTTTAAAAAGAACAGCTCTAACAGAAGGTATATCTACGGAATCTGTATTAACAGATCTTAACACTGCTATTGAAAAAGAAATGACTAAAGTAATTAAGGATAAAATGGGCCCTATTACTAGAAGTGTTTTAGGTTTTGCACCACAGCAATATATTGATTTTATTAAAGATGAAATGATGACTATAGTAGGCTCAATGCCTACTAATCTCATTAAGCAAAAGTCAAAAAGTAAAGCTTGGGCAGAAATATTTAAACTAACTGAAATAGGAAGGGAAGATATTAATAAATACAATATGTTTATTAAGTTTTACT
>Ga0208159_1000372_pt1 | contig 18511 bp, 9 predicted proteins | sample 9_EtaG_FD_184082 | JGI IMG/M metagenome (GOLD analysis project Ga0208159, IMG submission 184082) | Marine viral communities from the Subarctic Pacific Ocean - 9_ETSP_OMZ_AT15188 metaG (SPAdes) (version 2) | ecosystem: Environmental > Aquatic > Marine > Oceanic | place: Pacific Ocean | collected... | reverse complement strand
GTTAACCAAACTGATTCTGGTATTTGTTCAATAAATCCATTTTTTTCTGCTATTTCTAAAAACTTTTTTCTACCCGTTTCTGTACGCATGTCTATAGCAGGACCAGCTCCCTTTACATTTTTTACTAATTTCTTCCAATTTTTAGCATTAGAAGCAAAATCTTCAATATCAGAAGAATTTAAAATATCATTATTCATGAATAAATTTAAATCTTCTATTAATTCACTTTCCTTAAGTTTATTAAAATCGTCTATAGTCTTAATATGATAGCCTACAATTCTTTCAGCTAAAGATTTTTGTTCTTTTGTTGCGCCTTTTAATGCTTGTTTAAATTTTTGAATAGCTTTAGACAATGCTTCACTAAATTTAACACCTGCTTTTATTAATGCTTTTAAAGAGTTTAAAAATACTTTAGCAGCGGGTACAACCGGTATTGGGCCACCTTGTAAAGTTGTTTTTCCAAACTGATCAACAATTTCTAAAGTTCTATCTATTTTTTCTAATAATTTTGGTATTGCGTCTTGCGGTATTTCTTTCTTTAAAAACTCTTGCCTATCTAAAAAATCTTTTTTAACATCAGGATCAGCTAATGCTTCAGCCATTTCGTTTTTTATGATTTCAGGTGCAATTATATCTGCTAATCTTTCTTTTCTAGCTCTTAATGTGCTTAATCCTTTTGTTTCATCAGTATAAAAATTTAAAACTTGATCAAATGTAGGATTTTCATATTCAAATTTACCTTTACCAGCCTGATCACCTTCAACCATTGTTTCTCTACCAACTTGTTTAGGTTTAAATAATTCAAGCTTATTTTTAACATAATCAGGAATAATATTATTATCACCAAATAATATATCGTAATGCGCACCTAAAAATGAAGCAAATTGGTTATTCGCACCTTCTTTAGCTTTAAATTTACCGCCCATTTCATCAAGCACTTTATCTGCAATTTTTAAAACACTTGCATTGTTTATAGCTGTTCTTATTTGATTTTTATCTCTGCCTGACTTTTCTAATATACCGGGTAATTTACTTTTTAATATTTCTCTTGCGTTTTTTTGAGCTTCTTGTTTTGTAATACCTGCTATATCATTTAATTTAGCATTTTGCTCAGGCGTTCTAGTTCCTTCTAAATCCAATGCTTCTTGCGTACTATTATCTAAATCAAATTGTGTTTCTTGTACACCGCTAATTTCTGTTTCAAATTGTTGTTTAGTTGCTTTTTTACCCCCTAATACACCTGATATTTTATTATCTATAAAACCGCCTATCCATCCCGTTAAATTATTTTTAGGATTTGCTGCAGCTAATTCAGGCTTAAAATTTCTTATGTGAGGCGTAAGCTCTGTAACAACTTCAGATATAAAATCTGATCTACTAAAACCAGGCAGCCTTGTCATGGCACCTGTAATTTTATTTTTTATAATTGTACCTAAAGGACCTTGAGGTGTTCCATCATCCCCATATTTGCCAATTAATTTTATTATAGCTTGATCAGCAACTTTTGATTTCCATTCAGTATTGGTAGTCTTATTATCATATGTGTTGTTTACTTGCTCTCTTATGCTTTGTGATTTTTTTTCAGAAACTTTTTGTCGTATTTCTTGTTGATTAACCTTAGGTCCGAAGTTTAACATTAATATAATAGCTTTTTGCTCATTATATTTTTTATCTAATTCTTTTTGTTCTTTTTCAAAAATCTTTGCAGTCTTCTTGCTTTTACTTTTTCTTTTTGATTCTGATAATTGTATTTTTCTTCTTGCATAATCAAGTAAATCTTCTTGCTCAAAAGAATCGAGAACCCTTCTATTTAATTTTTTATTTTCACCAATTTGATCGTTTAACAATCCTATTTCTTTTTCTATTAAAGGATCTTTAGTTTCTCTATATAATGTTTCTAAATCATTTACTTGTTTAGCTAAATTAATTGTAGCTTTTTTTGAATCCGTAGACTCAAGTTTATTTTCATAATAAAGATCCATAGGTGTTCTAGATGTTTGATCACCACCTTTAAGACCGATCCCGCCACCAGCTATTGAACTTACAAGATATATATCAAATGATCTTTCTAAAATATTACCTACGTCATAGTATGTTACATCGAATGAAGAACCATCTTTTCTAGTAACTGTTCTTGTATTTTGATATTCAAATAAATTTTTTTCATCATCCCAGATAAAATCAAGAAATCTATTACTTTCTTGCGCTACGTTTTCAGAAACACCTTCAATTTGAGATGCAGCAAAAACTCTACCAGCAATATTTTTTGTAAGAGTTTTATAAGCATTTTTAACAGCATTAGGTGCTATTTTTGAAATAAATGTATCACCAAATCCTCTTAACAACCCTCTAGTAAACATTTCACTAACTAATTCAATACCACCTTGCGCTACAGAAGTAGTAAATGTACCTAAATCACCTCTTCTCGTGGGATCTAATTCTACTTTAGTTTTATAATTACTACCTGCCGAAGAAGTACCTATAACAGCTAAACCACCTATTCCACTAACTGCAGCTAAAATAGAAGGCACTGCCTCAATAACCCCATCTGCAGTTTTTCCTATTGCATCTTTTATATTACCAGATTTAAAATCCTTAAATATAGATGTTTCTGGATTATCATATTTTGTTCCTTCGTAAACAGTATTTATTCTTTCAATTTTTTTGCTTACCTTATCGTTGAATTCTATTGTATCATCAATAACATTTGCTGTAGCGCCGGTAATACCAGGTAAATATTTAGTAGCATTATATGCAGCCTCAAATGCTTTATTTTTTTCTTCTTCATTTAATCCTTTAGGGCCAAATAAATTTAAAGATTGTTTTATAACAGTTTCTTTTGTTGCCTTTATAAGTTCAGGAACTCCTTTATATAGATTAAAAAAACCTTGAGCTAAAGTAAATCCTCCTCCTGCTGCTCCCGGTGCTATTCCTATAGCGCTACCTATGCCTATCTCTTCTAAAGAGGGCTTATTCTCATCAACAGGTTTTATTTTCTTTTGTTTTTTAGGCTTAGTGCTTGTTGTTTCTAAAATTGCGTTAGGATATTTTTTTAAGAATTCTTTTTTCCTATTGGGCGCAACCTCAAAAAGCCTGCCGTCAACTAAATAAAATTCATTCATATTATTGCGCAAATGTTTTATCAGCGTTTTTTCTATCCATAGGAGTTTCCCCGTAAACCTCTACCATTAATTTTCTTATTAAAGGATCTTTATTTCCTTTTAGTAATTCATCTAATTCATCTTGTATTTCCTCTTGTCCAAATTTCTCTCTTTCATTTTGACTCATTGGGTTTTGGTTTTCTAAAACGTATTCACCAGCATCGTTAACAACAATTTGATATCCTTCAGCTCCAATTACATTATTGTAATCGCTTAAAGTATCGCTAATTTTTCTAGGTCCAAATCTTTTTGGTCTTGGCTCAATTTTTTGATCATCATAAATACGATCTGGAGTTATATCTTTGCCAATATCTATTGATTCTAATTCGTTTCTTGTTACTGCTATTTCAGATTCTTCTTCTCCTGTTTTATTACCAGGTTTAGATTTATGTTCGTTATAACCTTGTTTATTAACTTCCATTAAATTATTCATAATAGCATTAACAGCTGCGTCTTCATTAGCTTGTATATCAAAGTTTCCATTTTCATCTTTAATTTCAGTTAATCCTAAATTTTGATTTTCAACAAGATCGTCATATATTAAAGATTTTAATCTTGATTCTCCGCCTTTACGAAGTTCATTTCTAACTTTACTAGCTATCATATTATATCTAGCATCATTTTGTTTTATCAATGTTCCGCCAGTACCTAAATTTAAAGCATCGTCTGAATAATTTACTACAGATAAAGCCATCTCATCATCTTTAAGATAATAATTTGATAAGTCTTTTTGTGTTAAATTGCCAAATTTAGTATTATATGTAGCATTACCACGTTCATCATATTCTATACTATATTGTTTATTAACAAATATTTCATTCAATTTTTCTCTTTGAATTTCATCAACACCTCCAGACATATTCCAGCCACCATCAATAAATTCTTTTTCCAGATCTTTAAAATCTTTTGCGTTCTTAGCTATATTACCAAATGATTGCTTTAATGAACTCATTCTTTGTTCTAAAGCAAATGCTTGAGGCGAATTTACAGGATATTTTGCTTTTTCAGCCGCTAATGCTGCAACTTGATTTCTTAACTGACCAGCTTTTTGATATTGTTGATCAATTTGTTGAGGCGGCGTTAAACTTTCATCTACAGTAATATCACTAACAAGGGCTCTTATTTCTGCATCTCTGGCCGATTTTTTCAACTTTTTAAGCATAGTTAATTGATTCGCTGCTTTAAAATCTTCAGCGCTAAAAAGCTGAGTTTTTGTAAATTTAGAAGCAGCTCTACCTGCTCCTCTTACTAATGTTGGATCTGCTGCCATAATTTATTCGTCTAATTCTAATTTTCCTTGCGCTATGCCACCCGCTACATTACCAAGTCCACTTATTGCTTGATTTGTAGCATCAGCTCTAGCTTGATCGGCTGCCGCTTTTCTTTCTTGAGCCATACCTAATAAAGTACTAACTTTATTCTGTTCCATTTTTCTTGATTGTAATTCTCCTTGCGCAACCATACTTTGTCTTCTAGCTTCACCTTGCGCAGACAGCATTTGATTTCTTGATTCTTGTTGTGCAATACTAGCAGATGCTTGTTGAGCTTGTTGGTTTTGAGAATTAGCCATTGCTTGCGCTAAAGCTGCAATACCACCGCCCCCTGCGGATGCTGCTAAATTACCCATTATATTAGCTGCACCTTGTGCGCTTTGTTGTGCTGCAAAATCTGCAGCTTGTGTGTTAACTGTTAAATTAACATATGGATTACTAATGTTTTCATATGGATTAGAAGTATCTAATTGTTCAAATTTTTGTTTTCTTCTAGCTAATTCGGCCGTTGCTTGTCTTTGTTCTTGTCTTCTTTTACGACCGCCTATAAATGAGCCAGCTATTTGAGCAACACCTGCTACTGCTTTCATTGCAGCTCCAGGCCCCATTCCTCCAATTATATCTTTAGCTTTTCCTATTATTCCTGTTGACATATCTATATAATTACATGTTAACTACTTATACTAATTTCAGACCCAACTGAGTATAACTCTTTAGAATCTGTTGAAGTATTCTTAAATTTTGTTTCTGCAAAATAACCTAATAATCCTGAGGTATAATATTCTGCATTCTTTACATAAAACATATAAGCGCCCGCTTGTGGTACTTCGCCACCGTTATTAATTCTTATTGTTTTATTTGTTCTATTTATTTCTGTTATTTTACCCAAATCTTGTTTAACATTCGAGCTATCCAAATAATAAAGCTTATCACCAACTTCTACATCAACATTTAATGTAAAATTGTATGTAAATGTTCTATGCTCGTCACAATCACCACTAACAGCTTGTGAAGTATAGGCACCTAAACCTTGTACATTAAAAGCTTTAACATCTACAGTACTCTCAGTTTCTTCAACACCTGATATATAATTATAATATATATTTTCTTTTGCAACAAACGAAGGCACGGCACCGTCTTGTTGATCGGTAACGATACTTGCGCATGTCCAACCCTCATCACCTTCATACTTTAATGTTCTAAAGTTTTTTATGTTTGCAGGAGAAGTATTAAATATAAAAGTTACTTCTGAATCTGTTTTAACACCATAAAATGTATTTCTTGTGCCTACGTGATGTTGAAATATGTGACCATTTTTAAACGTAAAGTATTTACCGTTTATACTTACCCCGCCTTCTGTTACAAAAGATTTTCTACTAGGCCAACCTTTTATTGATTCTGAAAAAGATATAGAAGCATTAGCTGTTATTGGTAAAGTTATATTATATTGATTTTTCTTTTCGTCATAAGAGCCGTGCATAAAACCTGTTTGGGCTCTTAAATTATCTCTAAAGAAATCTTTCATTCCAAAGTTTGAAATTTCTTCCATACCATCGCCTGAATGCCTAACAACTATACCGCTTTTTTTATCTACAAAATAACCTCTATATGTATATGATGCAAAACTTTCTGGTGCTGTTCCTATACCATAATTTGAATTATAAGGTATAGCTTGACCTAAAACCGCTTTATTTGAAGTTACATTAGCACTCCCATCTGCATTAAATAAAGCATCTTTATTAGTTAATACTTTTAATACTTTATCTTCACAATAAGCAATAATATCGTTATATCTAGTATGTAATAATTGCACACTTCCATAACCAGGATTTAAATTTTTAGTTATAGGTTCTGCAATTATAAATTGATTTAAATGATTTACACTTGATTTACTATTATATAGTTGTGAAAATATTAATCCGCTTTTAACAACCTCTTCTTGATAATTATCTTCAAATATTGTAGAAACTCGAACACCTTTTCCTAAAGCAGGTGCATTGAAATCATCTCTAATTATAAATGATTCAACTCCGTTTTCAAAACTAAAACAATTATAATATGATAAATCAGCTGCATTGCCATGAGTACCTATAGCAAAATTTTCTTGTGTTTCAAAATATAAATCAATATCTACATCATCTTTAGGTTCAACTTCAAATATTGGTGGATTTATTATATTTTTTAAATTATCAGTATCAAATTCTAAAACAACTATTGCAAAAGTATCACTTGCGCTAGCGCCGCTAAAAAATGTTAAATTCTGATCTAATTGTCTATCTAATTTAACAGCATATACTCTATCATTATCACTTTGATCATAATTAAAAACTTCTTCAATTTTATAAAATCCACTATCTGTCGTAGATAAATTATCAAATTGTAAATAATTTCCTGCTTTTAAATTTAACAAGAATGGATGAGAAGGGTAATTAGAGTCAGCATCACCATATGTTCTATCTGTTTCAATTGCAAAATGAAAACCTTTATTTAGGTTTGAAGCGCCACCGTCCCATCCGTCCCAGCCTCCGTTACTAGCCAAAGTACTAGCGTCTGTAGTTGAGTCAGCATCTTTTTTACCACCAAACCTTAATTGAAATTGTCTTTGATCATTATCATCTTGACCATCTAAATTTATAACACTAACGGCTTCTAAGTTTTCAGTGTTTGTAGTACCAGTTAAATCAGATAATAAATTACTATCTGCTTTTAATTTTAAGAAAAATCTACCCGCAAATTCTGCTTTACCAGTTTGATCTTCTTGTTCAACAACTACCATTTTAGCACCGCCGGAAACAGATGCAGTCGTAGGATTGTTAGCAAAATCATCATATATTATACTAACGTCATTACCAAATTCTTCTTCAAAATGTAATTCTATATCATCATCACCTTGTACTGCATTTATTTCTAAAGAACTTATTGTGTATACTTTTGATTCTGCATCTCCATTTATAAATCTAACTTTTTTACCAGGATTTAAATTATCTACAGCTTCTTGTGAAACACCGTTACTGCTAGACGAATATTTTGAACTAAAAGATAATACTTGCCCTTCACCAACATTAAACATGTCTCTTATAATAACTCTGTTTCTTCCCGGCACTGGAGTTACACCTGGTTTTATTGTTGTTTGATCAAAGTCTTGTTCAAACTCTCTACCAAACGTAAAATTTGATGCTCTATATATTTCAACAAAAGGTCTAGATAAAAACGGCGGAGCAACAGTTAATTTATCTAATACTTTAAATTTTTCTGTTATATCAGAAGGCTCATCACCGGTTTTCTTTTTAAGTAATAATATATCTTCTTCTTTTACTTTATTTATTTCAGAAGATGGAAAAGATACATATACATACCCATCATCATCTTGATAAAAACTATCTGCACACAAATTATGAGTTGCGCTTGATATTTCTTTTATATAATATTTATAGTTAGATACACCAGATGGTGCAGAGCTTGTTATCTTTACATTAAATTGAGTTAAATTTTTAGATTGGCCTGGTGGTACTTTTATAATTCCAGATTTATCTGTTAATACGGGCGTTTGTCTTCCGTATTCGTCTGAATAAACAACACCTATTTGATATTTTCTATTTGATTTAATAGATTGTTTTTCAACTCTTTTTGCCGCTCCTGCTGTATATCTATTTTTTAATTTTACTTCAAATGTCGGAGGTGTTAACGGTAAATCAAACTGATGTGTATAATTACCAAATATTAATCTATTTGCAGTTATATCTAATGCTTTTGCTTTTTTAGGCACGCTATCAAATGATCTTAATAATTGATTTGATGGTAATACCTTAAATATTTGTTCGTCTTTTACTTCAAAGGTTGAAGCTATTGAATTATTAGATTGTCTTTTTATGGTATCTACAACATAACAATTATTACTTACAGAGTCTTTGTATAATACGTCTATTTCATCTACATCAGCACTTATACTATGATCTAAATCTTCTAATGTTAATTGTCTTAATGTATTAACCATTGCTAAATTAAAACCGTCTTTAGCATTATATTCAAAACCTGAACCAGAACCTACTGTTGTATCAGGTAAAAAAGCCGCGTTACTAAATGGGGAAAATGGACTGTATTGCCCATTACTATATTTGTAACGATATGCAAATCGAGGGAATTTTAATTCAAATAAGGGATCATCTTCTTGCAGTAAAGCATTGTATGATATAGCAGCCCCTCTCATTTGTTTACTTATAGTTAATATTTCTGCGTTTGTAAAAGTTGTTGATCCTGTACTATATCCTGAAGGTAATTTAATTCTAGCTTCAGTTTTTGTTACGTCGCCATCTGTTTCTTCAAAATCAAAACTTAATATTATAATATCTCCAGCTTTATAATTTGTAGGTGCAGGACTAAATGTACCTGATATAGTTGATCCCGAATCTTGAGCGTCGACTAATCCTGCTCCAGTACTTGCGCCTAAATTTATATTTGAAGTAGCAACAGCTGTATTACCAGCTGTACCATTACCTCCTCTTGTACTGCTACTCATAGTTAATGTTGGCGCAGATAAAGGTCCTTTTTTAATTAATGTAATTCTTTCTTCTGATAATCCAGTTGTTAAAGTGTTGAAGTTAGTATTTGTTTGTGTTTTCCAATATTCAACATCAATTTGTTTTGGTTCATTTAAATTATCTGTAAAATATAAAATACCATCTAAAATGCTAACACCTGTAATTAAATTATTAACATTAAAATTTAACACATTACCAGTATCAACAATAACGGGTAATGCTGTTGAAGTTGTTACATTATATTCAGCTATTATATCTTTCGCGCTTGAAGTTATAAACCAATATATTTTGTCGTTTTCAGTATCAGTAATACTACCTATACATGTAGCCGATGATAAACTTATAGAATCTTTTTGAGTATTACCTAAAATATTTTTTAACGCGCCTACATCACTGCTTTCAGCATAAGCAACATCAATATTTAATGCGTCTCTATATTCACCATTAGGAATTAACCTTTCATCAAGGTCTTTATTCATTTTACCTTGTATAAAAGCATTTTTAATTTCAGGCATACTAATGTTTTATTTGTTTTGATTTGTTTCTCATTACTTGTGCAAGCTCGTGTACTTTAAGATTTGATAATCTAAGCTTAGCGTTTCTCATTGCTGCAAACTTTTCTTTTTTAAATCTCATAACTAAATATTCAGGATAGTTAGTTCTTGTACTTGCTACAGAATGTATAATGTATTTATATATAGCGTCTTCAGCTAATTTGTGTACTTGCATTTCATCATCAGTTCCTAAACCATCTGATATATATTTTATTGTTACTATTGTACCGACTAAATCAGAACTAAAGTTTATAATACCATTTAGTTCATCAATTACATAAGTACCATTCTTTTGTGTTAACTCTGGTATTAATCCAAATCTTTTACCAAATGCAGTTATTCTTTCATGATTTATATCATTATCGTTTGTAGGATCATTATTAGTAATATCAGCATCAGAGGCTTCTCTAAATCTTTTAGAAATTTCTGCACTACCGGTTAATAATGAATCATTGTTATCAAATAAATAATTATAATCATTATCTTGTAATACAGACTCTGAAGGATTAGATGTAAATCTGGCGGGCACTAACGGATGCTCTACGCCTATGTCATCTATTCTAGATATTTGTACATAGTTAACAAAATCTTTAGGCATAGTTATTGATAATGTATCTGGTATTTCAACTTCTTGTATTTTTTCAACTCTTGATATTTCATAACTAAATTCTTGTATACCACGTTTTGCAAAATACAATACGTCGTTTCTTTTCATTTTTGGTATTACTTTATCTTCACCAACATAAGCCATTATAAAATTATTTACAATATCTTTTAATTTTATGTATCTATAATTACCAGCATTGGATTTTTTTAGCTTTACTTCTATAATTTCACCAGCTGATCTGCCTGATGAAAAAGTTATTTGTCCGTTTGAAGAATTATATGTATATAGACTATCTGCAGCTTCAACGCCATCTATAAATAAAAGAAAGTCTGCTTCAGCTGACGGCAAAGGATCAAATGTTAATGTAAAAACTGTTTGGCTTGCTGTAGCTGTAAACTTTTCGTTATTATTATAATATTGAAAGTCTGTTTGTGTTAATAGTCCCATTTATTACGATTTTTCTTGTGAAACGTTTTTTGTATCTTCGCCGCTTGCAATACCATATAAAGAATTATCTCTTAATATTATACCAGCCATAGCTAATATTTTTATTACAAGTTCTGTTTCTTCTGACTCATGTAATTCAAAATTAGTTGAATTACCTGCATCATACAAACCAGTATTAGAATTTGATGCCCATGCAACCTGGCTAGGCACTTTCATATAATTACAAGTTACACCACTTGTTTTTTGTTCGATAGCACCACTAGTATTAGCGCCATATACTTTAACACCTGAGTTGTCTCTAATATATATAGGAAAATCATTTGATGGTGTTCTTAATTTTGATTGTGTTATATAGACGTAATCTTTTTGAGTTATTGATTCAGCTTCTGCGCCGTTAAATACTACAGAACCTAGTCTATATAAATCAGCGGGTAAAGTTGTTCCGCTAGTTACAGTTTGATTTGTTTTTTCAAATACACTTACTTTTTCTTCTAATATATCGAGCATGTCTGAATACTCTGTATCATTACCTGGTATTCTACCAAATTGATTTATATCATAAAAGTATTGCTCAAATATATCTAATTGAGCTTGATTAGCAAGAGTGTTAAATTCCTGAGGTGTTATGTAGCCTCGTTGTTCTTTATTTGTTATAGCTAATACTCTTTGGTATACTGTATTTACGTTTACGCTCATTATATTTTTATTATAGGTTAAAGACCTGCAATAGCAGGCCTCTTACCTACAATTGCTTTACTTTAATTTTTTTTCAACAGTTTGAAACACTTCAATACCGTCATCAGTTTTAAAGTACGCCGCTAGAGCAGAATATGGATTTTCATCAAACGGAACAGTTATTAACTTTCTGTCGTTCGTTCCCCATAAAAATGTTCTTTGATCAGGAGAAAGTTTAATAATACCCATTTCTACAGCTTTTATGCCAATATTTCTAACACTTATGTTTTCATCCGTAGCTAATTCTAAGAATAGTCTTGGGTTTTGCCTAGCAAACAGTAATAAATCTCTTTTAAGCTCCTTAGAAGTCATCTTAGATACTTTATTTCCTAATTCTGACCTTAATATTGCTTCAGCTTGATCTATTTCTGTATTTTGTGCTAACAATAAAGCCTCAATTTCTAAATTTAAATAATCAATATCGTCTTCAGCTATTTTAACTGGATTATTTTCTTTAAATTTTATACCATTATGTGGATGATGCGCTAAAAATGTTTGCAGCGTTTGTTGTTCTTTTGGTACAAAAAGCATGCCATCTCTAAAAATAACATGACTTAATCTTTCCGGACCTTTCATTTCGTCTTTAAATATTGTTTTTTGATTTTGACAATATTTAATTTCTCTTTCATAACCTACGTTTTTATCAAACCAAAGTAATCCTCTAGTTTTTAAAACATACGTTATAGGTGTTTCACCTATTGTTAATTCATACAATTTATCTTCAAATTGCGGTCTAACATCTTTTTTTAGTGGAGCAACCATTACTGGTTCTTCAGCAGCCACTTCTGCTTTTTGTTTTTTTGCCATAATATAATATAATATAAGTTAATAAAGGCTGGGTGCCGAAGCACCCGTACCTTTAATTGATATTAAGAATCAAATCTGATAAAGTTGTTAGCAGCTTGTACTACTAAACATCTTTCTGATAGATAGTGTACTTCCATCTTGTCAATACTTGAACTAGTTGGTCCACCAACTGATCCAGTAACCCAAGACTTCATTTTTCTATCATCAGTTTCAGAAGCTCTATATCTTACGTGTAAGAATGGTCTTCTTACGTTTTTACCTAATTGCTGATCATACACTGAAGATGTTCCCGCAGGTACTAAAAGACCGCTTAATCCACCTACTAAACCTCTTGTAGATTTATCATTTAGATATTTCCAATCAGTTTTGTAAAAGTCATAAGAACCTCTTCTAAATCCAGAGAAACCTAAGTTAAGTGCCATATCTTCAGAGTTTTCAAATACTCCAAAGTTTACAGAACCTGTACTATGTGGGTTTAACCCTGCAAGCATATCATCAATATACAAGTTAGCAGATCTGTCTAAGAACAACATGTTTTCTTCGATAGAACCTTGCTTATCTAGCTCTTTTAATAGTGCGTCGAATTCATCTAGCTGATCTGCAGCGGTTGTTGCTGAATCAAATTGATTTTCTGCAACAATACCTCTTGCGCCAATAGCTGCTAAAAGACCTTCAGAACCACCTGGAACACCAGCACTAACTGAACCTACAGCTGTTTCTGCTTCGATCATTGCCATTTCTAAGTAGTCTTCGTATCTTACTCTTGTATCGCCTTCTGCTTTTAGATACCATAGATAACCTCCTTGTCCAGATTCTCCAGATACTTCAATCCAACCAATTTGCGCTGTATCAGAACCAGAAATTTCGTAGTGATCTTTTATAATCATTGGTTTGTTTGTAAAAGATTTGAAATTTGGCTCGATAGCACCTTCCATTGTATCAGATCCTTTTGCAAATTCAGAACCATAAACAAAGAACTTAATTGTTTGATTAGTACCAGATATACCGGATAGGTTATCCAAGTTTGTACCACCGTAAGGTTTAATTGTTAACGTGTCAGTAGCCACTTCGATACCAGCAGTAACGAAAGCTTTGAATACTACACCTTGTACCACACCTACTACAGTAGCGCCTTTTCTTACAGCGTGAGCTTCTGTTGCACCAGAGTCAATACCTGTAATTGATGTAATGATACCGTTTGTTACATTAACGGAACCATTATATGCTAGGTGTAATCTACCTTGCTCAGACCAAATAACTTGATCAGAAGCCATAGGCATTTCAGCACCTAACATTCTTAAGAAGGAAGATACAGTTCTATTTCCGTATCTTTCAACTTCTTGCTCATATAATTCAGGTAGATACTGTTGTGCCCAGTTTACTCCACCTGTATGAAAATTTAAATAGTTTGTTGCCAAAGTTCTTTTTTGAACTGCTGGCGTCACCAAGGATGCCGCTAACGGATCCGAGTGAGTAACGTTATTGTTAGCCATTTTTAAATTTTAGTTTTAAAGTTAGTAATTTTTAAGTTTTAATTTTAATCCCGATAAATTATCTCCGCTAATTACTTTTGCTTTCATTCCGCCAACTTCAACTTCTTGATGCCCTGATCTAGGGTTCATGTTGATATTTTTAGCAGACTTAACAGAGTCTTTAATAGCATCTGCTTTGCCTTGTTCATAAAAGTGTTGAGCAATAGCATCGGCATTCATCGCAGTAAATAAAGCTTTATGATAACCAGGAGCGTCACTCATAACATTATTATTATCTAAGAACCTCTTAGTAAAGTTATTTATATCGCTTTGTGTTTGTTTAACTTCATTTACATTTTTCACATTAAACCTATATTTCTTTTCTCCAACTTTATATTCAAAACCTTTGAATTGATCATTGAAAAGGTTATTGGTTTTATTGTTAAACACATCTCTTTGAGATTTGTTTATATTTTCAGCTTCGGCTGTTTCTTTATTATATCTATTAAAGAAGTCCATAGCTTTTTGCTGTTCAGGTGTTAACCTTGATCCAGCTTTAATTTCTTTATAATAATTAGCTTTTTGAGATTCAAGATGATTTTTTGCTTGCGCAACTTCTTCTTTAAATGCTAATTTTTTTCTTTTAATATCTTTAGGATCATCAACCTCTTCATCAAATGAAAAATTATCATCAATTAAAAATGTAATTTCATCAGGTGACAAATGTGGTTTTGCTTGAGTATAATACTCATATAATAAATCCATTTGTTCAAATTTTTCGTAGTCTTTATTTAAAGCTACGTAATCTTCCAATGTACCTCCAGTTTCATTCATAAACTTAACTAAGTCCATAATATTTTCTGGATATTCTATTGGTTCTTGTGTTTCTTTTTCCTGTAGTATTTCTTCTTGTTGCGGTGTGGGGTCGGCAATTTCAGGGCTTCCTGCCACTCCTGCCTCGTCAGTTGTATCTGTTTCATTGGTTTCATCGGTTATTTCTTCTATTATCGGTACTTCCTGTCCCTCTTCTTGATCCCGCACATCGCTAGTACTTTCTCCGGCAGGTTCTTCAATTTGTTCTTCGGTGTTTTCTTCTTGTACTGCTCCGCTAGTTTCGGATTCGTCGCGTACAGGAACCTCATCTGTGCTTTGCTCTTGAACGGCATCTGTTTCTTGTTTAGGTGGTTTACTTAAATCTACTTTGTACATTTGAGATTCTTCATCAAATCCCGAGGGTTTTTGTACTACCTCTTCTTTTTCTTGCATAGACTTTTCTTCAGTCTCTACAACTTTTACTTGAATTTCTTCAGCCATAATAAAATATTATATGATTATACAATTTATATATTACTTAGGTTCAAACGCACCTAAGCCAAAATCACCGCTTAATATATCATTTCCAGCAGACTCGAATTTTTTAGGCGGTGTATTATTTTTTCTTTGTTCGATTAGTTCGCTTTGCTGGCTAGCTTGTATTTTTGTTCTTTCGTCTTTTCTATTTTCTTTTTCATTCATGTTGTTTTTTTCAACATCTGTTTTTACTTTTGTAAGTTGCATATTAAAAGCAAACTCTAAAGACATTAATTCTTTTTTCAATTCCGCTTCAGCTTTTAATTTATTAAATTCTAACTGACCTTTAGCAGATTCTAATTGAATTTTACTTTGTGTCAATGCTTGTTGTTTCTGCACTTCTGCTTGCGCTGCAACTTGTTGCGCCTGAGCGTTAGCTTGTGCTTGTGCTTGAATATTTTGCTGAGCCACTTGCTGATCTCTTTCACCTTTCTTTTTTCTTCTTAATTTTAAAAGCTGATTGGCTAGCTTAACATTTTTAATTTCACGTATATCAATTGCATCATCTAAATCAATATTATTTTGTGCAATTGCTACCTGTATATTATTTTCAAGCATTTGTTTTTCTTCTTCATCAGGTGCTAATTCAATAAATATGCCAAAATCATGCATGTACAATTCTGTTAATTCTTGTAATGTTCCAACATTATGAGCACCTATAGCTTGTATAAAAGCATCTTTTGTTGGAGAATATTCTAAAACATCTGCAATTCTTAAAGATATTTTTTCAGCTAATTCAGTAGTTAAAAATAATCCAGCTTGCAATATATGCCTTGTTGCTGTATTACTATTAGCGGCTGCAAGTTTTTGAATACCAACTAAAGCGTTTTTATCAGGAGTACTACCGTCTCTTGCTTCATTTAAACCTGTAGCATCTCGTATCATTTGCATATAATAGTTATATGTACTTATTAATGCGCTTAACTTTCCTGTTCCTGCTTGATTATTTATTTCTTGAATAGGTACTTTACCTGGATTCATATCGCCTTCTGATGTAAACGATCTACCTATAATCGAACCAGTTTGGAAAAACATATTTAATGCCTCTTGCGGATTATAGTTTGTTCCGTTACCTAAATCAATTTCAGCTAAACCATCAGCATCTACATAAACACCATCAGGAACCATTCTAGAAAGTATCTGTTGTATTTTTAAATGTGTTAGCTGGATCATGTCTGCAAAACTTGTAACTCTTCCAACTAATGATTCAACTTTACCTTGATACATTCTAGGTGCGACAATAGAATAATTCATTTTAACTTTATTTATGTCGGCTTTTTCTCTTAACATATTATCACAAAGTTTCCATTCTAATAACATATTTGAACCTGGAATATATGCTCCTTCATAAAGTACTTCAATATTTTTCGCAATACGCTCAAATCTTAATTCACCTTCAATCGGTGTTGCCATAAAAGCATCAGACTTTTTAATAATTTTTTCAGCACCCGTTGCAGTTTCTTTTACCTTATAAACTTCATTCATAAAAGTTTTATAATTAAAATACAAAACTTGAACTGAGTTGTTATCTTTGTTATGGGCTTGCTGACTATATTTATTGTGCATGTCATAAGTACTACTGCCTTGATCAGCAATTTTTTTCAACTGTTCATTAGTTAAATTAGGGTACTGTAACTTTAATTCATTTATATTTAAAGTTTTCATTTCCCCTACATAATAAATATCTTCAAAATATGGAGACTCAGTGTACGAATAAACTAAATTAGCAGGGTCAACATATTCAAGTTTAATACCTTCTGATTCTGTAAATGTATTTTTTACAGCACCCATACCTAAAACAGTTATATCATAATATAATCTTTTTCTTATATTTTCATATTTATTCAATTCAAATATAGAAGCTAATGCTTGCTCTTCTGCAATTTCAATATTTTGTTTATAACTGAGCTGCATATGTAACTGCAATTCTTCTTCGCTATCTGGTAATTTATCAGCTGGCATACTTCCAAAATCAAAACCTAATTCATTTTTAATTTGTTGAGTAAACTCTTTAGTACGCATATCAGCTAGTACAGCTTCCATATAATCTGTTCTTTTACTAACACCATATGGGTCTTGTGAAAATGCTTTTATATCATAAGTTCTTTCTGCAATACCATTTACAACTATATCTACAAACTTAGGTATAATAGGTACCGGCTTCCAATCTAAATTAAGATATGATAAATCACCGTTAATAGATAATTCGTCTTTATATTTTTGTATGCTTTGCTCTCCTCTTGCATATAGCCTTAGTTTATGAAAATTTCCTTGGTGTTGAAAAAATCTATTTACTCCATGAGATTTTTTAAACCATTCATTCTCTATAGCTCTTGCAACCTCTAATCCATACTTCTGATCTAGCTTTTCGCTATCACTAACCGTTTGGCTTGGAAAGTAGTTTTTCATATATGACTCAGCCATAATTGTTTATTATTTTAGATAAAGTTCCTTTGTTTTCGTATTTTGCAAAACTTATATTAAAATTTGTTTTTAATTTTTGTGCGCTAGGTGAATATTTATTTTTATTACAACCCATGATAGCAAGCCCTGAACTAATGGCTGCATCAAATCTAGTTCTTCTATTTATATCAAACTTAGCCCAATCATTTAATGTTCTATTAAAATACATATCACCGTAAGAGCCGTCTTTTTTAAATCCGATATAATCATTAATATATGTTTCTATTGCAGCAGCGTGTGCTTGCCTTATATCTTCACTTGAATTAGGTATACCCCCAATTTCTTTTTCTGTGATAGATAATTTGTTTCTAGCTTTATCAGGTCTATTCATTGAATACCTTCTATAGCCTCTTCTTTTTAAATAATATAATAATCTAGGTTTGTTATTTTCAGCAAGTAATGGCATACCATAAAATACTAACGCCATTAATACATCTTCAAAAAACATTTCTGCTGTTTGTGGTCTTGCTACATACTCTAAAAAAAACATATTAGCTGGAGCTTCTTCCATGCTAAATTTCGTAAGGCCATGCAATGCGCCGTTAGATCCTTTACCGTCGGTAGTACCGGATATATCATAGCTATCACAGCCAAATGCGCCAATATGTTCGTTACCGGGATATTTAAATCCATTTTTCTTTATTATATTATTTTGTAATTTTATTGGAGGTACCCAGCTAATTTTAAATCTTCCATTAGGATTAGGTGTAAATTGAACCTTAGTATCTTTTATTCCATTCTCCCACGAAAAACTGCCAGTGGTAACGTTACCCAAGTTTGCAACCTCTTCATTGTAGTCAATCTGTTCGTAAATTTTAGCAAGATTAAATATGCTATTTTTAGTTTCATCTCTGAAAGCATGTTCTTCAGTCCTTGGAAATTGCCTATAAAATTCATTTAAACCGTCTTGATCTCCCTTTAACCCTTCAACCTCATTCTCCCAGTGCGCAATGACTCCAACATCGATGTACTGGCCGTAATTATCTTTAATTGGTTCTTCAGGCGTGTTGAATACAGGTAATCCATAAGAATCAATGAATCCTTCGAAGTTCCATTCCATAGGTATGAACAAACTATATAATCCCGAGCGAGTCTGTCCATTGCGG
>Ga0208159_1000368_pt1 | contig 18555 bp, 33 predicted proteins | sample 9_EtaG_FD_184082 | JGI IMG/M metagenome (GOLD analysis project Ga0208159, IMG submission 184082) | Marine viral communities from the Subarctic Pacific Ocean - 9_ETSP_OMZ_AT15188 metaG (SPAdes) (version 2) | ecosystem: Environmental > Aquatic > Marine > Oceanic | place: Pacific Ocean | collected... | reverse complement strand
TAGACAAGAAATACTAGATCAGTATGCAAGATTAGCAGATACAGATTATGTTGCAGGAGAAATATCTGGTGTTGGTGATGAAATGTTATCTGCATCTGTATCAGCAGCAGCAGCTTTATATCATTCAGATAGATCAGGAGATATATTTCAACAATCTTTTTTAAGAGGTGTTCCTGTATATAACAAAGAAAAAGGTTACACCACAGTTGTTGATGTATCGCCTCAAGATGGTCAACCTATCGTAGCACCATACGAAATATTTAAAGAAGCCATTAATAATCCCAATATGCTTTGGGCTTTTCAAGCTGTATTAAGAGTACAAAGAGAAACTAGATTTGATGCAGAAGGTAGAAAAGTAAAGATAACTGCACAAGATAAAAAAGATGCAGAAAAAGCATTAAAAGATTATGAACAATTAGAAACTATGATTGATCAGTATCAAACATGGAACTCACACATTGTTAGATTCCTTATAGATACAGGAGTTTTAGATGAAAAAACAGGTAAGATTTGGATGGAGACATCAGATTACATACCTTTTTACAGACCGCTTGAAGGCATGGAAGGATTTAAAGGTCCTAAGATATTACAAGGTTTATCTATCACACCATTTAAAAGAGCAAAAGGTAGTGAAGAAAAAGATATTGTTGATCCAATTACAGGCATAACAAACAATCTTAGAGCAGCAATAAACTTAGGTATGAAGAATGTTGCAGCTAATAGAGTCATGCGTAACTTACAAATTTTAGGTGTAGCAGAACAAGTTAAAGGTAATGTTAAAGGACCAAACATAGTGCAAGTAAAAGTAAATGGTAAAACTACATCATGGAAAGTTGATGATCCTGATTACTTTAATGCTTTTACCATAATGACAGGTGGAGATTTTGCACCAACAGGTTTATTAATGGGTGCATTACGAGGAACAAAACAAGTGGTATCTGATCTTATTACAAGACTGCCTGACTTTTGGTTTAGACAAATACTTAGAGACTCAGTATCAGCATGGACTTTAAGTGGTGCAAACTATACTCCTATTATTAGTTCTTTAAAAGAAACAGTAAGCATAGCTGTTGGTTTAACTACAGGTAATTTGCCAAAAGAATTTAAACAGTTAAGAGATGCAGGTGTTATTACAGGATACGATCAAGGTGTTAGACAAATAGATACAACAGAAAAGTTAGTAAACAACTTGTATAAAAAAGAAATTAAAAAACAAAGATCAACAGTTAAAAAAATAGCAATGGCACCTTTTGATACTCTTGCAAAAGTTTGGGAAATATTAGGACAAGGAACAGCAATTACTGATGCAGCTACAAGAGTAGCTGTTTATAAAGATGCACTTAAAAGAACAGGTAATGAAGCAGAAGCTATATTTCAAGCTATGGAAGTTTTAAACTTTACAAGGCGTGGTAATGCTAAATGGTTTCAATATCTTGCACAAACAACCATGTTTTTAAATCCAAGAATACAAGGGCTTGATGTTTTTTACAGAGGTTTAACAGGCAAGTATGGTATAGGTAGAGGTTTATCACCAGCCAAAAGATTAAAAAGTGTGTTCCTTAGATTTGCAGGGTTAATGTCTTTAGTACCTTATTACTATTTATTAGTTAGAGATAGTGAAGAATATAAAGAAGCACCTGATGAAATTAAAGATAATTATATAATTATGCCGGGCAGCAAAAAACTAACAGGAGAAACAATTGCTTTACCTAAGCCATTTGAAGTAGGGTTACTTGCATTTACTATTCCCGAAAGACTTTTAGCTTACACTATGGATGATATAGCAGGTAAAGATGTAGCTGATAACTTAACAAGAAATATCTTCCATACACTTTCTATTACACCACCTACATTGGTAGAACCATTAATAGAAAATTATTTTAATTATGATTTTTTTACAGGTAGAAAAATAATACCGACCTACTTAGAAGGCACAGACGACCTAGCTTACCGACCAAGCACAGACACACTTTCAAGAGTAGTAGGAGATCAAATGAATATAAGTCCTCTTTATGTAGAAAATCTTATTCGTGGATACTCAGGATCAATGGGAACATATTTAGTGCAAGGTGTTGATTCTATGTTAAGAGAGGGCTTAACAGGATCAGAGAGGGCTAGTTTGCGTGTCGATCAGCTTCCGGTTATTGGGGCGTTTACTTTACCACCTGAGGGGCGTGGTATTGAAAATCAATTCTATGATCTTAAAGGCATGACAGATGATCTAGTGCAATCATTTAGAAAACTAGAAGATGATGTTGTGGATAGAGGCGATACATTTGCAATAGGCATGGCTAAAGAATATCGGTTTGAATACTACGATTTACTTAAAGACTTGCAAAAAGACCTGCAAAATATTTCAGATCAATTAAAAGAGATTAGAAATGCAGAGGCTATAATTATAAACAGTCAAACTCTTACGCCAGATCAGAAAAGAAATCAGCTTGTTGAATTGCAATCAGCAAAGAATGAACTTCTAAAATCAAAACAAATTCCTTTAGTTAGAAAAACTATATTGCAGGATATAATACCAGAGGCAGTCCAGAGATAATTAAATATTAACCGGTTAATAGTTATATAATAATTTTTTTTTGTGTGAGCTTGAGCTAGAGCTTGAGCTTATGCGGTTTTAATTTATTTTTAAGTTAGCTTCTGGGGTTACCAGCAATACGCTGGGTGTATAAGTTTATTGATCTTCTTCATGGTAGAACACCATGAATGAGCCGTTAGATATTTTGATGATCGCTTGAACATCTTGATCTTTTAGTTTCTTTTCCGCCCCTGAGAAAGTCCTAGCCCTTATGATAGAAGTTGAGATTGAATACTCATCTTCATCTGTTTCTAGTATGATGCGTTCAAGCGTTTCCATGCAGTTAAAATAAAACCTTTCTTTTTAAATTTTTCTTTCTCAATTCCTATAGGAAGATTAACCACACATGATTTCTTCATGGGTATTATTTTCTTTTTGTTCTTCTTCATTGTTCCCCCTCTCATGTTTTAATGGTTTAGTTATAAAGAAGTCTTTATGCTCAGGATAACTATGTATAAAGTATCTAGCGTAATAACCTATAAAATCGTTTGATATTTTAAAAGGATTACCTTTCGTCACAATATCAGTCTCCCATCTTATCCTCTGCATTATAGCCCAATGAGAATAATGTTTCCTGCCTGACCTAATAGCCTCAAAAGTAAACTTCTGAAACAACACCCACACTTTAGGGTTTTTCTTATGCCAAGCCCACCACCTCAGCTTAGTCTTATCTATTACTTCGCCCATTGTGATTTGCCATAGTCTAAGATAATCATATCTAATTGTTGTCTAGCCTCTTTGTTTTCCATGAGTTCTGATCTACTGTCAATGCCTAACTCTCTCCTTAAACATTCAGCACAGTTATCGCTATTAAAATCTTCTACCATACTTTCAGGTATGTTGTTTCTATCTGCAATAAATAATTGAAACTCCCTCTCCCTACAAAGCAATCCTGCTTTTGCTACATACCTTTCACCCTCAGTTTTATTCTTGGGAACAACCGGCATCTCATCATCTCCTATTTGAACCATAGCTACTTGATACCTAGAGCCTACCCAATCCCTTAACAAACTCTCAGGCACTTCGTTAGGGTGAACAGACAAAGTTAGAATGTATCCATTCTTATCTTGCCTCATGGCAATCTTAACTCCCTCAAAGTTTATCGTTGCTTTTTCATACTGCGTTTCATAGTCTTGCATTTTTTCTCCTCACTATTTTTATTACCAAAAATCTTTTCCCAATTATCTTGATACTGCGTTCCCTTTTCAGGTCGTCTTTTACTACCCTTGCTCATCTTGTTCAAAGTAATCTGCGTTATCACTAGTTATAGCTTGATACTTATCAGGTATTGTTTCTCCCTGCCATTCATTAAAAGTATTCTCCGCCCAAGCCAACCCATCTACACCATTCATAGCCCACCACATTTTCTCTTTGCCGGTTCTATGACAATCCATGTGATGCTCTGCACATAATGGTACTGCCCATTGATCTCCATTTTTTAATCCCCAACCCTTGTAATCTGCGTGTCGTAAATGATGAGCATGGACACCAACCTTGCCACATATCAAGCATGGAAACTGCCTGATATGTTTCAGATAGCGTTCACTTCTTAATCTATTTTTCATTATGAACGAGGCTTATGTATCTCCCTTAAAGTATCTACCTTTTCCTCAGACAAATTTCTAAGATGTTTGGGGGTATATTCCTCAGGATTCTCTGCCATATCTTCTTCAATCCAACGAGCAGATGTATCCCACATATCCCCTTGATCATTGCATAACTCTAAATAATTTATTAAATCATAGTGAGCATTGTTCCTGCCCTTAGATTTAAGTTGCTCAATTAACAATTTATAGCTAGTCCAAAAGTTTACAAAGTCTCTTTCTTCCATATCATCTTCTACAGATTTAACTACTTCTATTAATCTATTCATACATTCTCCTGTTTTGCTGAAGTTGAATCTATTAAATCAGCAAAGTTGAAAGTCATAACAGGTGTTTCACTACTTGCTAGATCGTGGTATTCATCTTCATACTCACTAATGAAGTCCACTCCAAACTCTATAGATAAAGGTTCTAATACATCATTAGCGTTATTGATGTTGTATCTAAATAAATCTATTACATTGTTATTGCTATCTGTTGCAAAATGTAAACATGATTTACATAAAAAGTATTGTCCATCTTCATCATTTACAATCTTAAAACCTTGAAGTTTAAGACTTTTATTTTTTTTAATATCTTCTAGCGATATTGGTTTTGTTGGTCTGTAATATGTTGACATAATAATTAACTCCTTAATATTTAATTTTTATCTTTTATTCCACCCTGTAGGAACATGACCTACAGGAAAGAAAACATCACTATCTATAGTAGGTTTAAATCCTAACTTCTCTATTTGTTTAGCTTTATCTAACCAATATAAATATGTGGCTTTAGCTTGTTGTTCCGTTGCCTCTCCATCTTGATAGATAACTTCGTCTGCCATTTCATGCGATAGCTTTTCGTATAACAAGTCTGCATCATGTTGTGTTTTAATATTAATATTCATGCTCATTTAAAATGGGACATCTTCATCATCAAATGAATCTGTTTTAACACTAGCCTCAGCGTTGACACTATCAGTTGCCTCTTGTTGAGCCTTTTCTTTATCACTCTTATAGTTATCTATTTCTACAACAGTATAAAGATAAGGTGTATGATCTCCGGTTTTAGGATTGGGGTTCTTAGAAACTCTATTCCACATGGCAATAGATAAGTCCACTCCCTTTTCTCTCCTAGTATCTTGTTTAATAAACTCAACCATATCCCTTAACAGTTCAGCAGGAATGGTTATCGTGCTTTTGTAATCAGGGTGTGTTTGTTTATTCTTATATCCGTTCTTGAATATATTACCTGTAGCCTTAGGCTTGTTTGCATAATCAGACATTTTCTAACTCCTTTTTCTTGTCGTCTTTTAGTTTAATTAACTTGTTGTAAACATCTAAATTAGAGTTCTCTAATTTTTTAATAGCATCTTGGTTAGCTTTCCAATTTTCTTTTAGCGATTCCATGCTACTACTTCCGCTTACTCCCATTGATAAAGCCTCATACAAAACATTAGCCTCACTATCGTCTTGCTTGTTTTGTTTTGGTTCAGCTTTAGGTTTTGCTTTTGGTTTAGCTTTGTAATTAGATTCAGCACTATTGCCATCATCATCCTCACTAGGTAAACCACAAGCAGTTATAAGTGAATACCTTTTCGCATAGGTTAAGGCACTCCCATATCCCTGAGGTGTTTGTTTGTCAGCAGGAACATACACTCTCCCTGCTTTAATAACTCCACCATGACCATGAAACTCAGTCTCTACGCATTGTCCACCCTCAGCAAGATACACTTTCTGCAAATAGAAAATGCCATTGTCATTGAGAGGGTTTTTAACCGCATCAATTACAGTTTCCAAAGGGGCATAGCCACTCTTAAAGTGTGGGTTAGTCCCTGTCTTTGAGGCAAAAGTCATTTCGCTTTGTGCTTTGATTAAAGCCCCAATAAGTTTATCGTTAATATCAGTCATTTTTTATACTCCTTACTATTTGAATTAACATCTTTACATCACTACAAACAAACTGATCTAGTGTCAATTTTTTTGTGGTAATAATAAATGGGTTTGATCTATCTTCTATGAGTATGTGTTTTTCTTTTTCATCTAAAGATAGAGTTATGTTCTCAATGCCATAGTCTCCAAATGTTTTTAACATTCCAATTATTTTTGATTCAAGTTCATTCATTGTCTTGTTGCCATTGTTTGTATTGTTCGCACCAAGTATTAACCTTGCAATAGTTATCTACACATCTAACCGGAATACCTATTCGTTCTTCAACCTCATACTCATCACCTTTCTCTTTAGCTAATTTATTTGCATCTTCCACATTATCAAATACTTTTAATGCCCTAATATTCTTTTTCTTTTTAACTGCGTAGGTGTCCTCTCTCTGCCATCTTTCCTCAGGGCTACACTCAGACATACCTTTTTCAAAAGCATAGTCTTGTAAAGCCTCTCTGTGCTTTATAGTCCTATCTTTTAAATAGTTTCTCTGTTCTTCGTATGACCATAGTTTTATAGGCACTACCATTATTTGTTGTTGCGGATATGATTGATCTCTTTTTGCGTTGTTTCTATTCCAATCTCTTAGAAAAGCAATGACCTGAAGTTCTTTAATTTCTTTGCCCTTACATTCATGCACTAGGTAAGCGTAGCAATTAAGTTGCCTCTCCCAATCTAGCTTAGGATTCTTAACCGCCCAAACAGAAGTAAACTTATAATCCATTACAGTAATAGAGTTATCATCTTCTATTCTTTGCACATCAATAGCACCGCTAACAGTCCAATTCTCTATCTCTAAAAATAATCTTTCTTCTACTATGTGTTTATCGTCTGCACCTTTCTCTGTTATGTGATGCAATGCACTACCTAAGTTCGCCCAAAAAGTATCTATAACATCTTCTTGAATTTTATTATCGTTAGCCATTCTCAAAATAGATACTCTTGGAGAATCAATAAGTTGTGTGATTGATCTATCAGACTTGCCCCTTGTATAGTTTCTTCTCTCAGCTAAATTAACTAAAGTCTGAGGTAAGTTATGGTTATTGGTTATTTGATTCGCCATACTCTAAGACCTAACTTTTCTTCTCTTGATGTTAGTTGTATATTGTTTTTTTCTCTGTGCTTTAATATTCTTTTAGCATAAGCAATCTTACTTCTCAGCACATTAACTTCTCTCTTATCTTTTAAATCATCAACACTCATAGGTATAAGAAAACAATGATCAATCTCAAGTTCTCTTAGTGTTTCTAGTATGTCTTTAAGTTTACTGTCTGCCTTAGAAATATTAGTTCTTGCAGGGGGAACAGGTATGTCCTTTTCAATTTTATACATCTATATAACTCCTTACCATTGAAATTATATTCATTTTTGTATTAAATACAAATGTTAAATAAATTTTTATTAAATGAATCAAAAACTTTATATGCAAGTAATCATTCAAGCTATTCGAGATTCAGCTAGTAGTGATGAAAAAAAAGTTTATAAAGCGTTTGATTGGTTTGGTTCAGTTGACTTTGAAGAAATTTGTTTACAGGCTAATCTAAATCCTCAACACCTGAGGGAATCATTATTAAAGTTAATAAATTCTAAAGATAGAAAAAAAATATCTGAGGATATTATATCTGCTATTAATGGTATGGCTTGGCAAAGAGAAGTAATTAATCACTAGTTAAATACTAGGCTAGTTTATAACTAGTATTAGTATTAGTTTAATACTAGTATATATAAGGAGTATGTAAATGCAATTAGATCACATAATAAATTCAGAATATCTTGCTGATCAACAGAACAAGAGGATTGAATGTCCTGCTTGTTCACCACACCGGAAAAAAAAGAATCAAAAGACTTTATCGTTGACAAGGGATAGCGATAAAATTTTATATCAATGTTGGCATTGTCAATTATCAGGAGTAGTAAACATGAACCAAACAACAACAACAACAAAAACAAAAAAGATAACAGAACCAACACCTATATCTGTGGCAAAAGAGATAACACCTAACTCCGGAGTAGTGTATAACAAACATCAAATAAAATTCCTTAAAGATAGGGGTATATCAGAGGATACAGCTAAAAAATATGGAGTTTACTTTGATAGTAGAGGGTTCAACGGAGTTGGCAATGCTACCGGTGTCGGGTTTCCATATTACAAAGAAGATAAGGTCTATGCGGTCAAATGGAGAACATTAGAGGGAAAAAACTTTACTCAAGAGGGTTCAGCTAGGACATTCTTTGGATTAGACAAGATAAACATTAACGAGTTAATAGTTATTTGTGAGGGGGAGTTTGATGCACTAGCACTTGCTGAGGCAGGAATCGAGGGGGCGGTGTCTGTACCTAATGGTGCGGTGATGAAAGTAAACAACAACAAGATTGATCCTAGTGAAGATAAAAAGTTTCAGTATGTTTGGAACGCAAGTGAGAAGTTGGACAAGGCTAAGAAGATAGTCTTATGCTGTGATAATGATGATGCAGGTAAGTCTTTAACAGAAGAATTAGCTAGACGAATAGGAAAAAATAAAGTGTGGATTGCCTCTATCCCTAGTGAATACAAGGATGCTAATGATTGTCTGATTGAAGGGGGGTGCGAGAAACTGCAACAGGTTATTGCTGATGCAGAGCCATATCCACTTTCAGGATTGTATAAGTCTAACCACTATGAAAATTCAGTCATTGATTTATACGACAAGGGTTTTATGCAGGGTGTGTCAACAGGATATTCTAATGTAGATGAATTGTTTAAGATTGCAGGGGGGCAGTTGTCAGTTGTGACAGGCATACCAAGTTCAGGTAAGTCTGAGTTTATAGATATGATTATGATGAACCTTGCTAAGAATGAGGGTTGGAAGTTTGCGGTTTGTTCTTTTGAGAATCCACCGGATTTACATATTGCAAAATTGGTTGAAAAGTATATCGACAAACCATTCTTTACAGGGGCTACTAAAAGAATGAATGAAGATGAAAGAGACAATGCACTCAAGTTTATTGAGGAACACTTTATCTTTATTGATTACCTAGATGGCGAACCTGCCACTATGGATAGCATCATTGAAAAAAGCATAGGTGCTGTCAGACAGATGGGTTGTAGGGGAATAGTCATTGATCCATATAACTATATAGAAATGGATAAATCATTTAGTGAAACAGATAGTATTTCTCAGATGCTTACCAAGATTACACGCTTTGCTAAAGCCCATGACTGTCATGTTTGGTTTGTCGCTCACCCTCATAAACTCTATCCAAATGCAGATGGCAAGATCAATCCGCCTACAGGATATTCTATATCAGGTTCAGCATCATGGTTCTCCAAAGCAGATGTAGGGCTTACTGTTCATAGAGGAGAGGGAACAGATGTAGAGATACATACATGGAAGTGTAGGTTTAAGTGGGTGGGTAAACAGGGTGTGACGAAACTAGACTACTACCCCCCAACAGGTGTATATTCAGAGGCAACAGAGGATAATAAAATTGAAGAATACGATTGGAACTTTTAAATCTACAGACTTAGGTAATAAATACCTGCATGATAAACATAAGTTTGTCATAGAGGATTTAGGAAATAAGTATTTACGAGCAAGGAATATTACTCAACATATCATTGATGATTTATTTATTAACGAGTTAATAGATAAGCATCAACACCAAGCAGGTGAATATGTTTTAAATGTGTGTGTCAAGTCAGGGATATTTCAGGGGGGTTTGAATTTGAATTATTCAGGGAAGCAAACCGATATGAAAAATTCTAGTAATAAACTTCTCAGATCGTTGCTGTTAAGGAAAGTAAGTAAAATGTTTGTTTACCATGATTCGGCACTATTCACTCACTTGATGGGTGTCATTGTGGAAAATAAAATCAAAAGGGAATCAGATATACACCTCTTAAAATTGGGGCTAAATGTAGTCTCCAATTCCCTTTATCATTCAGACTTAGATAAGTCTAAAGATTCTTGCTCTCTTGCAATTCAATCTGTTGTTCAAGCATAAAGATTATCTGTGATGATAAACTTCGCCTGTTAGTATCAGCGATACTTTGTATTTCCTGCCTAAGTTTATGTGGCATACGAGTTGTCACATATCCCTTAGGCTCAGGGGGTTTCTTTAGTTTCATAATTACTCCTATTAATTTCCTATTGTTATATCTATTGTATTTCCGCAAATCATTGAGATTTTTTCCATTGCTCTAATTACACCTACTTTAGTAAGATCAAACTCAATAGGTTCTTCAACCACCCAATCATCAGCATTTGCCTCTTTTAACATTCTTCTTTTACTAGTAAAACCATGAGGAATGGAATCTCCATCTGAATAGTTTATTGCAATATATATTTTCATAATTACTCCTCAATAAATTGTTTTAATACTTCAGCTATCTCTATTGCTGATCTTCTTTTGGGATCACCATCTTTCCTGTAGCAAGATATACTCCAAGATTTAATGTCAGGTAGTTTAAGATTATCAGGCTCAGGAAAATTATATTTTTCATCAATACTTTTCCATGCCTTTTTTATCTCTGCAAGACCACTTTTTAAAACAGGGGCTATATAACCACTAAACAAACTGTCTAATTGATTTTGATTTAGTTCAGCTTGTTCTTGATCTCCATATCCATGATAGTAATCGTAGGCATTTTTTCCCACACCAAGATCACGAATAAGAAAATGGTCTTTAGCAGTCCTGCCTTTATATTTTCTATCGTCAAGATAGCCTAACCACATAACATCTGATAGTTCAGGGTATGTTGCCAAAGCAACACAAGTATCTCTGTTATAAAATATCTTGTTATATTTTCTCTGATCTTTAAAAATAGATTTAGGAATCTTTACCGGCTTACCTAATAACTCTACCAATTTTTTATAATCAGCATGAATAGTAGCTGATTGATTGTGATAATGGGGAAAGCCATTAGACCAATTAAGATCACACCTAACACATGAATGACTAGGTGCATTAGGCACTTTATGATAAGCATCTAAACACGCTCTATAATCACCCTCAGGAATAAGAAAGTCCTCAATCTTTTTATAGCCTAGTTCATGTGATGTAGTTATGGGATAACTGTATTTGACTAAACTCATAATGTATCCACCTCAGAAACTACATTGATAGTAAATCCCATATCCTTTAACACTTTAATTGTATGTGGTGTTAGAGTTTTATGTCCGCTAAGTTTAGCGAACATAACAGCACTAGCACACTTAGGATATACAAGATCATTGCCATAGTTATTTTTAATAAATACTTCTATTGTTTTATCCATAATTAGTCCTTACTTGTTAAATAAATTTGCAAACATAAGAGCCACTTCGCCCTCATGTTTATTGTTAGTATCCTCAACCCATACATCTTTAGTATTATCACAAAACTCATCATTTGTTTTTGCTATATCAGAACTAAGTTTTATTGTTGGGTATTTTATATCGCCATTCTCATTGGCAAACTTAAACCTTAAATACTTAGGTTCACCTGCCTCTCTATCAGGATACAAAGCATCTAAGTTTTTTTGATTGATCGCTACTAGCTTGTTGAATAAACCTACTAGTTCCCAATCACACTCTGTCATATCATCAGTATCTTTTGTGCCTCTATCTATTTGTGTATAGATGTCATTGCAGATACCAATAATATTTTTAGTTGCACTCTCTAAGAGTTCTCTATTTCTCATATATATACTCCTATATATTAATCAGTTAATGTTTAAGTGGTAGTTTTTTGTGTAAGACTACCAACTTACCCCTACTCTCTCTTTATACTCACACTCTAGGGACAGGTGAGTTGTGGCTTTACTGTTTTTTTAGTTGAGCCTTATGGAATCTTTTTTTAACTTTCCATACTCTAAAGGTTTGATTTTCAAGTTCCGTAGCACTTGAACCCCAACCTGCTCTAGTCAAAGCACTTCTCATTTTGTTCAATTCAGTATAGTTTTTTACTACTATTGAATCTCCCTCAGACATTTTGCTTACAGTTAAAGACCAACCACTTTTTCTGTTGCTAGGTAGTGGAATACCCCTCTCTATCTCAGGGATAGAGTTTTTATTTATATTAGTCATATCACTTTTTCTTCCTCTAATACAAATAAAAAATCAGTTTAGTTTTTCATCATCAATAAAAAATTTAACATGGACAAAGCCACCTTGCATTGATGATATGGTGTATTTGAATTTGCAGGTTTCCAACCATGCAATAAATTTTTTTAACTTTTCAGTTTGTATAGTTGCACTCATTTTAAGTAAGAGTTTTTATCTACAAAACCTTGATTGTTTCTAGCTACTAAACCTGTATCAATGCCTGTTTGATTTTCTAATTTGCCTAACACTTTAGCTACTTCAAATTTTATAGTTTTGATTAGTAGTTCAGTCTCTAATTCGCTAACCTCAAAACCCTCATTGTCTTTAAGAACTTGTCTAGCTATATCACTTCTAATATCTAAACCACCAAAAGCATTTTTGTAAACCTTATCTTCGAGATCAACAATGGTATGTAGTATTAATGTTTTCGCTAGATGATTTACATTTTTAACTTCTTGATTTTTATATTTCATAAATACTCCTATGTATTAATTAGTTAATAGTTAAATGCTTGTTTTGACAGAACAAGCAAACTGTTTACCAACGAATAGCAATGTCATTCGACATCTACTATATCCCCAAAAGTAAAATACTTAGATGTTTCAGTAGTAGCCCATATCACCGGATAGTCAGGCTCTACTAATCTATCGCAATAACAATACCCATCTGTAAGATAAACCAAGTAAGAAACATCATTGTCTAACTCTTTATCTATGTATTTGAATACAGGCTCATAGTCAGTACAACCACCCCATAAGTGATCTAAGGTAATCTTTTCACCCTTATAGAATGTCTTAACTTCTTGAACATGATCATCACAATAAATCAGACTAACCTTGTTTGGCTTGCCTACTGTAATAATATTGTTGATAGCATCTAAGAACATAGCTTTAGTGTCCTCATAAATAGAACCGCTAGTATCAATAGCAATAGCTATGTTTTGATTTGGTTCTTTTTCAACGCTAGGCAGATACATATCTTGATAGATAAATCTCCTATCAGGATTGTTAAAGTTGTAATCGCATGGGGTTAGATTATCTAACATATGATTAGCTAAGACATCTTCCCAATCAACCTTATCCTGCTTAATTGATTCAATCATCTTTTGGAAAGCAGAACTTTTGCCACCTATACCTTTAGCAGATTGAACAGCTTGGAGAACGCTAACATTAATCTCTCTCTCAAGTTCTTTAATGTCCGCATCTGATAGTGAACCGCCATCATCATTGACAGCATCTATGACCTCACCCCAAGATGGGGCTTTGCCATCACCACTATCATCACCATCACCATCACCACCATTAGCATCATCACCGGAATCGTTTTTTGATTCTTGATAAACAAGATCATAAACTTTTTCAGTTTGCATACTTGCATATTCAGGATTATGTAATCCACCCTCAGGCAAGATGAAACCATCTTCTAGCAGAATATCATTAATGACATAATCTCCTGCCACATTCCAATAGTAGGCATCTCTTTTGCCCCTGCGGAGATGGTGTTTAGAAACAACATGAAGTACCTCATGGGCTATAACTCCTACCCTCTCTTGATGGGTAATGGTTTTTACCCATTCCCTGTTGTAGTACAAGCGTTGTCCATCTGTCGCCATAGTGTCAAATTTATCTGATTCAACAAGTTCAAGACCTAGAGCAAGTTTGCCAAAGAAAGGATACTTCAAAACTAATTCAGTTCGAGCCTTAATCATTTCAGGCATTATCTTATTAGTCATTGAGCCACCCCCCTAGATCATCAAGTATCTCATCTGTCTTACTTGCGATCTCATTAGCTTTATCTTTATCCTCTCTCAAGGTATTAGCATTGACATCATTACCCACAAAAATGTCCATGAGTTCTTGATGTGCATTGTGAATTTTAGAATCTCCTGCAATATTAAGATCAGGCAATACATCACAGAGATCAATAACTTTATCAATCGTTGAATCTCTAAATGTTTCACCACTCTTAATCTTTTCAGAGAAGTGTCCTAAAACACCCTGCACTTTATCAACCACCGCACCGGTGATCTCAGATAATTTAGCATCATGCTCTTGTTGAGCATTAGACTTGAGTTCGTCTATCTCATCTTTAGATAGATTAACTCTAATATCATCTGTATTAGGTATTGGGCTTTTGATCACTTCGCATGAGAAACAATCTTTAATATCATCAAGCGAGGGAAAGTCTGATATATCAAAAGTTGAACCAAGATTATCCTTAGCCTCATCTATAATATCAGGATACTCTTTAACAAAGTCCCTCACATACAATTCCCTTGCATCACGATACTCAGCGAACCTTTTTTCAAACTTCGCTTTTGCATCAACAGGCAAAAGGTATGTACCTTGATTATCCCAAGCATGACAAAAACCCCTGTATCCTGCACCGCTATAGATACAGTCAGTCCTAATAAGACCATCAATCTTTTTGATCTCTTTTAAGTTTTGACTGTTCGTTAGCTTTTTGGACACAGAAAAATGTTTAGCTAGAACACCATGCTTATCGGCAATTTCTTCAGATAAGCCTTTATCGACCTTAGTTCCACCCCATTTTTTGAGATTGACTTTGATCAGAATAGCTTTTTCATTTAGCTTAGTAGCCATAAAACATACTCCTATATTTATATATTAATTGGTTAATAGTTATCGTTGGTATCTAGGGGGCAAAAGCCCCCATAGATCATAATGTTATGTCTTGATATGCAACATCAAAATCAATGTACGCTTTGGTCTTTTTAAGATCAGGGTTCATTGTTGTTGCATCACTCATACACAATACTGCAAACTCATCAGGTAAAGTTTTTAGAAAATCTACAAACTTCCCAATGTTTTCTTTAGTCATTTTCCTAGCGACAATACCGCATACCGCATACATAACCGCAGGATCAGAATCAAGATTAATCTTGTCAGGGTTTTTCAAGATAGTCTCCATTGATGGTAGCTTTCTCCATGTTCGAAGATAACCAACCAATTCAGCAGAAATACCCTCACCAATAGTCCCTGCTAATAATTCCTGCTCTATGTCAGCATCAGGATTATTATCAAGTATCCTAGAGGCATACTCCCAAGAACGAGGGGTAGTATTAACTTGTGCATTAGTATCAAACACAAAGATATTCTCAGGTCTGTATCTAATGTAGTTAATAACCTCAGGGATAATGCGACCACTACCCAAAGCCCATGATACCCACTCCTCAGGACAAGGCTCTAAGTTAAGGTGAATAAATCTATCACCCAATGCAGTATTAACCCTGTTCGCCCCTGCTCTATCTTGTAGCCTATTACCGGCACTCACAATGACAGTTGATTCAGGCAAAGTGTATTCACCTAATTGTCTGTCCTTGATTAATTGGAACAGAGCATTTTGAACAGATGGGCTACCATGCGGTAATTCATCTAAAAACAAAAGAGTTTTGGGTTCATCTTCTGTTGGTAAAAATACAGGCGGATTCCACTTAGTAGTCCCATTTTCAACAGAGGGAACGCCCCTCAGATCAACAGGATCAAGTAAAGCCACCCTCACATCACGAACCGCAAAGCCTAGCGAATCCGCTACCTTATGCACAATCTCAGACTTACCAATACCAACACCGCCCCAAATAAAGGCAGGTTGATTGATAGCAATGAGATTAGCTAAGGATTTCTCTAGCTGTGTTGCTTTCATACATACTCCTATATGTATTGAAACATTAATAAAACTAAACGAATACTGTTTCGAGGTATCTCATTCAGGCATAGCTACCATGCTATACGACAGTACAGGGCAAGTGTGCGAGGGCAACAAAAGGAAAAACCCTCACACACTCTTACACTCTCCACCCTAAAAGATTTTAAGCGTATTCTTCATTCACTAATTTGGCTAAAGCCTTATCTATTGCTTTATTCATAGCGATAGACATAGATGTAATCTTAGGCTTTTTGTTAGTGAATTTCTTTTTTGGTTTCCACTTGGTTTTCTTATTTATTTTTTTAGCTTTCATACATACTCCTTAAATATTAGCTAGTTAATAGTTGATTATAAATTTCTTATGATGCAGTTTTTTCCAATTTTTATACCCTCAATCATTGAGGAAATCAGATCATAAAGTTCTTTTTTAGTTGTTAAACTAAATATGTCAGTTGTTCCGCCACCCTCATTACAAATTTGATGTAAAGCAAAACTACCATAGGCTCTATATAAATGATAATTTCCTATATTGGCTTTTATATCTTTAGATTTTTTATCTACTGTGTAAGTCTCAACAGGATTGTTCGTATGTTCATTAAGAACTTTAATTTTCCACTCTAAATTTTTAATTGTTGTCATATTTACCAATCTCCTTTACAGATATTGCCTCAACATCTGTAGAATGTGCATCAGAAGAATTAACTCCATAGCTTACAGCTTGTTCCATAGCATCTTCCTTATTTTCAGCATCTATACTTAAATAGTGAATTTCTACTACCTTTACTTTTACTTCATAATTTTTAATTTTCATATTTACACCTTTAGTTATTTAGCCATTAAAGTTTGAGCCACACCAATTAAGTTAGCGATACTCATAACTTCCATGCACTTCTTATTTTTATCGTTCACATTATCGTAAACAGACTTAATGAAACTTGCGGTGAACAGATCAACCGCAACACCATTGATTTTTGAGAACGCTTTATCCTCAACAATCTTCATCACTTTTTCAAAATCACTCATATTTACTCCTTTTGTTTATATGTTTATCAAGACAATTTACATTGTTTCGCCACCACTCAAGGGGCATAAAGCCCCTTGATCTGTGTTGCTCATCAGTTGATTTAACTCACTCCATAAGGTGAATAATTTGTTTGCAAGTTGCTAAATGTTTTAACAGCGACAGCGTTAGCTTTTCGTGTTTCTAATTTATTTAAATATCTATCCCATGCTTTGTTCCAAAGTTCCAAAGCATCATCATTATTTTTGAATCCATACTCAGTCGCAAATTCCATACAAGATGAATGAGTTGCTGATTGAACATCATGCACTTGCAACCAAGAACATATTGTTATTGGACATCTACCTAAATAATGAGTTTCCCCATCAGCTAAACATTCAATTCCAAACCCATCCTTAGCAGGGGAAATAAAGATTTCTTTATAATTTTTCATATGATTACTCCTTTTGTTTATCAAGACAATTCAACATGGGATCAGATCACTACACACGCCACAAGTTAGCCCCTAGAGACAAGCCACGCTACACCGCAATCCTTAGCACATCAAAGACAATCAAAGATCGTCTTATCGTTGACACACCCTGTTTTGTGTTCAGAGGGAATCAAGTCAGCTTTAAAAACTTGCGAGGGGGGAAACGCTACTCACCCAACAATCGCAGTATTGAGCCACCAAGACCAACACTCTCAGGACACTAGGTAAACGCACAAAGACTTGAAGTCCGGATTTTTCGTGGTGAGGATTCCTAGTTTACCTCGTTGCGGTATTGTCCCTAGTCTCGTTGATCGCTCTAGGCAACCAACATAGTGAAGTATCGTTGCGAACCTCACTCTAGGGGACAAAAGCAGTCCCACTATGGGCGGTTTAGAGAGGGGGCAAAAGAGCCGACAACCCCAAACACAAGACCTAATATATAGACTACCCCACAAATATCAAGTAAAAAATGTTAATTATTTTCTACCAATGTTCGCCACCAATACTTGTGTTGCTTACGAAGTAAGCGGATAATAAGGATTAAACGATAGTAATCACTAACATAGGGCAAGTAAAAAAAATTAAATATTAATTCGTTAATACATAGATATGAGTAAAGATAAGGATAAATCAGGGAACAAAGTAGCTAACATATCAGGGCTTACTCCTAAGCAGGAAAAGTTTTGTCAGGGTGTCATCTCAGGTAAGACTGCAAGTGAATCATACAGAGATGCTTACAGCGTAGAGAATATGAAAGACAGTAGCATATGGACAGAGGCTAGTAAGTTAATGAGCAACCTCAAGGTTTCCCAAAGGATACAGCAAGGAATTAAGCGTAAGAACAATTATGCAGTCACCTCAGCTATCTCTCTAAGACAGTTCATCATGGAACAGCTACAAGCAGAGGCTACTAATACAAACAACAACGAATCAGCGAGAATCAGGGCTTTGGAATTGCTAGGCAAGGTTTCAGAGGTGGCACTATTCACAGAGAGAGTGGAAAGCATAACCAATGATAAGACGAGTGATGAGATCAGGATTGAGTTAGAACAAAAGATACAGCAAATGTTTGGCAATTAAAGTAAGCACTCACTATCACGCAAAACCCCATTAATATAACCCCACTCCCCCCCAACCCCCCAATATTATTTTTTGTTTGACTGTAGGGTACATACTATTTTGCACATATAATTTCATAATTTTCATAGGGGTACCCCCTT
>Ga0208159_1000367_pt1 | contig 18571 bp, 19 predicted proteins | sample 9_EtaG_FD_184082 | JGI IMG/M metagenome (GOLD analysis project Ga0208159, IMG submission 184082) | Marine viral communities from the Subarctic Pacific Ocean - 9_ETSP_OMZ_AT15188 metaG (SPAdes) (version 2) | ecosystem: Environmental > Aquatic > Marine > Oceanic | place: Pacific Ocean | collected... | reverse complement strand
GAAAGTTGTAAGTATTGGTAGAATAAAATGGATTAAAGATAGCAAAGGTACAGGTAAAGATAATTGCTGTTGGTATTTGTTTGATAAAAGATTTGATGGAAAAACAGAGTTTTACGGAAGAACGGAATGAAACAAAAGAAACTAGAAAAAGGCTCTATATGGGAAAAAGCAGATGCAAACGGTGATGGTATAGTTACAGATCAAGAAATGGCTATGCGAGAGCGTATGGTTCTTTTGGAGAACAGAGACAAGAAAGAAGATCAACAAAGATATCTAGTTTGGTTTTCAGCTTTGACTGTCACAGTATTTATTGTTGTATTAATGACACCACTTGTACCTATTGATAGAATTTCACACCTCTCTGGAATTGCAGAAATTTGGGTGTTATCTAATATGGGCGTGATTGGCAGTTTCATAGGCTTTAATCAGCTTGCTAGAAGAGCAGATAAAGGAGAAAAATAATGGCTGTAAAAAAAAAGAGTAAGTCTAAAGTAAATCAAGCAGGAAACTATACAAAGCCAGAAATGAGAAAAAGAATATTTAATAGAATAAAAGCAGGGTCTAAAGGTGGAAGACCAGGTCAATGGAGTGCTAGAAAAGCACAGATGTTAGCAGCTGCTTATAAAAAAGCAGGTGGTGGTTATAAAAGTTAGGAGATAAAAATGCACGTTAAAAAAGTAAAAAAAGTAGTAAAAGGTCTAAAAAAAGCATCGAAGTTACACGCTAAACAGGCTAAATCTTTGAACACTTTAGTTAAAAATAAAAAGTTTAGAGATTATGGTAAAAAAAAGCGATCCTAAAACAGGAACAGGAAAAAAACCAAAAGGCTCTGGAAGGAGGTTATATACTGATGAAAACCCCAAAGATACAGTCACTATTAAATTTGCCACTGTGGCAGATGCCCAAGCAACTGCTCGTAAGGTTAAACGCATTAGTAAGCCGTTTGCTAGGAAAATACAAATCCTCACTGTTCTTGAACAGCGAGCCAAAGTTGCAGGTAAAAACAAGCAAGCCCAAATCGCAAAGAGGGCGAAAGAAGAAATCAGAGCTAAGCATAGAGGAAATCAAGCAACAGTTAAAACCAAAAAAAAGAGGAAGACCTAGAAAAGATGGCTCTAGCAAAAAGTCAAAAAAGTCTTAAAAAATGGACAAAACAAAAATGGCGAACCAAGTCAGGTAAGAAGTCCTCTAAAACAGGAGAGCGTTATCTACCTGCCGCAGCTATTAAAGCCTTGTCACCACAAGAATATGCCGCTACCACAAGAGCGAAGCGAAAGGGTACAAAAAAAGGCAAGCAGTTCGTTAAGCAACCTAAGAACATAGCAAAAAAGGTTAGGAAGTACAGAGCATGATACAGAGTTTAATAGCACCTGTCACAGGTTTACTAGATAAGTTTATTGAAGACAAAGATCAAAAGGCAGCTCTCGCCCACGAGATAGCCACCATGAGTCAGAAACACGCTCAGGAATTGAATCTTGCTCAAATAGAGGTTAATAAAGCAGAGGCACAGTCAGGTTCATTGTTTAAGGGCGGCTGGCGACCAGCAGTTGGATGGGTCTGTGCGATTGCTTTCCTATATCATTTTCTCTTAAAAGACATAATTATATTCGTATGTGCATTTGCAGGAGTAGAAGTGCCAGACCTACCAGAGTTTGACATGAGTACACTGCTTACAGTTCTAGGTGGTATGCTCGGAATTGGCGGCTTGAGGACATATGAAAAGCAAAAGGGAATAACAAAATAACATCGATAAAGTGCGATGTGTGTGGGCATAATATGGAGAACGTAGAGGGAAGTATACGTTGTAAATACTGTCAATACTTCTATGATATGAACAAAGAGTGGATAGATTTTGTCCACAAGAAAACGATTATAAAAGAGGAGGAAGAAGACGATGGATTATAATTATGATGATTGCATAGTGATGCTGTTGCAACACGAAGGGGGGTATGTAAATCACCCAAAAGACCCAGGCGGAATTACAAATTTGGGAGTTACTAAGAAAGTATACGAAGAATATCTTGGTAGAGAAGTTACAGTTGATGAGATGAAGAACCTTAAACCATCAGATGTAAAGCCTTTATACAAGAAACTATACTGGGATCGCTGTAAATGTGATGATTTACCTAGTGGTCTTGATTGGGCGGTTTTTGACTGGGCTGTTAACAGTGGTACAGGTCGTAGTGCAAAGGCAGTGCAAAAGATATGTGGTGCCATGCAAGATGGTGCGATAGGACCTAAGACATTAGCCTTAGTGGAGGGGCAAAGCCCACACTACATGATAGAAGAGTTTGGTAAGATACGACAACAGTTCTATGAATCTCTTAAAACATTTGATACTTTTGGAAAAGGTTGGACAAGACGTAATAAGGAGACAACCGAAAAAGCAATGAAGATGATGGAAGAAGATGACGACTAAGAGAGACCCAAGATTAGCCAGAGCAGGGGTTAGTGGTTACAACAAACCTAAGAGAACTCCTAGCCATCCAAAGAAGTCACACATTGTTGTGGCAAAAGAGGGTGACAAGATTAAAACAATACGTTTTGGTCAACAGGGTAAGAAAGTTGGAACAGTAAAAGGCACAGCAGGAAAGCCAAAATCTGGAGAATCTAGGACAATGAAGATGAAGCGTAAGAGCTTTAAGGCAAGACATGGTAAAAATATAGCTAGAGGTAAGATGTCAGCGGCATATTGGGCAGATAAAGTAAAATGGTAAAAAAAGCTACTATATTTATTTTTATGTTTAATTTGTGTTATTTTGAGCTTTTGGCTTACGAGATTATATGGTAAAAAGTTACATAGAACTTTTTTGAAAGGTTATTGATGGCACTTCCTTTAATACTAGGACTACTAGGATCAACACTCGGCACTGGATCGGCTATAGGAGCTTTGGGAGCAGGAGCTTTAGGTTCTGGTCTAGGTAGGTTTTTAGAGACTGGAGACTTTGAGGAAGGGTTAAAAACAGGTGCAACAAGCTTCCTAGGGGGTAAAGTCTTGGGAAGCGTACTTGGTGGTATGGGCAGTCAGGCTAAAAACGTAGCAGAGGGTATACCAGAAGCCATTCCATCGTATGGAGACGCTATTAACCTTAATCCAAAGTTTTTATCCAGTGGTGTTGGTGCTAACCCAGTGAAATATCTAGGTGAGTCAAATCTTATGGGTGGACTACAAGCCGCAGCCACAAACCCAATAACACTAGGACAGGCAACCATAGGTCAGTCTATGTCTACAATGCCAGAGCCTCCAAAAGAGGACGAAATACCTTTTGAAAACAGAGAAGCTATGGCTCCTCCAAGATTAAGAAGAAGACAGCCACCTCCTGGGTTTAGACCTGGCTACATGGGTGAGTTTGATTACGGGGTAGCACCAAACTATAACGTACAGTATATGTCATCAGGTGGTCTATCTAATCCAGAAAAAGCAGACTTAGACAACGATGGTCAAATCTCTTCCTATGAAAAGAAAAGAGGAGAGGCTATAGAAAAGTCTATGGCTGAGCAAGGCAAGAACATGGGAGGTTTGGTTGGTCTTTTGGGAAATAAAAAGGTACAAGACGCTTTAAGTAATACAGTTGGGATTGCTCTAAATCCTGCTGTGCAGAGAGAAGCCAACAAATTAATGACAGGTGAATTTACACCAAAAGGATACACAGCTTTAACTATGGCAGATGCTGGCTTTGCTGAAGGTGGTCAGGTAGAAGACCTTGGTATGACAGAGAGCGAAGACGAAATAATGATGAATGCTATAAATGCTCTTACAGGGAAAAGCGAAAACCCAGACGAAGACATACAGACATTTGTACAGACGTTTGGAATGCAAGCCTTAAAAGCATTACAAATGCAAGTTGCCACAGGCAAAATAGGAGACGCAAAGCAAGGATTGCCTGGCTTGATAGAGGGTGAGGGCGATGGTATGAGCGATAGTATTGACGCTGAGCTTGTGGAAAAAAGAGGTAGTGAGGATGGGCAAAAGCAACCACTAAGAGTAGCAAACAATGAGTATGTCATAGCAGCCGATGTTGTTTCTGATATAGGCAACGGATCAACAGATGCAGGTGCCGATAAACTAGATAAGCTTATGAAAGAAGTAAGAAAAGCCAGACATGGCACAGATAAACAGCCACCAGAGAAAAACATGATGGCTGTTATGAAGAGGGCAATCGCATGATGTTTAGTGCAGTTCCTAAGCAGGTACTAGATGTAGTATGGGAAGATGTTAAGAAAGTGTTAGAACCTGCTGTGAAAACAGCAAAAGGTAAGCTAAGCGTAAAAGACGTATACGACTATATAAAGAAAGGCGTGTATGAACTTTGGGTTGTCATGGAAGAAACAAAAATAGTAGCCGTAATAACCACTCGTGTGATAGAATATCCAGAACGTAGAGCTTTGGCGATGGATTTTATTGGTGGCAGTAAGATGAAAGAGTGGTTGCCAGAGGCTCAACGCACCCTCGAAAGCTTTGCTAAAGACAATAATTGTAGTCATTTAGAAGGTTATGGTAGAAAAGCATGGAAAAGATGGCTAGATAAATACGGATGGGAGCCAGATTACATAGCATATAGGATGGAAATAAATGGGTAAAGGTTCAGCACCTACAGAAACAAAACAAACAGTAACTCAGACTAATTTGCCTGAGTATGTTAGACCTTATTTTGAGAGACTGTTAGGTAGAACAGAGGCTGAGTCCAAAAGGGAGTATGAGCCTTATGTTGGTCAGCGAATAGCTGATACTAGCCAAGACCTTTTGACATCTGAAGGAATGGTTAGAGACATAGCAAGCACAGGATTGCCTGGCATACAGACAGCCTTAGATAGAGTAGGTCAGTCTATAGACTATACACCTCGTCAGTTTACGGCAGAGGAAGCAGAAAAGTATATGTCACCATTTCAACAGCAAGTAACAGATAGAGCCAAGCAAGCAGCGATTGATGACTACAGACAACAAATAGCAGGAGGTCGAGCCAGTGCTATATCAGCAGGTGCTTTTGGTGGTTCTAGAGAGGGAGTGCAAAGAGCATTAGGAGAAGAAGCTCTGTACGATAGACTAGCTGATATAGATGTACAAGGTAAACAGCAAGCCTTTGATAAAGCATCGTCACTATTTCAAGCCGACAGAGCGGCTGATTTCCAAGGTCAGCAACTAGGATTAGGGGCGGCAAATCAGTTTGCTAATCTATCTGAAAGAGCAAGAGCAGGTGATGTAGATGCGGCTCGTATGTTGGAGCAGATAGGTAAGGCAGGTATGGCAAGAGATCAAGCATCTCTGGATATGGGTTATCAAGACTTCATGCGACAGCAAGCTTACCCACAAGAGAAGCTTGGACTGTTCTCTTCTGTATTAAGAGGTATACCAGTAACCCCATCACAGACAACATCAACACGAATGCCGTATGATCCGTTTGGAAGAGCCATAGGTCTAGGATTAACAGCACTCGGTGGTGCCAAGTATTTTGGATAGGTAATGTTTAATTTAATACAACTACAAGACAGACTTAGAGGATTTAGCGAAGATCAACTAAAACAATTCTTACAAAGACCCGATCCAAGTATACCTGATTTTATGGTTATGGCGGCTCTGGACGAGAAGAACGATGCCAAAGTCCAAGAAGCCCAGATGAAAGCACAAAACCAACCATCTGTTAGAGAAGAGATGTTAGCAGTGGCAGGACTACCTGCTATGGAGGCAGGGCAAATGGCTTCTTCTATGGCTCCGAAGTCTGATGTTAGAGCGAACACTGGTGGAAATGAAATGATGACAATGGCAAGACTAGCCGAAGAGATGCCAATGGAAGACGAGATGGAGGAGGACGAAGACCTAGATATCGTAGAAACGCCAATAAGAAGAATGAATGAGGGTGGGTTAGCAGGTATGGCAGGTGGTGGTAGAGGTATGTTTTCAGACCCTAATTTTAATCCATCTATGAACTTATTTCCTATGAGAGTTAGACCAAGACCATCAGATGCTCAAGGGCAAGGTTTGTTAGGGAGTATTGGATTTGATCCAAATAGATTTCAAAGAACAGATTGGGATGCACAGTTTGGTAAATACTATAACGTAGATGGATCAATAAAAGACGAATACAAAGATTTTGCAGGCGTTCCTAAAATAGACACTGCTGTGTCACCAAAAGGCAGTGATCCACTGTTAGACGCACAAGATCAATTTGAAAAAATAGATGAACCAAAGCCTACAGAAAATAAAGATGACAAAACACCACCTCCAGGCACAGATGATCCTGCACCAAGAGGTTTTTTAAGTGATCTTACAGCAAGCTTAGATAAGATGAGAGCAGATCAGAAAGAGCAGATGGAAAAAAATCAAGCTCTTGGGATTATGCTAGAAGGTATTAAACTAGCTAGACGAGGAGTTATCGATGACGAGTCAGGAAAGGGCTTAATGTTTGGTCAACAACAGACACAAAAAGTACAAGATAGACTGGCACAACTACAAGGTCTAGAGGCGAAGATAGGAATAGCAGGAGCTAACATAGCACAGAAAGATAGAGCTACACAGGCGGCTTTGACAAAAGCTCTTGAAAAGGGTAGTAAAATGACAACTAGTCAGTTGGCTGATAAAATAAAAGGATACTCAACATCAATAGGAAATTTAAGAAAAAATCTTTCAGATACAGAGTTGTCTTTTGATGATAATCTAAAAGAAAAAACTTTAAAGGATATAGAAGAGCTTGAAGCACTAAGAAGTATATATATGGCTGATTTGGAAGGTCGTTATGGAGGAGACATATTAGACAATGAATTTTTAAAAACATTGCTCAATGAAAATCCAGAAGATAAGTAGGTGACGAATGCCAATGAAGCTAATTCAAAGTCCTACAACTGGGAAATACTACCCAGTTAATATTGCAGGTGAAAGCCCTACAGACGATGAAAAAACAAGAATAGCTGAATATCTCCGACAGAGAGAACAGCCAATAGCCCCACCAGAAGAAGAACAGCAGTACGAAGCCCGATCAGGGATACTAGGTGCGTTTGACGTTGGAACAGATTACATGGGTAATCAGATAGGCTCCACACTAGAGGGTATAGGTAAGGTACTAGGCATCGACTCACTAGAAAATTATGGTGGAGAGATGGCTGAATCCTACGCAGAGTCAGGGTCTCAGAAAGCAGAGGGTCTTACACGAATGGGTGAGGTCGAGGGAGTAGGATCAGGGGCTAAGTTTGTAGGTGAAGTCCTCGGTCAAGCCGCACCACAGATTGGAACAGCGATAGCCGCAGGAACAGGGTTGGCGTTACTAGCTCCTGCACTGCCATTCGCCGCAGTTATAGGTGGTATAGCCGCCACATTGCCCTTGTTATATGGTGCCAACAGAGAAAGACAAAAAGAAGCCGATATAGCAGAAGGTAGACCAGTAGAAGTAGACGAAGGAGCTGCGGCTATAACAGCTTTGGGTCAGTCAGCACTAGAAAGTTTGAGTCTTAGATTTTTAACCTTAGCCAACAAGGCAGGTCTAAAAGTTAACGCTAACTATTTTAAAGAAAATCCTGCATCAGGCTTGTTTACCAAGATTGTAGACAAGGCACCAAGAACGACACGAGGTGTAGCAGGAGCGGCTAGTGGTGCATCTGTCGAATCACTTACAGAAGCAGGTCAGCAGATGCTAGAAAGGATGCAAGCAGGTCTAGATATAGGTAGTGACGAGGCATTAGAAGAGTATCTAGAGGCGGCGGTAGCAGGAGGTATAGTCGGTGGTACACTAAAAGGTGGTGTTAGTGCAATATCTGATCCAAATGCCAAGAAAGCCAAAGAAGACCTACAAAAGAAGAACGAGCTAGAAGAAGACGACAGAATAGAGGGCGTTCAAGATCAAGATGCTATGGCTAATATTAGGCAAACAGCTAACGCCCAAGACCTAAAAATACAGTCTAATCAAGAAGGTGTAACGAATCAGACGCTGTCAGAGCAAGAGATTATAAAGCAGACAAAGCAGAAGACAAAAGAAGCAAGACCTGTAGAGCCTGACGAGCTAACATCAGATGAGAAAGCTCGACTAGATGATTTCAGAAGAGCAAGGAATATACCCTTAGAGGCACCCATAACACTACAAGAGATTAGATCAGCGTTAGGCGGTCAAGCTGTAGAGAGATTGGCATTCAATCAGGGAATGACAGGTGCAAGAACTAACTACGCAAAATTAAGTGGGGCGAAGCCTTTCAGTCAGGAGCAGGTAAACAAGGTAATAAACGCTGTAAGAAAATCTAAAAAAGAAAAACTAACAGAAATAGAGATAGATAATCTTATATCTGGTCAGATAGATAGTAAGTCTTTTGAGCTAATTGAAGGTATTAAAAACGAGCTAATAGACCAAGGCAAAATAAGACTTACAGCAAGACAAGAATACGATGTAAATACGAAGAAACTAAGAGCTATTGGTAAGGCTGAGTTTAAGAAGACATTTGAGATAGAGGGTGAGGTAGCTAGAGAGGCTAATAGACTAGAGAATGAGTCTAATACAGCTAAAAAAGACCTAGAGAAAAAGCGTAAAGATATAGAAGAGCTAGAGATAAGGGTCAATAGACTAGAGCAGATGCGAAACCTTGATCTATATGACGCTAAAGACATGGATACAGCCGCTAAGTATTTGAAGTCTGAAGAGGGGGATACTTATACAGAGATAAACGTAACAGACCCTCAAAATATAGAGCAAAAGTTAGTTGCGTCCGTATCAAAGAGAATAAACAAAGCTTTAGGTCAGAAGGGTGACTTGAAGAAAGAGCCTACAGGTCTACGAAAAACACTAAAAGATGCCAAAGAAGACAAAGATAATCTTATTGGCTACATAGAGAATACAGAGAACGCATTAAAATTTGTAAATACAAGCGATTTTACCACTGAAAACTTGAAGTATGGCAAGAAAGTTGACCCAAATGAGTACAATCCAGAAGCATTAGACACTACGCTAAAATTTAAACAAAGAGTTTTGACTGAAAAGGTTGCGGAAAACAAAAGAAAAGCACCACAAAGAAGTCCTGAAGAAAAGAAAGCCGCTAGAGAAGAGGTTGACAAGCTCAGAAAAGATATAAAAGAGCTAAAAGATGCTATAGCTAACCCACCAACCCCTGTGCAAAAAGATAACGCAAAGAACGATGGAAACGCCATACGGCAAGCCGCAAAAGTAACAGCTAAAAAGAGGCTAAAACCTCGATATTTAAGCACATTAAAGTCTATGCGAACTAGTTTGGTTAAGTATCTAAAGAAGATGAACTTAGCTAACGATATAATTATACGACAGGCAGACATGATAGACCCAGATCAGCCTTTCATAACATATGCAGAAGAGGGTAAAGGCGAAAACGGAAAACGAATCATCACTGTCGCTATGGATTTGTTTGACCCAGATACAGTAATGGATGAAGAGGGTGCAAAGACTGTATATAAGAGGCTAAAAAGCACTCTAAATCACGAAATACTGCACTCTTTAAGAGAACTACAGCTTATTACAGAGACAGAATATCAGTCACTAGTGAAAGCCGCCTCAACAAGAAAGAGAGTAGTTCTTAGAGATGGCAAGACAGTCACTAGAAACTACACTTACCTAGATCATGCCAAGCATCTCTACAAGAGAGAGTTCTTCCCAAATATGACTGACCAAGAGTTTAACGACATGGTGCAGGAAGAAGCAGTAGCCGAGATGTTTAGGGATGTACTTGATGATAAGTTGCCAATGACAGGCAAGCCAAGAACACTACTAAACAGAATCATAGAGTTCTTCCGATCTTTATTCTTGGCACATCAGGACAATGGCATAACCTCTGTGGAGCAGATATTCGAAGATGTTCGATCTGGTACTATAGGTAAGACAAGAGAAGCAAAACAGAAGGAAGGTGATCGTGGAACCAGACTATCTATCAGTCAGGTTCTTACAGATGCCGAGAACAACTACGAGAGCTACAAGTATAAGAACAAGTTGTTCAAAGAGACCATGCAAGCTATGGAAAAAGAGGGTTACAAGTTTGATCCTATAACTATGGAGTTTCTAGGTATGAAAGAGGGTATGGAAATACCCCCTCCGTTAGAGCATTATGTGGCTAATCTATTTACCGACAGAGGTCTTGAGTTCTTACAAGCTAGACACTCTGGTAACAGACGTAGAAATCTAGCATCTCTCTTCCAAAAACAAGTCGGTCTTAGACAGGCTGAAATAGATCGACAACCAGTAGAGCAAGACATGAGTTTTGAGCCTAATCAAGAGGCACTCGATAAGATACGCTTTGACTTGTGGAAGATAACACAGGCTCAGTTGGCACATCTACCAGATAGAATACCAATATTCCGAATAGGACCTGTAGACTCCAAGAACCTATACAAGGGTCAGATGCACTCCTACTCTCTATCTCCAAATCCAAAAGAGATGGGTCTGTATAAGAACAGAAGAAGTTTTGCTTACAAAGAGTACATCAAAGAAAGAAAGAAACAGATAGGTATATTTGGTCGAGGTCAAGTAGAGCCAGAGATACTTGGTTATCTCGTGGATAAAGAAGATATAGTTGTGGCTCCTAATTTAGGATATGGAGACATATTTAACAATGATCCAGAGCAAGAGGTCGTTGTAAGACCGAGCGATGTGATGCGAGTTAACATCGAGGAATACGAGAACATCTACGGCAAGCCAGATGTTAAAGTTAGAAAGTCTATTGGTAGAAAAGTATATAATTCATCTGACATAGAGAGAGGTCAAGGGCAACTTGAGGACTATGCAGATTATAAAGAAAATGGTGTTACAGGAAACATAGATTTCTTAATGTCAACTAAATCACCAACTAGCTTTAGTGTTTTGCAACAAAATATGGCAGACAACATAACAGAGGCATGGGGAAATGATGGATTTTATGACGAAGAGTTCCCTGTACAAAAATTTAAATCTAAAAGATTTGAGTTTGAAGAATATACCATGAAAGAGATGCTCGATGACTATAATTATCTTACAGCGTTATCTTTAGAATCAGTCGGTAATAGTGGAGACTCAGAATTTATACTGGAAGATGCAGCAAGAGATGAAGATACTGGTCAAATAAACACAGAATTAATGAATATCTTTAGAGAATATCTTAACGAAGCAAAGAAAGTCTCTATAAGAACAGCACCTAAAAATGAAGAGTTCAAGAGAAAGTCTATTGGTAGGCTTGTAAAAGACCCTGTTCTTTACAATATGTCCTCTTTGCCAGACGTAGACCTAAACACACTAAAGTTTAAAACAAAGATAGGTCAAGACGATATAGAGAGAAGTCTTGTAGAGGCTGTAAGAGACTACTATGAAGAGAGATTAGAGAGGGCAGGTGAGGACTTTAGAGTAGACTATACTGACCCAAGTCCAGAAACATTAGAAAGAATAGCTACCATCATGGCGGCAGAGGCAGAACTAGCTCTAGCTAGAGATGGTAACGCTATAGGATGGTACGACAACAAACTGAAGTTGGCTAAGAAGTTATTTGCTATTGTGCATCCAGAGTTGATGCCAGACCCAGAGACTATGTCACCAGTAGAACTGATGGAGGCTAAGAGACATGAGGCAGTATTTGACTACGCACTAGCCGTCACCTCCAACGGAACACCAGTTATTGACAATGCAAAGTATGCCATACAAGCATATAGATCATGGGTAGATACAGGTAAGTTCGAAGTAAGGGGATATGGCGACAAAGTCGATCCTATGAAGAAAGCTTTTGAGTTCTACAATGCGATGATAGATAGATATCAAGGTAATACAGTTGGTATCGCTGAGTTCCTAGATGAAAAACTAACTGTAAGAGAGATTAAGGATAACGAGTTTATAAAGCAGTTAGAAGAAGACTACGGACTGAAACTCACAAAGAATTTATCTCAAGAAACTATGGACACAGAGGTTAGTATATCTGCTCTCATGGGAGCCAAGATAGGTAATGGATTTTATCAAAACCTCAGAGGTAACTACAAAAGCCTCACTATGGATAGATGGTGGCAGAGATTTTATAATAGAGTTACAGGCAACCCATATTATCGAACACAAGATAAGACAAAGATAAAGGTCTACAATCAATTTATTGAGCAACTAAAAAGACCAAAGAGAGAGTTACCAGATATAGATAAAAAAGCTCTCAAGTTGGCTACGGAAGCGTTAGCCAATCCTCTAATTAAGAAAGGTAAGTTTGACGGCACTGTCCAAGAGGTGGACGCTAACGTCATAGCTCTAGCATCTGCTTTTGCCGCAGAAAGAAATAGAATTTATCAATCCATATCCAACGAGGGTACGGAGGGTATGAAAGCAGGAGCGGCTAGAAGTAGAATAGTAGCCGAAAATAGACGAAGAGCAGGTATCGCTGAGAATACCGAGATGTCCAAGGTGGCTAACAGTATGGAAAGAAACTTTGGTTTGTCTCTTCAGGAGATGCCAAGAACTGGAACAGAGAGATCATATCAGAGAAGAGCCACTGAAAGAGCCATAAAAATATTAGAACAAGATAAGATTATCAAGCCAGGAACCCTGTCTATGGCTGATTTCCAAGCGTTAATGTGGTTCCACGAGAAAAGTTTATTTAAAGATTTAGGTATTGCTCAAGGTGGTGGTCGTGAAAATGACTATGTAGATGGAGCAATAGCCGTTTTAAGAGAGGAAGGTATAACCGATGACAATATTCAAGAAGCACTCCCCACAACAGATAGATTCAGAGTCGCTGGTGGAGTTAATCCCAACTCAGGAAATGCCGAGGTTCGTACTAGAGCTACAGAAGTTAGTGGAAAAATCCAAGAGTTCCAAGAGCAAGCAGAAGTCGATCAAGAAATCCGTGCCAGAAATCAAAGACACAAAGATCGTGTAACAGAAAGACGTAAGAGTATCGGTCGAGTAGTCGAGGCTACATTAAAGCAAAAGAGGACTGTAGAAGATTCACCTAGGGCAGACGTAAAAGAGCATAACCACAAGATGCTTTATACTGCCTCTGCTAACGCTATAGCAAGAGCCTTGCAAGGTGCGTCTAAGATTAGAGTTATCTATGGTGGTAAGCCTTTGGAAACAGCAGAGGCTAGAAAAGTTAGCGATAACTTTATTCGAAAGATACAAGACAGAACAATACCTATCGCCAGGATGATAGATGAGCTACAAGAGAAAGGTCTAAAGCTCACAGACGCTATCGATCCTATACTTCGAGAGCAACTCATGCATGGAAGAGTAGGTGACCTATTAGATACAAAACAGAATGGTATTTATAAGGCTGTTCTTAGCGTTATCCAACGATTTAAATATTCTGATGCTGAGGTAGAAGCACTGAAGAGGGTATCAAGGGAAGCATCTGATCCTGATCAGCAGGGATATGTATCGACAGCGATAGATTCGTTTAAGCCAAGCTTGTACAAGAGGTTACTGTACGGTGAAGACAGCAAGCAGTTGGTTATGGCAGAGGCATATTTGTATGCCCTACACGCCAAAGAGAGAAACGATTATGTGAAACGAATCGATAGAAACGAGATTAATAAGAACACAGATCGTGGCTCAGGTATGTCTAATACAGAGGCTGATGCAATAATAAATTGGTTTGATAGAAACAGCCCAGAGGGATTGCTAAAAGACCTACAAAGAACTGTGCAAGATGTAGTGGCTGACACTAATGCAACCAGACTTGAAGGAGAGTTGGTTCCCTTATTTGACAGAGGTTCAGGTTGGAATAATTATGTTCCTTTGAAAGGTGTATTCCACGCTGAAGACGAAACACAGGACTACACTAACAAAGGTAAATATACAAAGCCCTTGCTAGGTGCCAGAGGGCAGGAAGATACAAGAGTAAAAGGTAGATTAGATTATTCACCAAACATACTAGCTAATCTTTTCACACAAAACTCTACGTCCACCATCAATTCAGAAAGAAATAGAGTTGGTCTATCTATGTTGAACCTAATACGAAAAGACCCAGATATGCTCAGAGAGTTTGCATTTATAGACAACATAACACCGAAGAGACGAGTTGTGGACGCAAGAACAGGGGTTCTAAGCACAAGACCTGTTAGCAATGTAGAGATATGGAACGATCCAAACGTCCTCATAGTCAAAGAGGGTGGTCAGGAGATAGTGATTCGTTTTAATAGCCCTGTCATTGCAGGTGCATTCAGAGGAGATACAGGTCAGTCAGTCTTGCCAGAGTCAGTGATTCGAAATCTAGGTAAGTTCAATAGGTTCTTATCAAGCATAAACACATCCTATAACCCTGCCTTTATAGCACCAAACTTTATACGAGACGTACAGACAGCTTTAGTAAACATAGATCAATACGAGGGCGATAATCTCAAGAAGAAAGTGTTTGCAGATGCTTGGAGAATGAGCCGTGGTGTATATAGAGCAGAGGCAAAGGGGGATGTAGATACCGAAGAGGCACAGCTATACAGAGACTTTGTTAAGTTCGGTGGTAAGAACGTAAACAACCAGATGACTACACTAGAAGACCAAGCTAACGACATAACCAAGATACTCAACACAATATCAGAGGGTGGATTAGTTGGAAACGTCCAGAAGATGCGAAATGGTTGGGTTGGAAAAGGAACAAACAACGTCCTCAGCTTTGTAGAAAACATGAACACAGCGGCGGAGAATGGTGTTCGTGTAGCGACATACAAGGCTTTATTAGATACAGGTAAGTATAGCCAAGAGCAAGCCGCACTAGCCGCTCGTAACATCACAGTGAACTTTGCAAAAGGTGGTGAATACAAGAATACATTTAACTCTCTCTATCTATTCTTCAACGCATCACTACAGGGTAGCTTTGCACTACTAAACGCATTCTCTAAGTCTGCCAAAGTTAGAAAGACATGGATGGGTGTATTTGCTTTAGGCATCATGCTTGATCAGTTGAACGCTCTCATATCAGATGAGGACGAAGAGGGTATGCTAGAGTACGACAAGATTACAGACTATATGCTAGAGCATAATATAGTTATCGGTAACGTAGGTGCTTTTGCTATCGATAAGTTTACAGACAAAGACCTTGAGTACAAAACATTTGCCACCATACCTCTTCCCTATGGAGTGAACATGGCATTCAACTTTGGAAGAGCATTGAGCCGAAGAACTAGAGGTGGGTACACAGGAGCCGAGGCAACTAGCACTATTTTCTCCACGACATTAGAGGCAGTCAACCCACTGGGTGGTGCAGAGAGCATAGGTAATTTAATTATGCCTACAGTTGCAGACCCATACGTCAGCTTATCTCAGAATACAGACTACGATGGAACACCAATATACAAAGAGGTCTCTCAGTTTGCAGTGGGTACACCAGATAGTCAGTCTTATTGGAACAGTGCCTCTCCCATGTCTGTAGCTACAGCGCAAGCAATAAACGCTTTGACAGGAGGCTCTACAGTTAGAAAAGGACTTGTGGACTTTTCACCAGACACATTGGATTACATATTCGGCTACTTCACGGGTGGAGCAGGAGCATTCGTACAGAGGACTATGACGGCAGGATACAAGGTTACATCTGGTGAGGCGTTCCAAGCGTTTGAAGATGGACTTGAAGCTCAAGAGGTTAGAGAGGGTATACGACAAGTGCCACTCGTTAGAAAGCTTGTCTACTCTACATCAGAGCGTGAAGACACAGGTAAGTTTATAGAAAAAAGAAACCAAGTCTTTATAGCAAGAAAGGAACTCAAAGCAGCGATGCAGAGTGGTGACAGGTCAGAAGTTCTAGCCGTAAGACAAAAGTACCCAGACGAACTTAAGATATACGGAATAGTAAGAGCCATAAACGGAAAGAGACAAAAACTAACTGCTGTTAGAAATAAGTTACTACGAATGCCTAAAGATAGAATAAGTGATTCGGAAAGAGATAGAAGATTAGAAATCCTAGATAAGAGAATACAAAAGCTTATCGAAAGAGGTAATGCCGTTATGAAAGGTATCGATGTTCCATTCTTAACGGCACTAGGTGTGGGTGTATAAAAGTTACTTATAACTTTTTTTTGGGTAACAGATATTATGTTGCTTTTCTAATTCCTTCTTCAAGTCTGCAATAGCATCTATCAAGCAATCAATCTTTATGACAACGGGCATTGCATCATAATGCTCGGTAAAATAAGCCTTTAGTTCTTCTGCATATATATCATATCTATGTTTAATCATAATTGACTTGTGTCTCATTCTATACTCACTTTCGTAAACATTGGTGTTTCCCCCATGATTCGCTTCTCTGCTATGTCGACATAGTCCTTGTTTAGCTCTATAACTGTTGCATTTCTGCACAGCCTATCAGCCACCAGACCTGTAGTTCCAGACCCACCAAAAGGATCAAGGACATGACCATCTTTAGGAGAACCTGCCTTTATACATGGCTCGATAAGATCAGTGGGGAAGACAGCAAAGTGTGCTTCTTTGTATGGCTTAGTATTTACTGTCCATACTGATCGTTTGTTTTTAGTTTCGTAAGACTTCTCTAATCCTGTGTGAGGAGATAGACCTGTACCCTCATTGTGATACTTTCCATTTGACCTATCTCTGGTTCCCCAGTCTGTTGCCTCTTCTTGTATAGCCTCATGGTCAAAGTAGTAATGTGAGTTCTTGCTAAGAAGAAAAATATACTCGTGTGCTTTAGTGCATCTGTCCTTTACAGACTCTGGCATGGGGTTCGGCTTGTGCCAAATAATATCCTGTCGTAGATACCACCCATCCTCTTGCAAAGCGAAAGCTACTCGCCAAGGTATGCCCATCAAATCTTTCTGCTTCAAACCATGAATTTTGTTCGCTCTATGAGGACTACTCTCTGGTTGATCGTGTTTTGTGCTATGTACGCTCTGTTTTACGTTACTTCCACCATCTGCACGATAATTATGATAGGAGTCTCCCAAATTTAGCCACACAGTGCCGTCATCTCTTAGCGTATCTCTTACTCCACGAAACACCTCTACAAGCCGTGAGACGTAATCCTGTGGGGTCAATTCTAAGCCAATTTGGTCATCTTGACGCTTTGCACCACAAATTGGGCATTCTTGACGATAAATCGCATCTCCGACCACATCTCCGTGTTCATACATATTCGCATGACCTGTTGCAGTGTCTTTAGATATCTTTGTGAGACGTTTATGTGGGCAGTTGGGGTCACCACCTATCCATGTTCCTGTATTGTAGTCACGCAATCCGTAGTAAGGTGGAGAGGTGACTACAGTATGGAAGTGATGCTTGGGTAGTTCCTTGAGAACGTCCAAGCAGTTACCTATCTTGATATTGATCATAGGACTTGTGAGTGTTCACGATAGTCCATGAGTAAGTTCTCAAACTTCTTCAAGGCTACGTCATTAGTTTTAAGATCACTTCTAGAGTCAATGCCAAGTCGGTCACGCAACAATACAGCACAAGCCTCTTCTGAGTTAACCTTTAAATCTACCTTAAAAGGACTTGTGTTCTCCATGTACATCCAAAAGCTTTCTTCTTTACAAACCATGATAGCACTCTTCATAAGTCTTTCTTTTCTGCGTTGTTCATCACTAATTTCTGGTTTATCTTCATCGTCAAGCTTAACCATCGCAACCATGTATCTACTACCCACCCAATGCTGATGTAAATCTTTGGGAACATCATCTGGGTGTATGCATAGACGCAAGTTGGTTCCGTTCTTATCTTGAGACATAGACACTTTGACTGCCTCAAACTTCAACGCTAAATCTTTTATATCACTCATCTATCTTCTCCTCTGATGGCTTGGCTTTCACGACTGATACTTTCTTCACTTCATAATCAATAACCTTTTGATGATCGTATCGCCTTTTTGCGTAACCCTCTTCACGCTCTCGTGCAAAGTCCTTTGCTTGGGTTATTGTGTTTGCCCTTACTTTCCTTGTGCGTCTATAGGTTACTTCAACTATAACGTCATAAGGCATCGCTCTAAGGTAGCTTGCTTTTCTTCGATCTAGTCTCATTGTATTTACTCCAATTCTTTTTCGCCCACTCAATGGGGTCAACTCCTTGGATAGTCCACCACTTCTTTTCGTTGCCATAATGATGGATATCCATGTGATGTTCATGACACATAGGTACAACCCAGTTGTCACCAACCTTTAATGCAACACCTCTTGGTTCTGCATACATTATGTGATGAGCCTCACCCTCTTTACCACAAATGAGGCAAGGCTCACCTCTTACGATAGAAAGATATTTGTTATCCCTAACCCTATAGTGAGAATGGGTCATCGTTAGACATAGTTTGCTTTGTAGGCTGAACATCCTCATCTCTGTTTCTGCGTTCTTGAAGAACACTAGCTTTCACAGATAAGAATGTAGAACCAGACTTCTTTGCCGTTCTCTTCCATCCTGCTATAGAAATTTTTGGGAATGCAACACCAGCATGAAACTGATTACTCAAATCCTCAACAACCTCTTGGTTGAGTTCCAAGGTTCCTGTGTAATCTGGGTGAGCATCCTTGCTCTTGTTTACGTTTTGAAAAAGACTACCCTGTGGGTATTTGTTTCTATCATCCATTTGATTTCTCCTCATTTAATAATGTGTCTCTTCTTGCTTTAAACTTCTCTCGACACTTTTCTAGAAGTTCTTCGTCTTCTGCTGTCATCTTATGCACGACATAACCCTCATCCATGTT